>Ga0326728_10018891_pt1 | contig 13480 bp, 7 predicted proteins | sample MB3enrmetagenome_FD_207602 | JGI IMG/M metagenome (GOLD analysis project Ga0326728, IMG submission 207602) | Lab enriched peat soil microbial communities from McLean, Ithaca, NY, United States - MB31MN | ecosystem: Environmental > Terrestrial > Soil > Wetlands > Peat | place: USA: New York... | reverse complement strand
ACGACCTGGTTCACGCCGCGGAATTTTACCAGCGCGTTTACTATCAATACCCCACCGGCGACGCCTCGACACGTTCCGGAGCGGCACTGCTCGAGCTGAAAGATAGCATGGGCGATGCCTATCCACCGCCGCCTGCCCACCTGATGTTGCGCCGCCCCGATCGCCTGATGGAGGTTCGCGAGTACGCTCTGGCGCGGACGGAGTACCGGTCGCTGGCCGATCGTATTGCCGGCTTGGAGCGCGACCAGGCGCGCGTGCGCATCGGAGAAGCCGATTTTCTCAAAGGCAACACCAAGGTGGCCTGCTCCTATCTCCGCGGCCTAGACCTCGGCGAATCGGAGGCCGATGCCGAGCGCCTGTACGAGCTGGGCGAATGCGCGCGCCGTCAAGGCGACGACGGCGAGATGATGGCCGCCCTGGAGCGGCTGGGCCGGCAGTATCCGAAATCGCCATGGCGCTTGAAGGCGCAGGTTTCCGCCGCCAATCGCTTCCTGTTGGCGAACCGGCCGGACGATTATCTGCCGCTTTATCGCGCGGCGTACCAGGATTTTCCCGCCGACCCGGCCGCCGGCGTGTGCCATTGGAAGGTGACCTTCTACGCTTATATGCACGGACAGGCGGATGCCGCAGACTTACTCCGAGACCATGTGCGCAGCTATCCCGACCACGCCACCGCCGGGGCGGCGCTGTATTTCCTGGGGCGGCGCGCCGAACAAGAAAGCGATCTTACCACGGCCCGAGCCTGCTACCAGCGCCTTTCCCAGGCTTTTGAGAACCACTACTACGCCGTGCTAGCGCGCGAGCGCCTCCGCCGTCCCGAGATCGCCGGCGCCGCGGCGTCGGCGGAGACCGCCAGGTTTCTGACGGCGGTGACGTTTCCGGAACGGAAGCCGGTGCCGACCCAAAGCACCGGAGCCACCGCCGTGCGCATCGAGCGGTCGCGCCTGCTGCGAACCGCCGGCCTGAGCGACCTGGCCGATTCCGAGCTGCGCTTCGGCGCCCGCACCGATGGCCAGCCGCCGCTGCTGGCGATGGAGATGGCTGGGGCCGCCGCCGCTCCGCACCAAGCCATGCGCATCATGAAGTCGCTGGCCCCGGAGTATCTGAACCTGGCCCTCGATCAAGCGCCGCGCAGGTTCTGGGAACTGCTCTTTCCCTTCCCCTACCGCGCCGACGTGGTCCACGCCGCGGGCGAGAAGAACCTCGATCCCTACCTGCTGGCCGGCCTGATCCGCCAGGAATCGGAGTTCGACCCGCAGGCGCGCTCCCGCGCCGACGCCTTGGGCCTGACGCAGGTGCGCCCCGCTACCGGCCGCCTCTTCGCCCGCAGGGTGGGGATCAAACGCTTCAGCAGCCGGCTGCTGTTCCAGCCCGCGACGAACCTGAAGATCGGCGTTTCGATTTTTTCTTCCATGCTGGATCAGAACGGCGGAAAGCTGGAGCAGACGCTGGCGGCCTACAACGCCGGTCCCAACCGGGCGGCCGAGTGGCTTCGGTGGAACACCTACCGCGAGCCCGCCGAGTTCGTGGAATCCATCCCCTTCACCGAAACTCGCGATTACGTGCAGGCCGTCCTGCGCAACGCGGACCTCTACCGCCGCCTGTACGGAGCGTTACAGTAGATACGTGCACCGTCGAACATTTCTGACTCTTCCCATAGGAGCTGCTTCCATGCAGGCGCAGACGTCCCCCGCCAACCAGCGCGTGATCATCGAGCTTCGGTATTTCCGCATGCGCAACGGACGCCAGGTGGAGCGCACCACCGATTACCTGCGGCGCGGCCTGTTACCCGCTTCCGAACGGGCCGGTATCCGGCCGGTCGGATGCTTCAACGCCGTCATCGCACCCGACAGTCCATTCATCCTGACGCTGGCCAGCTACCCGTCCCTGGCCGCCCTCGAAACCGCTCGCGAGAAACTCGGCGCCGACAAGGAGTTTCTGGCGGCGGCAGACGAGTACAATTCCATGACCGAGCTGAGCTACACCCGCATGGAGAGTTCGCTGCTGTGGGCCTTCCCCTCGGTGCCCACGGTGGTGGTGCCTCCGGCCGGCGAGAATCGCGCGGCGCGCATCTTCGAATTGCGCACCTACGAGGCGCCCAACGATAAGGCGCTGGCGCGCAAGATCAAGATGTTTGGCGATGGCGAGATCGACATCTTCCGCCGTTCCGGCATGTTGACGGTGTTCTTTGGCCAGACCATCGTCGGGGGCCGCATGCCGAACCTCACGTACATGCTGGCGTATGACGATCTGGCTGCGCGGGACAAGACCTGGCGCGCATTCTCCGCCGATCCCGACTGGCAGAAGCTGCGCTCTACGCCGGGCCTGTCGGACGCCGACATAGTGAACAATATCAGCAACGCGATTCTCCGCCCGCTGCCCTTTTCGCCGATCCGGTAGCCCAGGTCGGCAGGTCACACCGATGCGTACTGGGTGGTAAAATACGTTTCCTACTTGGAGGACCGGAAGCATGCGTGCTCTCTTGAGCATGGCGCTGATACTACTTGCAATGCCCCTGCTCTGCGTTTAGCCAAGGTGCTGGTGAGCCGCTCCCGGCCAAATGGTTGCATGACGGGCACGTCGTTGTCCCCGAATTCAACTTTTCTGTGGCGTCTCCAAGCCCTGACGCTCATTGGTCCTACATGGCCCTTCCCAGCCACAGGGAAGCAAAGCCACCGCCTTCGTCGCCGATACTTCCGACAAGAAACGGTACGCCGTCATCGTGTGGGAGAGGAACGTTCGCACAGATTCTCTGAATCGGAAGCGCCTTGTTGACGAAGTGCAAAGAACGTCGCCGAAATACTGGAAGGTTGAAGACATTCAGTTCGGACAGGCCAACACTCCAACGAGTGGATCGCTGAGAGTGAAAGTTGCATTCGGCCTTCCAAACGGCTCCAATTGGTACGAATATGGATACCTTTTCTCTGGCAAGCATACCTACATGCTCTTCCACTACAGTCCAGAGGCAACTGAACCTGTCGAAGTTGGGCGCTTCGTCGCTTCGTTCAAGCTGATTTCGCCTAGCGCCAATGCCCCACCAACGAGCATGACAGGTCTGTTGTTCCTGTGGGCACTGTGGGGAGCAATCGTAGATTGGCGCTATAAGAGGCGTGGCGGCTCGAAACCTGATTGGAATGAGAGAAGGCCCTACCTGATTGCAGTTGGTGTCGGTCTTGGCATTATGGTGGCTGGTGGCATCTGGAGTTCCGACCCCGCAGGAGTCTGCGCCGCCGTCATAGTTTTCTTGGGAACCCTAGTTTTCCCGGTGTGGGAATACGGGCGATGGCGGATCAGGCAGAAGAATCCTGTGATTGGGACCGCTGCCACGGAGCGCATAGCGGAGAATCCCGACTTGCACTCGTTGCGCTCGGTGAGGCAAGAGCGTTATGGCGACGATGGGACGGGACGATGGACGGAATTCGTCGGGGCCGGTGAACGGCGCTATAGGCGTTGTAAGGTTCGATGTTGTCGGGGATGCCAGTGGTCCACCGAGTGAACGAAGTGCTAGGCGCTTGTGCGGGCTGGCGTGCCGCTACCGGCAGCAACGCGATTCTGCACCCGCTGCCCTTTTCACCGATCCGCTAGCCCAGGTGTCAGAATGGTAGAGAGGCATGCCTGAGATCAGCCGGTTCTTCGGTATCGTAATCCAGATGTTCTACCATGACCATGCGCCGCCGCACTTTCATGTACGCTACGCGGGTCAGAGAGCGCTGGTCGCGATCGAATCGCTGGCCCTTCTGGAGGGGCATTTGTCGCCGAGAGTACTGGGACTCGTGGTCGAGTGGGCTGCCTTCCACCGTGCCGAACTGATGGAAGACTGGAGCCTCGCGAGGGCTGAGGCGGGACTGAAGCCCATCGCACCGCTGGAGTGACCGAATGCTGAAAGACATTGTCGACGTGAAACCGCTGGGCGAATATCGCCTCTACCTTCGCTTCGAGGATGGGGCAGAGGGCATCGTGGACCTTGCCGAGGACCTCGCCTTTCGCGGCGTTTTTGAGCCGCTGAGGGATACGGGGTATTTTGCCCTGGTTCGGGTCGACAAGGAGTTGGGCACCATCGCGTGGCCCAATGGCGCCGACTTGGACCCCGATGTGCTCTACTCGCAGCTTACCGGGATCCCAATTGCGCTCGACTCGGAGAGAATTTCCGCTTGATGCGCGCCCCTCGCGCGTTGGTAGAATCGGCTTAAATGCAGACCACCACATCCGATTTTCTGTACCGCCGCTTGCAGCAGCACCTAGACCACATGCCGGTGGGGTTTCCGGCCACTCAATCTGGAGTGGAGATCCGGTTACTGCAACGGCTGTTCACTCCCGAAGAGGCCGGGATCGCGCTGGAATTGAGCGCCGTACCGGAGCCCGCCGCTACCATCCACAAGCGCTTCAGATCGCGCATGACTTTCCCGGAACTGAAGCAGAAGCTGGACCAGATGGGAAAGAAAGGGACCATCCTGGCTTGGCCTATCGAGGGCGAGGTTTGCTACGCCAAGCGGATCTTTGCCATCGGCATGTACGAGAGTCAGGGCAAGAACCTGACAGTGGAGTTCCAACGCGACACCACCCAGTACTTTGAAGAAGCGTTCGGGCAGGCCTTCCACACCAAGAAAACCACGCAACTGCGCATCGTGCCGGTGAACAAGCAGATTGCCGTGGAGCGCAGCGTCACCACCTACGACCAGATCCGCGCTCACGTGGAAGCATCGCCCGGGCCTTTTGGCACGATCCCGTGCATCTGCCGCCACGGTAAGGACCTGCTGGGCGAAAGCTGCAAGCAGACCAAGCTCCGCGACAACTGCCTGATGATCGGCGGGGCGGCGCAGTGGGCGGCGGATTCCGGCATGGGGCGGATGGTCAGCCGCGAAGAGATGCTGGACCTGCTCGACCAGGCCGATAAGGAAGGGCTGGTCCTCGAGCCGGAAAACACCAAGTCGCCGATGTTTGTCTGCTGCTGTTGCGGGTGCTGCTGCGGCGTGCTGCAATCGGCGAAACGCCTGCCCAATCCGGCCGAATACTTCAGCTCCAATTTCCATGCCGCCGTGGACCCGGAGGTCTGCGAGTCTTGCGGGACCTGCGAGGCGCGGTGCCAGATGGAGGCGATTTCGAGCCCGGAAGGCAAGGCCGTGGTGGACCGTTTGCGGTGCATCGGCTGCGCGCTGTGTGTGACGACGTGCCCTTCCGGCGCGCTGCGGCTCGAGCCCAACGAAAAGCCCAGAATCCCGCCCGACGACACCCAGGCGCTTTACCTGAAGATATTCCAGGACCGGTTCGGCCCGTGGGGGATGGCGAAAATTGGAATGAGGAAAATGCTGGGCCTGAAGATCTGACGGGATGCCGGTTAACCGGCCCCCGTATGGTGTATATTACCCTATGAGAGTGTAACCGCGAGGGGGTCGCGGCCGGAACATTCTTCGCTCACCAACTAACCACGTATGACCAACCAAACTGTCTCTCACTATCGTGTGACGGAAAAGCTGGGTGGCGGGGGAATGGGCGTCGTCTACAAAGCGGAAGACACGCGCCTGGGGCGCAGTGTGGCCTTGAAATTCTTGCCCGAGGAACTATCCCGCGACCGGCAGTCGCTGGAGCGATTCCGGCGCGAGGCCCGCACGGCGTCGGCTTTGAACCACCCGTATATCTGCACGGTTTACGAGATCGACGAGTACGAAGGCCGGCTGTTCATCGCCATGGAACTGCTGGAAGGGAAGACGCTCAAGCGCCGCATTGACGAGCAACCGCTGGGAATATCGCAGGTGTTGGAGCTGGCCATCCAGATCGCCGACGCGTTAGAGGCGGCGCACGCCAAGGGAATCATCCACCGCGACATCAAGCCGGCCAATATCTTCGTCACCGAGCGTGGGCAGGCCAAGGTGCTGGATTTCGGATTGGCCAAGACCGCCGACCTGACTGACGGGGATGCGACCAAGACCGTAGCCTTGGCCGAGGTGAATCTGACCAGCCCCGGGTCGACGGTGGGCACGGTGGCCTACATGTCGCCGGAGCAGGCGCGGGGAGAAAGGCTGGACGCGCGCAGCGACTTGTTCAGCTTCGGGACGGTGCTGTACGAAATGGCCACGGGGCGGCAGGCGTTTACGGGCGCCAGCTCGGGAATGGTCTTTGACGGGATCTTGAACCGGGCCCCCAGTCCGCCGTCGCGGCCGGACGGGGAATTTCCAGCGGAGTTGAAGCGAATCCTGGACAAGGTTCTGGAGAAGGACCGGCGCCTGCGCTACCAAAGCGCCTCGGAATTGCGGGCCGACCTGGAACGCCTCAAGCGCGACAGCGACTCCGGAAAATCCGCGGCATCGGCGGCGGGCTCCCCGGCGGTGGAGAAATCCATTGCGGTGCTGTATTTCGAGAACCTGAGCGGCTCCAAGGAAGACGAATATTTCCGCGACGGCATCACCGAGGACCTGATTACCGAGTTGCTGAAGATCAAGGAACTGCGGGTGTTCCCCCGCTCGGCGATAGCGGCCTATCGGGACAGGACCGTGACTGCGCAGCAGGCGGGCCAGCAACTCGGCGCATCGCACGTTCTGGAAGGGAGCATTCGCCGCGCCGGCCAGCGCTTGCGGCTCAGCGCCCAACTGGTGGAAACGCGAACCGGCCATGGAGTGTGGGCCGAGCGCTACGACCGCCAGATGGAGGACGTGTTTGCCATCCAGGATGAGATTGCTCAGAGCATTGCCCAGGCGTTGCGGGTCATGCTGACGGAACAGGAGAAGTGCGCCATCCAGAAAGTGCAGACCACGAACGTGGTGGCGTACGATTACTACTTGCGCGGCAGGCAGTTCTTCTACCAGTTCCGCCAAAAGGGCTTCCAGTACGCCCTGCAGATGTTTACACGGGCCATCGAAGTCGATCCGCTATACGCGGTGGCCTACGCGGGGTTGGCCGACTGCCATACTTTCCTGTACATGTACATGGACCGCAGCGAGACCAATCTGAAACGCGCCGACGAATGCAGCCGCCGGGCCCTGGAGCTGGACCCCAATCTGGCGGAGGCGCATGTCTCGCGCGGCAACGCCATCTCCCTGCGCAAGGATTTCGAGGCGGCGGCGCTCGAATTCGAAGCCGCGCTTCGCCTCGATCCGAACCTGTTCGAAGCGTATTACTTCTACGCGCGGGCCCGCTATTCGCAAGGCAAGATGACCGAAGCCGTGGATCTGTTCGAACAGGCCGCGCGGGTCCGGCCGGAGGACTACCAGTCGCCCAACTTGATGGCGTCCATACTGGCCGGGTTCGGCCGGACCGCGGAATCGCTGGCCGCCTACCGCCGCTCTCTGACTGTCATCGAGAGGCACCTGGAAGTGCATCCCGACGACGCACGCGCGGTCTACATGGGCGCTCAGGCGCTGTGCCAGTTGGGCCAGCGGGATCGCAGCCTGGAGTGGTCGCGGAGGGCGCTGGCCATGGATCCGGAGAACTCCCATGTCTGCTACAACGTGGCCTGCGCCTTGGCTTTGCTGGGGAACTCCGAAGAGGCCATCGGCTGCCTGGAGAAAGCCGTGGGATTGGGCCACTGGTACAAAGGCTGGGCCGAACACGATTCCGACTTGAATTCCCTGCGCAGCCATCCGCGCTTCCAGGCGCTGATGGCGCAACCCTGACCGAATGAGAACTCTCCTCTTCGCCAGTCTCGCTCTGTGCGCGCCGCAGATTTTCGCGGACACCTATCCCCGGCAACCGGGGATCGACGCGCAGCATTACGTCTTTCGCGTGACGCTCAACGACGACAACGATGAGATTGCGGGGGAGACCACCATCGATCTGCGGTTCGTCAAGGACGGCGTAACGGAGTTCGCGCTCGATCTGGCGTCGCCGGCCAACGGCAAGGGCATGACCGTCGCGGAGGTGACGTCGGGCGGCGCGGCCGTGAAATATGTGCACCAGGCCGACCGTCTGGTGATCACGCTGCCATCGGCGCCCAAGGCCGGGGAACGCAGGCAGTTCACCGTGCGGTATCGCGGCATTCCCGCGGACGGGCTGCACATGCCCAGGAACAAGTACGGCGAGCGGACGTTCTTCAGCGCCAACTGGCCCGACAAAGCGCGCCAGTGGCTGCCGATGATCGATCATCCCTACGACAAGGCGACCAGCGAGTTTCTAATCACCGCGCCCGCCAGGTACCAGGTGGTGGCCAATGGCCTGCTTCAGGAAGAGATCGACCTGGGGGACGGGCGGCGGCTCACGCACTGGAAACAGTCGGTGCCCATCGCCTCGTGGCTGAACAATATCGGCGTGGCGCAGTTCGCCTCGCGGCACTTCGGCGTGGCCGCGGGCGTTCCGCTGGAGACCTGGGTCTTCCATCAGGACCGGGACGCCGGCATCCTGACCTTCGAAACGCCCACGCGGCAGGCGATTGAATTTTACAGCGACCGCATCGGCCCGTACCCGTACGAGAAACTTGGGGACGTCGAGGCCGCGGGTATGGGCGGCGGCATGGAGAATGCCAGCGCGATCTTCTACGGGGAAAGATCGGTCGCCAACCGGCCGGCATTCAGCCTGGTGGCGCACGAGACGGCGCACCAGTGGTTCGGCGATTCCGTCACCGAAAAGGACTGGGACGACGTATGGCTCAGCGAGGGCTTCGCCACCTACTTCGCGCTATTGGCGACCGAGCATTACGAGGGGCGCGACGCGTTTGTGGCGGGCCTGAAAAGGAGCCGCGCCAGCGTGCTTGCCGCGGAAAAGAAGCTTCCCGACGTGGCCGTGGTCCAGGACAAACCGTGGCAGGGAATACCAAACCAGATCGTCTACCAGAAGGGCGGGTGGACGCTGCACATGCTGCGCGGCCAACTGGGCACGGAAAAGTTCTGGGAGGGGATCCGCGAGTATTATCGCCGCTATCGCGACAGCAATGCCTCCACGGCCGATTTCCGCCAGGTGATGGAAGAGATTGCGGGCGCGGATCTCGGATGGTTCTTCCGGCAATGGTTGTACCGCGCCGGGTCGCCGGTGGTGGAGGGTGGATGGCGATACGATGCCGCCAGCAAGAAGATCGAGATCGAGCTGGCCCAGACCCAGACGGGCGATGCCTACCGGTTGCCGCTGGAGGTGGGCATCGGCGCGCGCATTGAGAAGATCGAATTGGCGCAGAAACAGCAGCGCTTCGAGATCGCGGCGGACCAGGAGCCGGCGGAGGTGTCGCTCGATCCCAATACCTGGATACTCATGGACGCACACTTCGGGAAGAAATGAGCCGCCTTTTCCCCTATCGTTTGATCCCCGCCGGCCAGTTGAGCACCACGGTGAACGGCTGCGGCGGACCCTGTTCCAACAGGAGGAATTTCTGGCCATCCGCGGAGAATCCTCCAAAGTAGGCACCTTTGGGCATATCAAAGAGAAGCTTCGGTATCCCCGCTTCGAATTTCCCGGCATTGGTATTGACTTCGACGGACATTAACTTCGATCCGTTCTTGTAAAACAACTCCCGGCCATCCGCGCGCCAACCGGGATAATAGCCGCCCGCAGTGGAGATCTGCCATTTCCCTGCCTTTGGCGGGAAATTCTGGACATAGACTTCGGCTCTGCCGGTTTCGTTTCCGGCATAAGCAATCCATTTCCCATCCCGAGAGACGTTGCCGGCGGAGTTGTAAAACGGGCTGGTCACGACCGGAAATGGCTTCCTGCCGCCGGACAGCGGAACCGCCCAGACCTCGTTCGGTTTTCCAAGAACGTAGGCTGTCAAGATCAGATATTGGCCATCGGCAGTCCACTGCTCCACCTGGACGTTGCGGTCCAGTTGGGCCACCAGTTGCTCCTTTCCGGAGCCGTTGGCGGCCATCACAACGCAGCGCGGTCCGTTGTCGGGCGAGAACGCGATCTGCCGGCCGTCCGGCGACCAACTGGGTTCACCGCCCCCGCCAAACGTCAGCCGCGAGTTGGTTCCGCGGACCAGATCGATTACCCAGATGTCCCAATGGGAAGCCGTTCTCGTAGCGACGGCCAGCGCATGGCCGTCCGGCGAAAGATCCCAGCCCCCCAAGTCGCCGGCGCGGCCAACATCGCCCACAGGAGTTCCTTTCCTGTCGAACCATCGGAACTGCCTTTCCGGCCTGCCGGTTCGGTATACCAACTCGTCGGCGCAGGCGGAAAACGCGGCGAAGGGGAAGTCCGGGGTCATCGCCTCCGATACCTCTTGCGCCGCGAGGGATGGATCGCCGGTGAAGCGCAGCCGCCCGGCATCGAATGGCTGCGCCATCAGATTGCCGCCGCGGCTGAAAAGAACGTAGCCGGGTTCGGTGTACTGCGCGTTGGTCTCGTCGGGTAGCAGGCGGGTCACCTGTAGAGAGTCGAGCGACCCGATGAATACGCCGGCGTTGGCCGATTCCTTGGCATACGCTGTGAACAAGAAGTGCTTGCCGTCCGGCAGAAACGAGGGCCACGCGTGGCCGGCTTCTCCCTTCTTCGCGTCCAATCTAGTCACTGGAAGCGGCGTGCCGCCGCCAGCCCCGATCCGCATCAGGGGCGAATTCCGGTTGAGTGGGAAAACAATCACGCCGTCGCGGCTCCACGCGCCGCCCGGAGGGTCGGAGACGTCACCGAGAACTACCGGCGATCCGCCCAGCAGGCTGATCTTCTTCAGCTCCTGGCTCGCGAAAAAGGCCACGGAGCACCCGTCGGGCGACCAGAAGGGAAGATGCCCGTTTGGCCCCGTCCCGGGCAGTTCCTGCACCAGCAGCGAGTCCAGCGAGCGCACGAACAGCTTTCCGCCGTTGCTGAACACGACCCGCGTTCCATCCGGTGACAGCACCGGTGTGTCCCAGCCGGTGAATGGATCATTTCCCGGCGGCAGGATCTGCAAGCGCACCATGGGCTGTTCGGGCGGCTTTTGGCGCAGGTGAATGAAGAGGGTAACGGCAAGTGCGACAGCCAGCAAACCAGCCGCAACCCATGCCGCCACGAAGCGCCCGTGCGTCTGCGTCGGCGGCGCGGCTTGCCCAATACGCTCCAGTGACGCCTTCATATCCGCTGCCGATTGCCATCGCTCCTCCCTCTCCTTCATCAGGCAGCGGCGCAAAACCCAGTCCAATCCCGACGGAATGTTACTCTCCGACGGTGCCGGTTCGCGTTCCAGAATTCCGGCCATCACGCTGGCAGCGCTCTCGCCTTCAAATGCCCTCCGCCCAGTCAACATTTCGTACAGCACCAGGCCGAAGGAAAAGATGTCGCTGCGCGCGTCCGTCTCCTTCCCCTGTACCTGCTCGGGCGACATGTACTGCAGCGTGCCGACGATCGCGCCCTTCTGCGTCACCGTTTCTGCCTCGGCGGATGCCGACGCCGCGCGCTCCATCTTGGCCAGCCCGAAATCCAGCACTTTCACGCCCGATTTCGTCAGCATGATGTTGGCCGGCTTGAGGTCGCGATGGACGATGCCGCGGCGATGCGCTTCGGCCAGCGCGCCGGCGATTTGCGTCGCCAGCGCCAGCGATTGAGCCAGCGGCAGCGCACCTTTGGCCAGCCGCGCCGCCAGCGTTTCGCCTTCCACCAGCTCCATCACGATGGCCGGCTGTCCGCCGAGGTCCTCCAGGCCATGGATGGTGCAGATGTGCGGATGATTCAGCGCCGACGCGGCGCGCGCTTCCCGCTCAAACCGCCGCAACACCGACTCGGGCAATTCGCCGTTCGCTCTCGGCAAGAACTTGAGCGCCACCTGACGGCCCAGTTTGAGATCCTCGGCGCGATAGACCACCCCCATGCCGCCTTCGCCCAGTTTCCCGACGATGCGGTAGTGGGAGAGGATCTTGCCGGTAAGATCGGCCGCGCCGACATCCGCTACAGCCGGCGGCGCAACCGGTTGAGGTCGCGGCTCCGGTTCCGGTTCCGGTTCCACCACGCCGATAAACCGGTAGCCTCGCCGCGGCAGAGTTTCCACGTAGCGAGGGTTGTCGGCGGAATCGCCGAGCGCGTCCCGCAGCCTCTGGATGGCGGCGTTGATGCTGTGCTCGAACTCCACCACGGTGTCGTTGGGCCACAGCACCTTGCGCAGGTCTTCGCGGGACACCACCTCGCCGGGCTGGTTCAGCAACATCACCAGGATTCGGAACGGCTGTTCGTGAAGACGAATCTTGATCCCGTGCTTGCGCAGCTCGGCCGTCTGAACGTCGAGCTCGAAAGGGCCGAAGCGGATGATGCGAGGCAACGGCTTATCCCTTATTGAACCAACTGATGGTCCCAAAAACTTGCCACGATTCTACCACAACATCTTAGTTGCCAGCCGGTTATCCCGCGAGACAGCTTTTTCCTTTTCCCCTATCGTTTGATCCCCGCCGGCCAGTTGAGCACCACGGTGAACGGCTGCGGCGGACCCTGTTCCAACAGGAGGAATTTCTGGCCATCCGCAGAGAATCCTCCAAAGTAGGCGCCTTTGGGCATATCAAAGAGAAGCTTCGGTATCCCCGCTTCGAATTTCCCGGCGTTGGTATTGACTTCAGCGGACATTAACTTCGATCCGTCCAGGTAAAACAACTCCCGGCCATCCGCGCGCCAAAAGGGGTAGTTGCCGCCCGCAGTGGAGATTTGCCATTTCCCTCCCTTTGGCGGGAAATCCTGGACATAGACTTCGTTTTTGCCGGTTTCCTTTCCGGCATAAGCAATCCATTTCCCATCCCGAGAGACGTTGCCGGCGGAGTTGTAAAACGGGCTGGTCACGACCGGAAATGGCTTCCTGCCGCCGGACAGCGGAACCGCCCAGACCTCCTGCGGTTTTCCAAGAACATTGGCTGTCAAGATCAGATATTGGCCATCGGCAGTCCACTGCTCCACCTCGGCGTTACGGTCCAATCGGGCCACCAGTTCCTCCTTTCCGGAGCCGTTGGCGGCCACCCGGCGGACAATGCTCGGCGATTCGCCATCTATCGTGAATGCGATCTGCCGGCCGTCCGGCGACCAACTGGGTTCACCGCCCCCGCCAGACGTCAGCCGCGAGTTGGTCCCGCGGACCAGATCGATCACCCAGAGGTCCAAATGGGAAGCCGTTCCCATTTCGACTGCCAGCGCATGGCGGTCCGGCGAAAGATCCCAGGCCACAAAGTCGCCGGCGTGGCCAACATCTCCCAGAGGGCTTCCTTTCCTGTCGAACCATCGAAACCGCCTTTCCCGTCTGCCGGTTCGGTATACCAACTCGCCGGCGGAGGCGGAAAACGCCGCGAAGGGGAAGTCCAGGGTCGTCGCCTCCGATACCTCTTGCGCCGCAAGGGATGGATCGCCGGTGAAGCGCAGCCGCCCGGCATCGAATGGCTGCGCCATCAGATTGCCGCCGCGGCTGAAGAGAATATAGCCGGGCTCAGTGTACTGAGCGTTGGTTTCTTCAGGTAACAGGCGCGTCACCTGCGGAGAGTCGAGCGACCCGATGAACACGCCGGCGTTGGCCGATTCCTTGGCATACGCTGTGAACAAGAAGTGCTTACCGTCCGGCAGAAACGAGGGCCACGCGTGGCCGGTTTCTCCCTTCTTCGCGTCCAATCTAGTCACCGGAAGT
>Ga0326728_10018890_pt1 | contig 13481 bp, 9 predicted proteins | sample MB3enrmetagenome_FD_207602 | JGI IMG/M metagenome (GOLD analysis project Ga0326728, IMG submission 207602) | Lab enriched peat soil microbial communities from McLean, Ithaca, NY, United States - MB31MN | ecosystem: Environmental > Terrestrial > Soil > Wetlands > Peat | place: USA: New York... | reverse complement strand
ACCTTCAGCCTTTAGCCCTTAGCCTTTAGCCTTGTTTTATGCGCCGCAACATCATGCTCGGCACCGCCGGACACGTGGACCATGGCAAAAGCGCGCTGGTGAAGCTGCTCACCGGCTGCGAAACCGACACGCTGGCCGAGGAAAAACAGCGCGGCCTCACGATTGACCTCGGCTTCGCGCCCTGCCAGCTCTCCGACAAACGCGTCGTCGGCATCGTGGACGTGCCGGGCCATGTGGATTTCATCCGCAACATGGTCGCCGGCGCGCAGGGCATTGACGTGGTGATTTTCGTCGTCGCGGCGGACGACGGCATCATGCCGCAAACAAACGAACACCTGCACATTCTCACGCTGATGGGCTTGCGGCATGGGGTGGTGGCCTTGACGAAAACCGACTTGGTGGATGCCGTTAGACGAGATTTTGTAATCCAGGATTTACGCCGGCTTCTGGCGGAAACTTTTCTGGCAAATGCGCCCATTTGTCCAATCTCAAATGTCACCGGCGAAGGCTATGACAATTTTTTTGATTCATTAAATCAAACCGTGGAAGCGTGTGGGGACCGGCCTTGCACCGGGCCGTTCCGGCTGTGGGTCGAGGATGCGTTCACCATCCGGGGCGCGGGCACGGTGGTCACCGGCATTCCCACGCACGGAAGGATTCGACCCGGAGACGGGTTGCATCTGCTGCCCGCCGGGCTGTCCGGGCACGTCCGCAAAATGCAGGTCTATGGCGAAAACGCCGCGGAAGGCAACGCCGGCGAATGTGTGGCGTTGAACATTCCCGAGTTGGACCCAGAAACTGTGCGACGCGGAATGGCGCTGTGCGGATCAAATTTATTCGAGCCGGTTACGATGGCGGAAGTGGAATTGCAAATTCTGAAATCCATTCCCGTCAAAATTGAGGATTATCTCGAAGTGCAGTTCCATGTTGGAACCGCTTCGGTTTCCGCGCGCCTGGCGATGCTGGAAGAAACCGCCATGACCGGCGGGCAAAAACAATTTGTCCAGCTTCGCCTCGCTTCGCCGCTGCCGCTCATGCCTGGCGAGCGCTTTGTGGTGAGGGCAAACATTAGTGACACCGGCGGCAGCGGTTTGACCACCATTGGCGGCGGACAAATCCTCGGTTTGAGCAACACCCGCCTGCGCCGCAAAAAACAGTGGACGCTTGATTTGCTGGCCGCGCGCCGCGAAGCCATCGCCGATCCGCTGCGCTGGTGCGGCCAGATGGTGCGTGAAAGTGAATCGCCCGCCACCGTCGCCGGCCTGCAAAAAAAGTGCTGGAATAGCGAGGAGGAGATTGCCGCCGCGCTGGAAAAGCTGCGCGCGGAAAACCTCGTTGTTGCGGCGCCCGGCGGCGGCTGGCTGCATCGCGCGGTCATTCACAAGGCCGAAGAGGCGATTCTCGCCGCCGTCCAGACTTTTCACGCGGCCAGTCCTCAACGCGCCGGCATCAGCAGCAAAGAGCTGCTGGCAACGCTCCAAATCAATCCGGTAATTCTGGACGCAGCGGCGGAATCGCTGCTCCGGTCGAAACAGCTTGAACGCAACGGTGATTTGCTGGCGCGGGCCGGCTGGAACGCGCGCCTGCCCGACCGCGACCAAAAACTGTGCGACCAGATCGCCGCAACATTGCAGCGGGCCAATTGGTCGCCTCCCAGCCTGGAGGAAATGGCCGCCGCCGCCAACGAGCCGCTGCCGCGGGTGACGGCGATGGCACGGCTGCTGGCGGAACGCGGCGTGGCAGTGCGGTTGGACGACCGGATTTGGATGCACCGCGACGCCGTGGAAGCCGGAAAGGAAACCGCCTTGACACTGTTCCGCCGCGCCCCGGCATTTTCCACGATGGATTTCCGGGACGCGCTGGGGGTCAGCCGCAAATTTGCCGTGCCGCTGGTGGATTACTTTGACAAAATCCGTTTCACCGTCCGTTCCGGCAACAACCGCACGCCCGGAATCGGGGCGAAGAAATTTTTGCCATGAAAATTGATTTTGCCAAACGCCGGCGCGTCATGGAACGCTCGCAAATGCTGGGCCATTGCATCTGCGACGCGCGGCGGCCCTGCCCCTGTGATTTGCTTCGTGAACAAAACATTTGTCCCTGCGCCGGCGAGCGGCCGGAAGCCGTTGACATATCACAGGTGAAATTAACGCAGCTTGTGCGCAACGCCGGCTGCGCGTCGAAAATTTCGCCCGCCGATCTGGATGCCGTGCTGGCACGGCTGCCAGCGGTGGAAGATCCGGCGGTTATTTCCGGGCTGGCCGCCGCCGATGACGCGGCGATTTACCGGATATCCGACGAACTTTGCCTGGTGCAGACGGTGGACGTGTTCACCCCCTGCGTGGACGACGCCAGGCTGTTTGGAATAATCTGCGCCGCAAATTGTTTGTCGGACATTTACGCGATGGGCGGCGAACCGCGCACGGCGTTGAGCGTGCTGGCGTTTCCATCGGAAAAGCTTCCGGGCGAACTTGTTTTTCAAATGCTCGCCGGCGCGATGGAAAAATTTCAGGAGGCCGGCGTCGCGCTCGTCGGCGGACACAGCGTCAAGGATGACGAAATCAAACTGGGCTTTGCCATTACTGGTTTGATTGATCCGGCCGTCGCGGCCGCGCTGGAAAAACCCGGCACCGGCGACATTTTGGTTTTGACCAAGCCGCTGGGCACGGGCGTGCTCACTTTTGCCCGGCAATTGCGGCGTCATTTCCCGGAAGGCCTGGCGGCGGCGGAAATTTCCATGGCCGCGTTGAACCGCGCCGCGTCCCAGGCGATGCGCCAAGCCGGCGCATCGGCCTGCACGGATGTCACCGGCTTTGGATTGTTCGCGCATCTGCGCCGGATGCTGCGCGGCAGCGGATTGGGCGCGGAGATTTTTGCGGAGTCGCTGCCGGCGTTTCCGGGCGCGGTGGAGGCGCTGCGGCAGGGCGTGATTCCGGGCGCAATTGAACGCAATCGCGAATATGTCGGCGAGGCGCTCCGCGTCGCTCCGGGCGTGGACGAGGCGCTGGTGAACCTGGGCTTCGACGCGCAGACTTCCGGCGGATTGCTGATTGCCGTGCCGCCGGACCGCCTCGAGTTGTTGCGTCAATCGCTGACGCAGCAGGGAGCCGGCGCGTTTGCCATTGGCACAATTGTTGACAAAGGGGCCGGGCAGATTTTCGTCACAGGCTCCGCCAAAATGAATGCGGAGATTTCAACCATCAAAACCGGAGGAAAAAATTCCATGAAAATACCAGAAACCGAAACAGCGGCGCACGGTGACGGCTGTTGCGCGGACCTGTTCAAAAATGAAGCGGCGCAAAGTTCCGTCGCCGAAACGCAGAAGGCGTTTGGCGCGTTCATGCGGTCGGTGCAGGCCGGAGGCGTGTTGAGCGCGAAGGCGAAAGAATTGATTTTATTCAGCCTGGTCCTCAGCAGCCGGTGCCAGCCGTGTTTCGATTCGCATTTCCGCAAGGCGCGCGAAATGGGCATTACCCAGGCCGAACTGGACGAGGCGGCGTGGTGCGCCATTGCCATGGGCGGCGCGCCGGTAAAGATGTTCTATCAGGAAAATTTGGAGAAAAGGCTGAAGGCCGAAGACTGAGGCCGTTGAGATTTTAGGGTTCAACCTTCAGCCTTGGACTTTTCGGGGAGGGCAAACGCCGGCTCCAGCGCGCCGCAGGTGGCGCATTCGAGGCAGCGGATGCAGCCGGTAACGTTTACGGCTTGATCCACTTTCACGCCCATTGAGCAGCGGCTGCGGCACAGGTTGCACTCGACACATTCCTTGGGATTGAACCGGAGATGAAACAGGCTGAAGCGGTTGAACAGCGCCAGCAGTCCGCCCAGCGGACAAAAAATCCGGCACCACGGACGATGAATGAACAGGGCGGCGACAAAGAAAGAAATCAAAATGCCCGTCTTCAATCCGCTCATGATCCAGCCGTTTCCGGCCATCACGCTTTGAACGGAATACGGCAGCCCGGCTTCGAGCGCGCCCGCCGGACAAAGCCGGCAAATGGAAATGGCCTGCTTCTCAAACGGAATGCCTTTGTAGCCCAGAATCATCGGCAGAAGAATCACCAGACCCAGCAGCACGGCGTAGCGCGTGTAACCAATCCAGCCCGGCAAGGTAATTTTTCGCGGGAAAATTTTGGCCAGCAAGTCCTGCAAAAAACCAAACGGACACGCCCAGCCGCAAATCAGCGAACCGCTGGCCGCGCCGACCAGCAGGAGCAAACCGATCAGCAAATACGGCACTTCCCAAACCACCGGCACCAGCGCCGCGTAATTGGCCATCACGCCAATCGGGCACGCGAACGCCGACAGCGGACACGAATAGCAGTGAAACACGCAGCCGGGAATGCCGTGCAGCCAGCGTCCCACCGGCGCGAGCCAGACGCCGAGAAACCCGGTTTGCACCCACGGACGGACGCGGGACAGCGTCCGGCCAAGTGCGGTGGGCGGCAGCGGGGCTGGTGTCTGCGGAAGCATAAATGAGAAGGCTAAAGGCTGAAGGCTGAAGGCTGAAGCACCTGCGCAACCGTGTCATTCTTGGCCAGCTTGGAATACATACGAAGAACCCGGAGCGCAAATGCCTTTGTCCTCTGTTTCAAATCCCGCGGTCCATCATTCATAACATAACAGTTTTAGCCTTCAGCCTTCAGCCTTCAGCCTTTTTTTGGCCACTCCATGTGGCCGGAAATTTATTTTATTCAGGTCGGACAGGCGGCCTTCGCGCCGATGTCCACGCGGATTTTCCATGTGGGCGGCTGAATGTTCGCCTGATTTTTCGCCCAACGATCCAGCGCCTCGGCGGGATTGGCCACGCCTTCCAAATTTGGCGGCGGTGGCGCCGCTTGTTCGTCCGCGAATTGCACGCCGCCGGCGGAAAAGGCCTTGACCAGTTGCGTCTCCCTCGCGGTGTTGCCGTCGGTGGTGTCCACACTGGTCAAATGTCGCGCGCCACAAAACACCACGGCGAGACCCGCGAGCGTGGCCACAAAACCCGGCCAGAAATCGTGGCGCTCCAGCGCGCGCCGGGCGGGATTCACGGGCGGTTGAAGGATGCGTTTGAACATGGTCAGTGAAAATTGGCGGAGATGGATGGGAATCGAACCCACCTGGGACTTTGTTGAGCCCCACGCTGGTTTTGAAGACCAGGAGCGCCACCAGGTCGCCACACACCTCCGGGTGGGAACTCTTCAACGTTTGCAAATCGCAAACTTGAAAAATTTCCGCCGGGCTGATTCACACCGGCATTTGGCCAGATTTGACGAAATACTTCAATAGAATTGATTGAGCGCGATTTTACGCCGCCAATCATTTCGTTATTTTCTGAATTTGCGCGTCCAATTCGTCCGCCGAAAAACCCTCGGCGACGACGCGATGACTGGAATCGGCCAGAATCAGCCACGGCAACGCCGGCGCGTTGGCGGCCCATTTGGATTTGTCGGATTTATCCGTGACGCGCCCCACGGGAAATGTAACCGGACTGGCGGTTTTCCAATCGTTGAAAACGTCATCGCCGATAATCGCGGCCTGCACGCCAAGGACACAGACATTCTTTTGCTTGAGCGCGGCGGCTTGCTGGTCGAGCAGGTGAACGACGTGGCGCGAGGGCCGCTGGCTGGCGTCGAACAGGCACAACAGCACCGGCTGTCCGGCGGGCGCGGCGGCGGCGGCAAGATTGACACCGGCCAAATCGGGCAGCGGATTTCCTTTGAGCGCCGCCCGGCGCGGTGTTTCGCGGAAACCCATGGGAGAGGAACTTAAATTCATCACGATGTTCGTGTCGCCCGCCTCGACGGTGGCCTGCGCGTTGCCGCCGCCATATTGCGAATAGGCAAACAGCTGGATATGGCCTTCGCATACCTGGAAATGAAACCGGCCTTTGCTGTCCGTCGTCATGTAGCCGTCGGGCTGTCCGTCGCCATTCAAATTGACATTCACTCCGGACGCAGGCTTGTCGTCATCCTTCAATACTTGTCCGGCGATGACCCGGTCGGCGGGTTTAAGAACGAACGGTTCCAGTTCCAGGCGGTTCGTATCGGAATCGCCTTCAATTTGCCGCTGGCTTTTGCCGTAACCTTTGGCGGAGGCCCACACCATGTATTGTCCGTCGGCGGGCAGGCATTTGATTTCAAAGCGGCCCCCGGTGTCGGCCGGTTTGGATTGTTCATCCAACGTTTCATAGCTGTTGCCGGCCTTGAACCACAAACCGACCTGCGCGCCGGGCAGGGCCGCATCTTTTTCATTTTTCACCAAGCCGGCCAGCGCGAGCGCGGGCTTCAACTTCACGTCAAGGTTCGTGACATCCTCCGGCAATTCCTCGACCGCCGCCAGGTCGCGCGCCAGGTCGCGGACGACCAAATACGCGCCGCCGTTCTGCGCCTGCCACTGCTGAATTGACCAGGTGAGACTGTATTCGCCGCCGGCGCCGGTCTTGATCCAATGCGCGCCGCCGTTGCCGGGGAACACCGCCACTTGCGCGCCGGAGCCGGGCTGGCCGCCGGCGTCGGTCACCACGCCTCTGAGCTTGTGCGTTTGCGCGCCGGGCGATGAACCGAAATTTTGACCCAGCCGCAGAATGACGTTCGTGTCGCCGCCTTCGGCCGAAATGTTGCCAAACGTCCCGCGGTCGTTGGCGGAAAGTTGCAACGAGCCTTCGCAAACATGGTCGAATTTAAACCGGCCTTCGCGATCCGTGCGCGTGTTGCCGCCGGGCTGGCCGTCGCCGTTGAGATTCACATAACAACCGGCCACCGGCTTGTCGTCCGCGTCGAGCACCTGGCCGGACAGCTTGAGATTGGCCGGCATGAGTTCCACGACGTCGAGTTCCTGGCGTCCGGGCTCGGCGGAAATATCCAGATTGTGGTTTTGTTTCTGGCCGTAGCCCGGCGCGGAAACAATGACGCCGTATTTTCTCCCGGGCGGCAGCGCGGGAATTTCATACTGTCCCGGCGTGTTGGTGCGCGCGAAACCTTGCAGCCAGGCACCGCGGTTGCCGGACCAGAAAACCAGTTGCGCGGTGGCGTTGGTGACGGGTTTGCCGCCGGCCTCCACGCGGCCAAAGAGCGTGAGCCCCGGTGCCAGTTTCAAGTCCACATTGGTCGAGTCCTCGTCAAGGTCCTGCGCCGCCGCCAGATTTTTTTCCAGGTCGCGCGCGAGCACGCAGACGGTTGATTCGTTTTGCCCGGGAAACTGCCGCTGGTTCCATTCCAGTTCAAACTTGCCGTTCGCGTCCGTTTTAAGGTCATCGGCAACGGCGCCAAAACCACCGATCATCCGCACCGGCACGCCGGCGGCCGGCGCCCCGTCGGGCATGCGCACGATGCCCGTGATTTTTTGCGGCGCGGTGATTTCCATCTCGACGCGATTGGTCTTGTCCGCTTCCACGCTGGCCGAAGACTGGCTCGCCGGCATGGATTCAAGGAACGCGGAGAGTTGATAATCGCCCGGCACCAAACGCAGCCGCGCGACGCCGGTGCTGTCGGTGGTCGCGCCGGATTGGGAATTATTATTGTAGGCGCTGACGGTGATTTTGGGCTGCGGTTTGCGATCGGTTTCTCCGAGCACAACCACTTCCAGCACACCGCCGCGCGTCGCGGCCAATTGCACGCCGCGCGCGGTCTGCCCGGATTCGACCGACACCGGCACGGATTCCGCAACCCAATCGGCGGGAGAATTTGTTCCAAACACCGCGTGGACGTGATAAGCGCCGGCGGCAACGTCGTTGATGCGGAACGTGCCATCGGCGCTGGACAGCGCCGGCTCAAGTCCGGCGAATGAGAAATAGTTTGGCTGGTCCGGCTGCAACGTCAGCCGTGCGAGGGGCAACGGCTGATTGCTCCCGCCGCAAACGATTTTGCCTTCGACACTGCCCGCCGGTTCCATGACCAGTTTGATGTCCTCCTGGCCGGCGCGATAACCTGCTGTTTCCGGGCTGGTGTAATCGTCACCGGACTGGCGCAAAGTTTTTCCAGGAAGCTTGACCGCGAACAGGGCGGCGGCGTTGGTGGGAAAATTTTCAATGCGGAAATGTCCCGCCGCATCCGTGCGGGTCGCGAACAAATCCCGGGCGGGTTTGCCGGTGAGGTAATTGAATGTCCGCCCGCCGTTTCCCAGCGACATTTCGCTGAAAGCCATGCTGACGGAAACCTCGGCGCCGGCCAGGGGCCGGTTCGATTCGTCGAGCACCAGACCGACGAGCGTTCCCGGCGGCAACAGCGCCAGTTTCTGTCCGTCTCGTGCCGGGAAAAAACGCGGGTTCAACATTTGCCACGCGGGCGCCAGGCCGGGCTTGCGCGCCACCACAAATCCGGTGTCGCGCGGGACGGCAAATTCATACGCGCCGTCCGTGCCGGTCACGGCTTGTTTTTTCAATTCCAAGTCCGATGGCAAATATGCAATTCCCGTGGAACTCCAATACTCGACGGTCGCGCCGGCAACCGGCCTGCCCGCGCCGTCGGTGACCGTTCCGGAAAGTTTGGTGGGGGCGGAGTCGGACGCTTGCGCGCCCAGGCAGACGAGCGCGCTCACGGCGGCGGCCAGAAGAATTTGTGTGATTTTCATGGTGAAGGGCATGTGTGGTTCCCGGGGGCGAAAAATTTCAAACCACAGATGGGATTCTGTCAACACGAATCCCATCCGTGGTCGAATTACAATTTTGTAGTTTGGATGCGGTTATTTTGTCTTTGTTTCCAAGGTCAGCGGGGTGTTCCGCACCTGAAAAGGGCTGAAAATTTTCACGGTGCCGGTCAAGGGACGCTGCGTATTTTTGGGCTCCCGCCATGAGAGCGAGCAAACGCCACCTCAGCCAAACTCGAACGTGTTGGTATAACACAGGGAGCCGTCGGCGGTGGCCAGCATCAGTTGCGGCCCGCGCGGGCGCTGGTTGTCGCGCAACATCTCGATGGATTCCTTTTGATGGCCGACGAAACTCAGGTCAAAGCGGATCAGACGGTTCATCTGCTCTTCGGCCTTGAGCGTGGCTTGCACCGGCTCGCCGATGTCCACCGTGACGGCCTTGCCGGCGGCGACCTCGAAGTCCGCCTCTTTCGGAAAGTTGTAGCCGGAGAGCGTCCAGGACCCGCCTTTTTCGTCTTTGCGGTCAATCCGCCAGCGCAAAACTTGATAGTGCCCGGCGGGCAGGGCGAATTCGCCGTTCACCGGTTTGCGCACGAAATGGCCGTTCTCGCCGAACGCGGAAAATTCGGAAATGTTTTCCGGCACCCGCACCTGGCCGAAGGTGATGTTTTCGGCTTTTTGAACTTTGACAAACGCGCCGTCGCGCGCGACCTCGATGTTGAAAAATTTTCCGTCCACTTCCAGCATTTTGCCCAGAAACCGTTCGTCCGTTTTGTCGCCTTGAATCTGGACGCGGTCGCTGGCATACGGATTGGCCGCGACGTCGTTGAATGTACCGTTGACGTTTCCATCAATCAGTTCGAGGCGTTTTTTCACGCCGTCGAAATCCACCATGCCTTCGTACCAGCCGCCGGAGGACGCGAGCAGTTGCGCGGAGCTTTTGTCGTATTGATAAAAGCGGAAAAGGAGATGGTAAGTGACCGGGCCGTCCTCGCCCTTGAAAATGACCGGCGTTGCCGGGAAAAAGGCGTTGTAGGAATCCAGCCGCCCCTGGACCGGCGTTTTGTCGTCGAGGCGGCCATTGCCGGTGCTGTCAATGAACAGGCGGTCGTAAGGGCCGGACTTGCGCGTGCGGTCGAAACACAGCCAGCGGCCGCCGGCGGGGTCCATCGGCGTTTTCCAGCGCGCGAAATACGGCGGCGCGTTCAATTTTGGCAGGGCGACACCCGGCGGCGCGTTGGTCGTCAATTCCATTGGCTGATACGAGCGGCCATCGTTGCTGGTGTGGTATTCCAGCCATTGTTCGGTCTGCGCCCAGACGGCGCCGGCGAGGAACATTCCGGTGAGGATCAATTTCAGTTTCATGACAGGTCCTGTTGGATCATTTTCATCGAACTTAATTTTAGGGAGCGGCGTTTGGCAAAACAGGCGGCGCGGCTGGTTTCACGTTCAACAGCGCCTTGAGCCGTTCGCGGTAAAGCGGACTGGCCGAAGACAAAATCAGGAACGGCAGCAGCAGCGCGAAATTGGCCGCGGCCATCGCCAGCACGGGAATAAAAAATTCATTCCACGAATTCAACGCAAGATTCCCGCCGGAAGCCACCACCGCAAAGAAAAAGAATGGCGCGGCAACCGCCAGCCAGACACCGAGCACCGACACGAACAGCCACGGATAAAGTCCCAGCGGACGGTAGCGGCCGCGGCAAATCCATCCGGCAACGCTCAACGCCACGGTGCTGGTCAGCGCACTCACGCCCAGCAGAATCCCAACCTGCAGCGCATCCGAGTCCAACAAATCCCGGCCTTGCTTCGCCACCGCCGCCAGCAGGCTGAAGCCGGCCAAGGTCGGCAGAACACAGAAGAACGTCAGCAGGCGATGCGATTGCCGCAGATAATTTGACAGCAGCCAGACAGCCGCCAGACCGAAGGCCAGCGCGGCGACGACGTCCAGGAGAAAATCCGCGCCCGACGGCATCATGGGCGGCAGGAGCGTGACGGCCAGCACGCAACCCACCGGCAGCCAGATCAACCACGCCGCCGCGCGGCGGTTCGGCTTCAGGGCGAGCAATCCGAGAAGGATCAGCCACGGCAGCACTTGCGGCGCGACACTGGGCAACACCCAGAGGTAATTGACCGGCGAACCACTTTTGGCGCCCAGCGCGCCCAGCTCCGCGGAAGCCACGACTGTCAGATTCCCGGCGGCTGTGAGAGGCACTCGCCATGAGTGCGAACAGGTGCCCCCTCAACCAAACTCAAATTTGCCGGATGCGATTTTTTTGTCGGCCTTGTAAATGGCGAACTCCGGCGGATGGGAACTGTCCTGGTTCGCCAGTTGATAATTCGCGCCCCCCGCGCCGAGCAGCCGGTAGTCCAGGCGCAAGTCCTGGCCGTGGCGCGAAACCCCGACGGCATTGGTCAGCGGCCCGCCCACGTCCAGCGTGACCGGCATATTACCGTCCACGGAAATGCGTTTGCCGGCGGGCGCCTGGCTGGAAGTGTGGAAAGCTTCGACACCGCCCTGTTGGAGCAGAACATTGGGCTGGTTGTAACTGCCGGTCGGAACTTTCGTCGTTTGCCCCGGCTGATCCAAAACCACCAGATATGTGCCGCCCGGCAATGTCAGCCGTTCAATGTATTTGCCGGTGATTTTCACTTCGCCCAGCGCCACGGATTGTTCCGTAAACTGGAGCGCCAGTCTGGCTTCGCCGTCCTGCGCTGCGGCCTGGCAGTCCAGTTGATAGGCGTGCCCGCCGGCAAAAATCTTCCGCGCATACGAAAAGGCGTCGAGCGAATTGTTGTAGGCATTGAACGCCTTGTCCCGGTTCTGCCACGGGCGCAACAACAACTGGCCGCTTTCAAATGAAAAAGACTGGCCTGACAAGTTCGGGATCACGCCCACCTGCCAGTTCTGCCCCCGCAAATTGACCTTGCCCTGCCAGAACGAACGCAACGACAAATAGCAACCCGCCTGCTGCCGGTTGTAATCCCAGAAATTGATGTCCCCAAACACCTGACACCGGCCCTGGGGGGTGACCAGCGACAGATGAACATTCGTGAACGTCTGGCTGTAAGCCGGCGAGGAACCGTGCGCGGAAAAAACTCCCGCGTTGGTAAAATCCCGGTTGCGGTTCAGATCCAGAAAAAGTCTTCGCGCGTCGCGCTGCCAGATAAACGGAATGGCATTGCCCGCGCCGCCCAGATTCAAAACGCCGCGGAAAATTTTGCCGGACAAACCCGGCGGTTCATTTTTGAATGGCGTGGTTTGCGGCGTGAGCGAAACACCCCAATTGACGAGGCTGTAATCCGTCTGCTGATATGCCAACGAAGCGGCAACCGTGGTTTGAGCGGAAGGAGCAGCCGGCCCGGGATCGGCGGCGCGAAGAATGGTTGCCGGGCAAAACACCGTCCACAGGACCGGCCATAAAGCCGCCCGGAACCCACCCGTCCGAAGCCACGATAACGGGTTCATCGGCTGACATTTAGCAAGTGCTAAAAATAAATGCAAGATAAATAAGCTGCGCGCAAGTCCGCCTTGATCCAGTTGACGGGGTTTTCCTTAATCCCGGCATCGTAACGCCGCCCCGATTTGTTTCGTGACGACCATCCTCAGTCCGGCTCTTGGCGGTGGCGGTCAGTGATGCGCGCATCATAAGGCGGGCCTTGTTGCTGCACCTGACCAACAACCGGCCGGTAAAAATGAAATCGCCCCTTTTGAAAACTACACGACACAAAATACTTTTTTTGCGGAAGTGGATGCTGTAATCCTCTGCCATGAAAACAAATTTCCGGCGATTGTCCGCGGCCGCAATTTTTGGCAGTCTGCTCCTTTGCTGGGCGGCTTCGGTCAAAAGTGAGACCGACGGCGGCTACCACATTTTTGTGTCCAACGAGAAATCCGGCGACCTGACCGTCATCAACGGCGCCGACTTCAAAGTTGTCGCCACCATCCCCGTCGGCAAGCGCCCGCGCGGCATCCATGCCAGCCCCGATGGCCGGACCATTTACGTCGCGTTGAGCGGCACGCCCATCGAACCGCCGCCAAAGCTCGACGCCAACGGCAATCCGATTTTTGCCAAAGGCCACGACGATGACGACGACGCCAGCGTCAAGTCAGACAAGTCCGCCGACGGCATCGGCGTCGTGGACGTCGCGCAAAAGAAATTCCTGCGCAAGATTCCCGCCGGCTCCGACCCGGAACAGTTTTGTGTGAGCGCCGACGGCACGCGCCTTTATATTTCCAACGAAGATGTCGGCGTTGCGACGGTGCTCGATATTGTGACGGGAAAAATAGTGACGTTCATTCCGGTCAGCCGCGAACCGGAAGGCGCGGGCGTCAGCCCGGACGGAAAATTTTTCTACATCACCTGCGAAACCGCCGGCAACGTTTTTGCGATTGACGCGCAAAAATTCAACATCATTGGGCATATCGTCGTCCATCCGCGTCCCCGCAGCGTGGCATTTCTGCCGGATGGCTCGCGCGCGTTTGTGCCGTCGGAATCGGTCGGCGAACTCAACGTGATTGACACCGCCAGCCAGTCGCTGCTGAAAGTCATCGCGCTGCCGCCTCACTCGCGTCCGCAGTGCGTTGTGGTTTCGCCCGACGGGAACAAAGTTTATGCCAGCACCGGGCGCGGCGGAACGGTATGTGTGGTGGATGCGCACACTTGCCAGGTGCTGGACAACATCAAGGTCGGCACACGTCCGTGGGGCATCACCCTGTCGCCGGACGGAAAATATCTGTTTGCCGCCAACGGCCCTTCGGACGATGTTTCGGTGGTTGACCTCGCGTCCGACAAGGAAATCGCGCGCGTCAAATCGCCCGGGAGTCCGTGGGGCGTCGCCGCCGTGCCGGATGCGAAATAAATTCACCCGCGAACGGGTCGCGCAACAGTCATGTCCCGAAAATTTCCCAAACC
>Ga0326728_10018889_pt1 | contig 13482 bp, 9 predicted proteins | sample MB3enrmetagenome_FD_207602 | JGI IMG/M metagenome (GOLD analysis project Ga0326728, IMG submission 207602) | Lab enriched peat soil microbial communities from McLean, Ithaca, NY, United States - MB31MN | ecosystem: Environmental > Terrestrial > Soil > Wetlands > Peat | place: USA: New York... | reverse complement strand
AGGTGGTGGATAACTGCACGCCGGAGTTACTCAGTATCGCTTCGGCACCGTTTTGGAAGCCGGTACCGGTGAGCGTGACGGTGGTGGTGCCGGCGGGGATGAGGTTGGGCGAGATCTGGGTCAGCGTAGGTCCGGGAGTCAGGAAATAGACATACTGGAGCGCTGACGAACTCGGGCTCGCGACGCTGGTGGCGGTGATCTGCGCGGGGTTGGCAGGGAGGGCGGCGGGGCCGGTGTAAAGGCCGGCGGAGGTGATGGTTCCATAGGTGGCGCTGCTGCCGGCGACGCTCCAGGTAACGGCGGTGTTGGAAACGCCAGTGACGGTGGCTGTGAACTGGACGGTCGTGCCGGGGGCGATGGCGATGTATCCTGCGGGCGCTATCGTCACATGCGCGGGCGCGCTGTAGTTGGCGGTGACCGTGGTGGCGGCCGCCGGCATCGTGAGGGTGGTGCTGGAGGATAAAGGCGAGGCGACGGTAGCGCCCGTCCAGGAACTGAAGACTTCACCGGAGGGTGCGGCGCTCGCCGTGATGGTAACGACGGTGCCTGCGGCGTAGCTTCCGCTGCCGGACCCGTTGACCACGGTGAGGGCATACGTGGTTTGGACGGTATAGTTGGCGGTGACGGTGGTGGCGGCCGCCGGCATCGCGAGGGTGGTGCTGGAGGATAAAGGCGAGGCGACGGTAGCGCCCGTCCAGGAACTGAAGGCTTCGCCGGATGGCGCGGCGTTGGCGGTAATCGTGACGACAGTGCCGGCAGGGTAGCTTCCGCTCCCGGACCCGTTGACCACAGTAAGCCCGTACGTGGTCTTGACGGCGGTGTAGTTGGCGGTGACGGTAGTGGCGGCCGCCGGCATCGTGAGCGTGGTGCTGGCCGAAGAAGGCGAGGCGACGGTAGCACCGGTCCAGGAACTGAAGACTTCGCCAGCCGGTGCGGCATTGGCGGCGATCGTGACGACAGCGCCTGCGGCGTAGCTTCCGCTGCCCGACCCGTTGACCACGGTGAGCGCGAATTTAGCAGCGCTTCCTACGGGGACAGGGAGCGAGTTGCTGGGCGCGCTGCCGGGATTGACGACGTAGAACGTCGCCGTGGTGGCCGACGAGAAATAGATCCCGGCAGTGAGCGTAGTGGAGTTCACGAATTTCGTGCTCGCCTGTATGTAAGAACCGCCGGTCACTTTATATTCGATTTCGGCGCCCTTCTGGAATCCCGAGCCCGTGATCGTCACGGTCGAGTTGCCGGTGGGGATCGGGTTGGGGGAGACTTGCGTGATGGTGGGTCCGGCAGTCAGAAAGTAGACGAACTGAGTGGCCACGGTGGTGGGAGTGGCGACACTGGTGGCGACGATCTCGGCGGGGTTGGCGGGTGGATTTACCGGCGCGGTGTAGAGGCCGGCCGCGGAGATGGAGCCATAAGTGGCGGCGCTACCGGCAACGCTCCACGTTACCGCGGTGCTGGACAATCCACTGACGGTAGCGGTGAATTGTGTGCTGCTCGCCAGCGGCACCGCGACATACCCGGATGGGGAGATCGTGACGCTCTGGGCCAGCAGCGTGGAAGAGCTCGCGGTGAGGGATAGCACAGTTGCAAGGAGTATATGTGAAGGGCGCACTCAATTAATGTAGAGCGGCTATAGGTAATAGGCAACCCCATAAATATGTGGTAGTTAACCCTAGTCATAGTGAAGTTAGTTGACCTTTCTCTACTAACTAAGGTTGATAGGAATCGGATGTCGGTTCGGCCTGAGGATGCCGTCCCGGTGCCATCCTGCCCGGCAAGGGGGCGTGCTTTATGATGGATTCATGGGCCGATTGGGCGCGCTCCTGCTGGTGGCGATCTCCTACACGGCGGCGCAAACCGTGCCGGCGGAGATGCTTGCCGGGCTGCGATGGCGGAGCATCGGGCCGGCGGCGACGGGAGGCCGGATTGCCGATCTGGCGGTAATTCAGCCTCCGGGGCAATCTACCACGATTTATGTCGGCACCACGACGGGCGGCGTATTCAAAAGCGTCAATGACGGTGTTTCCTTCGCGCCGGTATTCGATCGCGCCGGCGGCATGATGTCGATTGGCGCCGTGGCAGTGGCGCCGTCCGACCCCAAGGTGGTTTGGGTGGGGACGGGGGAGGCGGACAACCGCCAGAGCTCGTCGTGGGGCGACGGCGTCTATAAGTCGGTAAACGGGGGCCTCACTTGGACCAGGATGGGCCTCGAGGAGACGCGGCACATCGGCAGGATCGTCATCGATCCGGCCGATCCCAACGTGGTCTGGATCGCGGCAGTCGGCCACTTGTGGGGGTCGAACGCGGAACGGGGCGTTTACAAGACTACCGATGGCGGCGCTAGCTGGAAGAAGGCGCTTTACAAGGACGAGAACACGGGCGCGATCGACCTGGCCATGGATCCGCGGGACCACAACGTGGTGTTCGCCGCCATGTACCAGCGGCAGCGAAAGGGCTGGGGATTCAATGGCGGCGGACCGGGAAGCGGAATCTACCGCACGACCGACGGCGGCGCCACCTGGACGGAGACCGCTAACGGGCTGCCGGGCGGCGACAAGGGCCGGATCGGTATTACTCTTTCGGCGCGCGACAGCCGGACCGTGTACGCGGTGGTGGAGGCCGATCCGCCGGGAACGGGAGGCGTTTTTCGCAGCACCGACCGCGGCGATAACTGGGAGCATCTGTCGAGCCTGAATCCGCGGCCCATGTACTATAGCCGCATTTATGTCGACCCGAAGGACGGCAACCGCGTGTACCTGATGGGCTCGAACCGCGGCCTGTGGGTTTCCGACGACGCGGGGCGCAGCTTCCATGAAGTATTCAGCGGGGTCCACGGTGAAGACCATGTCTTATGGATCGACCCGGAGAATACCAATCGCCTGATTATCGGAGGCGATGGCGGAGTCTCCATTTCGTACGATCGCGGCCTATCCTGGCTATTCCGCAGTAACTTGCCGATCGGGCAGTTTTATAACATCGCGGCAAACAGTGGCGATCCGTACTTAGTTTGCGGCGGTTTGCAGGACAACGGCAATTGGTGCACGCCCAGCGCTTCCAAGATGGATTATGGGATTTCGTTCCGGGAACCTTTCAATATCGGCGGCGGCGACGGGATGCAGACCGTGTTTGCAGACGATCGCACGGTCTTGGTCAGTTCGCAGAACGGCGCCACCGCGCGGCTGGATCTGACCAACATGGAGCGGCAGGTGATCGGTGCGGTGAAGCCCCAGGACCGCTCGCAGCCGCCCTATCGATGGTACTGGACTTCTCCCCTGATCGCGTCGAAGTTCCATGCCGGCACGATTTATACCGGGGCGAACGTGCTTTTCCGGTCGGACGATCGCGGCGTGAGCTGGCGCGCGATCAGCCCCGATCTGACCGCGAATATCGACCGCGAAGCGCTCCCGATGATGGGCAAGCCGGTTCCGCCGCGTGCGCTTTCGCGCCATGACGGGCAGGCGAATTACTCCGCACTGACGGCCATCGCGGAATCGCCGCTCGATGAGAACGTGCTGTACACCGGCGCGGACGATGGCACGGTGCAAGTTACTCGCGACGGAGGGAGGAAGTGGTGGAATCTTACCGCAAATCTGCGCGGGCTGCCTCCCGGATTGAATGTCAGCGGAATTGCAGCTTCCAAGTATGCTGCCGGGCGCGTATATGTCTCGTTCGACGGGCATTTTAACGATGACTATCATGCCTATATCTTCGTAAGTGAAGATTACGGCGCCAATTGGCGGCGGATTAGCGACGGCTTGCCGGAAACTTCGGTTCATCGCGTGCGCGAGCATCCGGCCAATCCCAATGTGCTGGTCGCCGGGCTGGAAAACGGGGTGTATGCGTCGTTCGACCGGGGCGCGCACTGGGTGAACTTGGACTCCAACATGCCGCCGGTTCCGGTTTACGATCTGGTTTTTCAGGAACGCAGCGACGCGCTGATATTGGGGACGCACGGGCGGGGAATCTGGATATTGGACCATGCCGAACCTCTGGCCGAGATCACCGCCGATCTGATGGGTGGGCACGGGTACCTGTTCCCGGTGCCCGCGGCTCACTACCGCAAGATCTATGTCGGTCAATATTGGTTCGGCGCGGGCGAGTTCTTCGCGCCCAATCCGCCTTTGGGAGCGGAGATCACGTATTTTCTGCCGGCGCGGGCGACGGATGTGCAAGTTTCGGTGGCCGATTCCGCGGGGACGACGATTCGCACCATACGAGGGACGGTTCAAGCCGGCATCAATCGCGTGTGCTGGGATTTGCGCCGCGCCGGCCCGACGGATAGCGCGGTAATGCCGGGCAATTGCGGACTGCCCACGGGACGGGTGGGGCCGTTGGTAATGCCGGGGACCTATGAAGTGACGGTGGCGATCGGCGGCGGCGCAACTCTCGCCGGCGAGGTGAATGTGCTGCCCGATCCGGAGTTTTCCATCTCCGATGCCGACCGTAGGACGCGCCAAGCGGCAGTGATGAGCGCGTATTCGCTGCAGCAGCAGTTGGCGTCGGCGCGCGGAGCGTACGAGAAGGTGGCGGGTCAGATTCCGGGAGCGCGGACCAACACGGCTTCGGGCGCGGCGGACAGATCGAGCAGGCAGGCGAGCGAGTTGCTCGACCAGATTTCGCACTGCCTGACCGATGCTTACAACGTGGAAACGGCGATGGACGCCTATCAGGGGTTGCCGACCGCCGCGCAGTTGCAGGAACTCGATCGCGTGTGGAGTGAGGGAATCGCGGCGGTGGCGGGGCTGAATCGGCTGATCGAGGACACGGGTCTGGCGGCCGTGCCGATTCCGGTGCGGTAATCGGGGAAGAGTTTTCTCTCGCAGAGGCGCAGAGAATGCAGAGAGAACAAACTTCAAAGGCAAGACCCGAGGCCGCGGGGTCCGAGGATCTTGTGGATTAGCGGTGCACCGAGAGAATGTGACACTGGTATTTTGAGGGTTTTCTTACGAGGGACTTGCAGAATTCCGCAAACCGCTGGCTTGCGCGCGCGGTTCATTGTTCCCGCGTTGAAAAGGGGCTCTTACTGAGCCGGGGCCAGAGGGGCGCCCCGCGGGGGAGCGGTGCTTTTCGCCGCTTCAGCGGAATTTTGTAAGTTCCTATGGCGCGAAGAAAATGAACGCTGACCAGAGCATCGTGTTGTTCGACGGGGTTTGCAATCTTTGCAATGGCTTGGTTCAATTCATTCTGCCGCGCGACCCGGCGGGGCGGTTCCGGTTCGCGTCTTTGCAATCCGATGCGGCGCGGCGATTGCTGAAAGGCGATGCGCCGGTGGAGACGATAGTTTTGATCGAGGAAGGCAAGACTTATGTGAAGTCGGCCGCGGCGCTGCGGATCGCCCGCCGGTTGCGGTTTCCCTGGCCGCTCCTTTACGCGTTGACTGTGGTGCCGCGAGGCTTGCGGGACATCGTTTATGACTGGGTGGCGCGCCATCGGTACGTCTGGTTCGGGAAGCGCGATGTGTGTATGGTGCCCTCCCCGCAATGGCGGGGACGCTTTATGGAGTAAAAAGGTCCGAAATATGTGTTATGTTGGAGGCATATGAACGCGCACTTTGGGAATCCTCGCCACGCTCCGCGCGACTACGCCCGGACGCCCGTGAACATCTACTGGGAAATGACGCAGGCCTGCCCTTTGGCCTGCCGGCATTGCCGCGCCTCGGCGGTTCCCGAGCCGCACCCGGATGAGTTGACATTCGAGGAGGGCGTCGAGTTTCTGCGGCAGATTCCGGGGTTTGGCGACCCCATGCCGCAACTGATTCTCACCGGCGGCGATCCCCTGGAACGCAAGGATCTGTACGAGCTGATCGACGAGGCGCATAAGCTCGGCATCGGTGTCTCCATCACACCGGCGGCGAGCGAGGCGCTGACGCGCGACGTGCTGGTACGGCTGAAGGAACACAACGTCGAGGGGCTGGGGCTGAGCCTGGATGGATCGACGCCCGAGCGGCACGATTCCATCCGAGGTATCCCGGGCACTTTCGAGCGCACGCTGCGGGCGCTCAAGTGGGCGCAGGAGTTGGGGATGCCGCTGCAAGTCAATACGCTGGTGGCGGAGGAAACGGCGAGCGACATTCCGGCGGTTTACGAACTGCTCAAGGGCTACGGGGTGACTCGCTGGAGTCTGTTCTTTCTGATTTCGGTGGGGCGGGGGAAGGTATTGCAGCCGCTCGCGCCGGCCGAGGGCGAGAAGCTGATGGCGTGGATCCATCAGACGTCGCTGGCGGCGCCGTTCATCGTGGCGACGACGGAAGCGCCGTCTTACCGGCGGGTGGCACTGGAGCTCATGCGCGCCGGCGGGATGACGGGTGAACAGATCAAGCGCAGCGGCGCTTATCGCGGGTTTGGGATCCGCGACGGGCACGGCATCATGTTCGTTTCGCACACCGGAGACATCTGCCCGGCCGGGTTCCTGCCGCTGGTGGTCGGTAACGTTCGCCGCGACCAGGTGGCGGATGTTTATAGGAGCGCACCGGTGTTTCAATCGCTGCACGATGCGGGGCAGTTCGAAGGACGGTGCGGGTTCTGCGAATACAGCGCACTTTGCGGCGGGTCGCGGGCTCGGGCTTATGAAGCTACGGGGAATCCCCTGGCTTCGGACCCGTTCTGCACCTATGAGCCGGCGCCGCGGTCGCATTAGATTAGTAACCGAAAGTTCACATTAGCAGTACCTCAAGGTAACAATCTTCACCCACCAAAGTTCTGCCACATACATCACACCTTTCCGGTTCTTGCTTTCGAGAGCCCGCCGATTCTATAATCCAGTCGAGAAACATTCCAGGCTCAAGGGGAATGCGCGGATAGAGCTGCACCGCCATTCTGCATGCGCCGTTTCTTGCTGTCATCCGCCCATGTCGCTGCGGCCCCTTGCAAATGCCAGATCGAGCTTCGACGAGTGTCCCCAAAATGCGAAAAGAACTGATTACAGCGGCGATTTTGTGTAGCCTGCCGGCAGTGGTCGCCGCCCAGATGGGCACCCGGATCACCATGCCGCCGAATACGCGGCAAACGGGTCAGTTTCCACTGGCCAACACCTGTTCGTCAGGCCAGACATTCAAGCTGAGTTCGCAACCGCCGGCCGATTGGCTGCGTCTCGACCCTTCCACCGTAAATATTGCGCCCGACTCGTCTTCCCAGGTGCAGTTGACGGTAAGCGCGGCCAATCGCGGGTTGGGCAGCTACCGCACCGCGGTGAAAATGGTTTGCATGACTTGCGCGGCGAGCGAGCCGCCTTGCCCGCAGGATGCCAAGAGTTTTCCCATCGAATTGACGGTCGCCAACGTCGGGACGCCCGGCGATTTTGAGACCATTCCCGACTCCCCGGCCGCAGTCCCCGCGGCCACTCCACTCCAGGCGGCGCAGCCGATGCCCTATATCCCAGCGGAGGAGCCACGGCCGTCGGTCAACCGTGTTTTCCTGCTGGCGGCAGGCGCGCTGCTGGCGATAGGCTTGATCGGCATGGTATTCGCCGTGCGAGCGCTGACGGTAGGACGGAAGGCGCCAGTCGCAAGTGGGGAACTGAGCGCCGAAAGCGAACGCCATCAGGTGAGAAGATAAGTCTTGCGCTATACTTGGCCGGAGCCGATTATCATGCGTCCGTGCCATTTCATTCTAGTTTTTTGTACGTCTGCGAGCGTCTTTGGGGCGCAGTTGGCGCCGGCCAAAATCGACGAGCTTGCCGCCAAGGCCTTGGCGGAGAGCGGGGCGCCGAGCGTTGCCATCGCGGTGGTCGAGTCCGGCAAGATCGCGCTGGAAAAGGCCTACGGCAAGGCCCGGCTGGAGCCTCCGGTGGATGCGCGCCCAGACATGCGGTACAGCATAGGGTCGGTAAGCAAACAGTTACTGGCGGCCTCCGTGCTCCTGCTGGTGCAGGATGGCAAGCTATCGCTGGACGACCGGGTGTCCAAGTATCTTCCCGATTTGACGCGCGCCGGTGAAGTCACCATTCGAGAGTTACTCACCCACACGTCGGGATATCAGGACTATTACCCGCAGGATTATGTGGCCCCGTTCATGTTGAAGCCGGTGACGGCCGCCCAGATCATCGGTCAATGGGCCCGCAAGCCGCTGGATTTCGACCCGGGGACGCGCTGGCAATATAGCAACACCAACTACGTAATCGCCGGGCGCATTGTGGAGAAAGTGACGGGCGGACCGTTCTTCGCGTTCCTCTCCAAGCGGATTCTGCAGCCTCTGGGCATGACTACGGCGATCGATCTGGCCGAGCAGACTATGGGCCCGCAAGATGCGGTGGGATATACCCGCTTCGCGCTTGGTCCGCTGCGCCCGGCGGCGGCGGAGGGCCGCGGATGGCTTTTCGCGGCGGGGGAGTTGGCGATGACGGCGCACGATCTGGCGCTGTGGGACATTTCGCTGATGGAGCATAAGCTGCTGACACCGGCTTCGATCGAAGCCATGACCACCCCGGCGCGGTTACGCAACGGAACACCCACGAATTACGCGTTGGGCGTGGGGGTGACGGATGCCGACGGGCACCCGAAGTGGCAGCACGGCGGAGCGGTATCGGGGTTCGTCAGCCTGAATACCGTGTGGCCCGACCGGAAAGCGGCGGTGGTGGTGTTCGCCAACGAGGATGGCTCCACGGCGACGGGAGCGATCGCTCGCCAGATTGCGCCGCTGCTGCTGGCGGAGGCGGAGGATCCGGATGCGGCGCGGGCGCTCGAACAGGCGCGGCGTATTTTCGATGGGCTGCTCGCCGGGAAAATCGATCGCACTCTGCTGACGGAGGATGCCAATGCCTTCTTTACCGAGCAGGTGCTGGGGGATGCCGCTGCCAGCCTGAAGGCGCAGGGCCCACTGGTGTCTTTGCAGCAGACCTCGGTGGAATTGCGCGGTGGGATGACCTACCGGCATTTCGAGGTGAAGTTCAAAGAGAAGTCGCTGCACCTGAGTACGCTGACTATGCCGGACGGCAAACTGGAGCAGTATCTGATTCAGTAACCGGCGGCGGAAGAAGAAAGTGTGCGGCTGCGATTGAAGCGCGCTTGAGCCCTCAGCCCGCCGAGGTATCCGGCGGCGATCCTGACGACGAAGATCACAAAATACATAAGACGGTCCTCCGGCCGGGCGCCGAACAAGAAGCCGGCGGTGAGGATCACGGCGCCCACTCCCACCAGTGTGCCGTTGAGAACGAAGTGAGCGTCGAGCCGGCGGGTTGCCCAGAGCGCGCTCAGGTATGTGGCCAGCGCGGTGGCTACCGGAGCCACATAGTAGCCGGTGCGCGCGCCGAGTTGCTCAAATTCAGCCAACGTCCGGTTGGTCCCGAACAGAAGAAAGTCAACGACGGTAACGGCCATCAGCACGGTGATTGCGCCGAATACGGAGAGCACCGCCGCGGCAATCACGCGGCCCCAACGGACTGAAGATTTCACTGGTAAGCTCCTTTCGCCCAATTCTGCCCTGTATTCCGCCGGGATTGCAACAGGCGATCGGCTGAGGATACGCTACGCCGGATCGGCGGCGATGCCGGCGTGCGCGAGCGCCGCTTCCACTTCCGGCGGACGCATGCGGGTGGCGTCATACTCCACCATCAGGGTGCCGGGGCCCAGTTTCACTTTCTGAATTCCATAGATCGCGCTGGCATTCGACAGCTTGGCCATGCTGGCTTCGTCGAGCGGTTGGCGCAGGCGGAAATGCATCTGAACTCGGGTCATGAAATTATAGGATCGCACACGGCGGAGGCTGCGGATTCCAGTTTGTGGATCCTCTGGTCCGGGTGGGTCCCCTGGACCCGCTCTCCGCCAGGGGTACAAATTCTCCATTCCCGAACAGGCCGACTGGGGTGTCGGCCGCGGACCAGGGGGTCCGCCCCACCCAACCCACTGAAGCGGCGCCTTTCGTCCTTTAATCCGGCAAATCCGCCTCGCCATCCAGTTCGGCGATCAGTTGCTCGGCCAGCGCGCGATAGCCGGCGTCGAATTCGGAGTCGGACTCCGGAGGGACGTGGGCGGAGACCCACGCCCGCAAGATCTCGGTTACCGGTTTGGCGACGGACTCTTCGGCTCCCGGCTCGAAACGGAGCGGGATCTCGGAGCGTTGAATGGCGGCGAGCAGCAATTCCGGAAACTTCATGAAACCTCCGCGTGGTGATTGACGGGACCGCGGCCGCGCCCCAATCCGGGGTTGCCGCGAATGGCCTCGTGAATGAAACGTTTGGCGCGCGCCACGGCCTCGTGAAGAGGCAATCCGGCAGCCAGGCCTGCCGTCACGGCGGCGGAATAGGTGCATCCCGTGCCATGAGTGTGGGGTGTGGCAAGGCGCGGGGCGGGGAACTCGCGATACCCGGCGCCGTCGAACAGGATGTCGGTGGCTTCCGCCTCGAGATGGCCGCCTTTGATCAGCACGGCGCGGGGGCCCATCGACCGAATCAGGCGGGCCGCGCGGCGGACGCCGTCCAGGCCGTGGATCTCGATTCCAGTGAGAGCTTCGGCCTCCGGGAGGTTGGGCATGAGGAGAGCGGCATGCGGCAGGAGCAATTCGCGCATCGCACGGAGCGCCGCGGTCGACAGGAGTGCGCGCCCCTGGGTGCTCACCATCACCGGGTCCACCACCAGCGGGAAATCGAAATGGGCAGCGGCGCGCGCCACCGTCTCCACCACTTCCAGCGAGCCGAGCGCGCCGGTCTTGGCGGCGTCGGGCGGAATATCCTCCAGGACGGCGGCGATCTGTTCTTCCACCAACCCGGCGTCCAACGTTTCCACCCGGGAGACGCGCATGCTATTTTGCACTGTGATGAGCGCGATGACCGCCTCGCCATAGACGCCGAACTGATGGAATGTCTTGAGATCGGCCTGAATGCCCGCGCCGCCGCTCGGGTCCGACCCGCCGATCGTGAGCGCCACCGGCATTGGACGCATGCTCTAGTAGCTTACCGCGCTTCCGGCCCGGGGAAGCGAGAGTGGCGCTGTTACCGGGCGCAGCCGTGGTATTGGCGAGAGCCACGCGGGTGGACCCGTGCGCGCGTTGCGCCGGGAGGTTCGTCTCGGAGCGGCTGGTCGAGAGGAGTCTCGAACTCCTGAAGTCAGGCCGACCTGGCGCAGCCCTCAGGCTGCTGGGTCGAGACTCCGAACTCCTGAGTCTACCCACAGTGTTGGGACCGCGATGAACACGGATTCACACAGATAAAACCAAGTCTCTTCTTATCCGCGTGAATCCGCGTCCATCCGTGGCCATAATGTTTCCTCGATGTGAACGGAGCTCATTTCGATTTCACGATCTCGGGGGTTCGGCGTCGCAGGCAGGACTGCCTGGCGGGGGAGCCTGCGCCACGATACCCGCGGAATCTACTGCACCCAAATCGTGGTGAGCGGGGAGATCGCGGCGCCCACGGTCAGTTGCAACGGCGCCGCGCCGGAAGGAAGATACGGCCCCGGCACAATCAGATTGACTTGGAGAAGTCCGACCAGGCCCGGTGCACTGCCGGCCCAAACGATCTGCGCGGTTATGCCGCTGACGGTTACGCTTACCGGCAGTTGAGGCGGAGCGTATGGTGCGCCGGCAGCCTGGCCGGAAATGTTAGCGCCGTCGGCGAGGCCGGAGCCGGTGGCATAAATCGTAAGATACGAACCTGCGAATGCCGGGTGGGCGGCCGAATTGTACGAGCCATCCTGATTCACCGCCGTGGGGAATACGCCCGGCGCTGACGGCGCGACGGCCACCGGCGCGGTGTTGATGGGGACGTCCCGGTAAATCACTTCTATGGTCGTCGAAGTCTGTCCCGCAACGGTGTATGGCACCTGCGCGTCGATCTGGTCCGCCTGCGCGTAAAATAGCGGCGCCGGCACGCCATCGAAGAGCACCTGTACGCCTGCCAGTTGAGTCGGCAGCGGAGTCGGCGGATCGAGCAGTGCGGTGACGCCGGTCTGCGGTCCCATGCCCGACCCGAAGATGGTGACCGCCTCGCCCGGCGAAACCGGGCCGGAACTCAGGCTGGCGCTATTCACTACGGTGAGCGGCGTTGGCGGCAAGACCGCCGGAGGCGCGATGACGCCCGCGGGAATCAATTCACGGACGCGATTGTTGCCGGTGTCGGCAAAGTAAAGGCCGCCCGAGCCGTCGAGCAGGATGCCGCCCGGCGTATTGAGCCCGGCAGACAGGGCCGGGCCGCCGTCGCCGGAGAAGCCAGCTGCAACGGCCCCGCCGATCAGGTGTATCAAGCCGTCCGGCGTGACTTGCCGGATGGAGTTGTTGCCGGTATCGGAGATATAGATATTGCCGTTATCGTCGACGGCGACGCCGCGCGGTGTGTTGAGGCTGGCGGCTGGCGCCGGGCCTTCGTCGCCGCTCTCGCCCGCTGTGCCGTTGCCGGCGACGGTGGCGATGGCGCCGGTAGTGTCGACTTGGCGGATGCGGTGATTGTAAGTGTCGGCGATATACAGGCCGCCGGCGGAATCGAGCGCGCACGCCATGGGTTGATTGAGCTCGGCGAGCGGAGCCGGGCCGCCATCGCCAGCCATGCCCTGCGCACCATTGCCCGCTACGGTGGTGACGAGGCCCTGCACGGGCACCAGCAGAACGCGATGATTGCCCGTGTCGGCGACATAGAGATTCCCGGAGCGGTCGAGGCATATACCCTGCGGAGCGCGGAGTTGGGTCTGGGTGGGCGGCAATAAGTCGGGACCCAGGCCTGCCGTACCGGTGCCCACGATGGTGCGGATGAGGCCGTCGGCGGCCACCTGGCGCACGCGATGAGCGTCGGTTTCGACGATGAGCAGGTTCCCGAACTGGTCGACGGCCACGCTGGTGGGAGTCATCAGCGGAGTGGTCAGGGCAGATGTCGCTTCGGCGCCGGGCGATGCCACCCCCGTGCCGGCTACGGTCGCGATGGCGCCCGAAGGGGAGACCTGCCGGATGCGATTGGTGCCGGTGTCGGCGACGTAGAGATCGCCGGCGGCGTCGAGCGCGACGGAGGATGGCAGGTAGAGCTCGGCCGCCGTGGCGGGGCCGCCATCGCCGATTCCATACAGATAATCGGCGCCCGCGACGGTGGCGATTAGGCCTTTCGGGCTCACTTGGCGCACGCGCCGCTGATCGGCGATATAGAGATTGCCGCTGGGATCGATGGAGAGATCCAGGGGTTGTGTGAGTTGCGCGGCAGTGGCCGGTCCGCCGTCGCCGGAGAATCCCGGCTCGCTCGTTCCGGCTACCGCGATCCACTTGCCTGCCACCGTGAATTCGCGGACCACGGAGGTAGAGTCGACTACCAGGAGACCGCCCGACGCGTCCACGGCAAGGGCGAACGGGGTGAGCAGGGTGACGGCAGTCGAGTCGGCCAGGAAGGTGACGATGTCGCCTGTGGGGAGCACCTGGCGAATGCGTTCGTTTCCCGAATCGGCGATGAACAGGTCGCCGTTTCGATCGAAAGCCAGGCCGGCGGGAAACGCCAATTGGGCCACGGTCGCGGGACCGCCGTCGCCGCCAAAGCCGGCGATTCCGTTTCCAGCAAAGGCAGCGATCCGGCCGTCGG
>Ga0326728_10018887_pt1 | contig 13483 bp, 11 predicted proteins | sample MB3enrmetagenome_FD_207602 | JGI IMG/M metagenome (GOLD analysis project Ga0326728, IMG submission 207602) | Lab enriched peat soil microbial communities from McLean, Ithaca, NY, United States - MB31MN | ecosystem: Environmental > Terrestrial > Soil > Wetlands > Peat | place: USA: New York... | reverse complement strand
CTGAAGAGGACCGGCGAGTGACGGGGCAGCGGGCCGACCGGATTAGGAGGCCTGTCGATGCAGGCGGTCGGGGCGAGAGACCGAAAAAGAAATCTCGTCTCAAGAACCCACACAAAACGTGAATTCCTGAAAGGAGGCTGTTATACTAAGCTTATGATGAAAGAAATCAGGATCGCTATCGTGGGCGTGGGAAACTGTGCCAGTTCGCTGATTCAAGGGATCAACTTTTATCGCGACCTGACGCCTGATGCCGCCATAGGCCTCATGCACTGGAAGGTTGGCGGCTACAGGCCAAGTGACATCAAGATAGTGGCAGCATTCGATATAGACAGACGGAAAATCGGAAAAGATGTGGCAGAGGCGATCTTCGAAAAACCGAATTGCACGAAGGTCTTCTGCAGCGCCGTGGAAAAGAGCGGCGTCAGGGTGATGATGGGGAAAAAACTCGACGGCTGCTCGGAGCACATGGCCGATTATGATGACTCCTGCACTTTTCTCCCGGCCGATGGGTTGGAGCCCGAAAAGAAAAGTCTCGTAAGGGCTCTCAGGGAGGCACAGACAGACATCGTGCTCAACTATCTGCCGGTCGGATCGGAGAAGGCCGCCCGCTTTTATGCGGAGTGCGCCCTCGAAGCCGGGGCCGCCCTCATCAACAACATGCCTGTCTTCATCGCCAGCGATCCGGTCTGGGCAGCCCGCTTCTACGAGAAGGGACTGCCCCTCATGGGGGACGATGTCAAATCGCAGCTCGGAGCAACGATCATCCACAGGATGCTGGTCGATCTGTTCAAGAAGCGGGGCGTGAAGTTGGACCGGACCTACCAGATCAATACAGGGGGAAATACCGATTTTCTCAACATGCTCAATCGCACGCGTCTCGTCTCGAAAAAAAGGTCGAAAACGGAAGCTATTCAGTCGGTGGCCTCGACGCGGCTTGACGACGAGAATATCCACGTGGGACCGAGCGACTACGTACCCTGGCAGAAAGATAATAAGGTCTGTTTCATACGGATGGAGGGACAGCTTTTCGGGGGCGTGCCGATGAACCTGGAACTGCGCCTCTCGGTCGAGGACTCCCCTAACTCCGCGGGCATTGTCATAGACGCCATCCGGTGTTGCAAGCTTGCCCTGGACAGGGGGGTAGGGGGGATTCTCCACGCACCATCCTCCTATTTTTTCAAGCACCCTCCGATACAGTGCACCGACGACGAAGCGTATGGGGCCACGGAGGCGTTCATCCGGGAAATGGGGAGGGAAACCGGGGAGGGCGGCCTGTCCGCTCCTGCGGGGGAGGGGGACATACCCGTGTCATCGGCAGTGCAGGGGCAGCGGAAGTGACCGGAGAATGATACTCCGAGGGAAGCTTTGCGCCGTTCGGAAGGAGCGATTGTAGGCGGCCTCCGGAGCCTGCCGTTGTCCGCTAGTCTATGAAAGCCAAGATATTTGACGATTCCAGGGCCATCCTCTTTGATTATGGTGGGACGCTCGATTCTGACGGTGAGCGCTGGCCGGACCGGTTCTTTTCACTTTATGAAGAGGTGAATCTCCGGATTCCCCGTCTTGAGATCAAGGAAGCCTTTTACTATGCCGAGGACCTCTGCTATGCCGATGTGAAAGTGGCCTCCCTCGGCCTGCGACCCTTTATGCGCCTTCACGTCCATCTTCAGTTCAATGCACTGGGCCTGCGCGATCAAAGCAAAGAAGATGAAATGGTTGACAGGTTTTGCGCGAGATCGGAGAGGTCGCTCGATCGGGCCCGCCGCTTGCTGAAGCGCGTGAAACCTTCCTTTCGCCTCGGCATCGTCTCCAATTTTTACGGCAACCTTTCGGCCGTTCTCAAAGAGGCGGGATTGCTCGATCTCCTGGAGGTGACCGTAGATTCAGAGAGGGTCGGGATACGAAAACCCGATCCCGGGATCTTTCTTCTGGCCCTGGGGCATCTTGGCCTTTCCCCCCATCACGTGATCTTTGTCGGAGATTCATACGAACGGGATATCATCCCGAGTGGACGCTTGGGCATGAAAACCATCTGGCTGCGACCATCCCCGTCGGAAGTGCCCTTGGAGATGAAGCCCGATGCTTCAGTATCGACACTCTCCGAGATCGAGGCCTTGGTCCTGTGAAGGCCGCGATCATAGCCGCAGGCAAAGGGGAGCGCCTGGCGCTCGGCGGCCTTGCCGTCGCGAAGCCCCTCGTAAAGGTTTGCGGTGAACCAATGATCTCCAGGGTCATTCGCGCCGCCTGCAGCGTAGATGTAGCATCTATTGCCTGCATAATAAACGAGCTTTCCCCCGATTTGGATGGGTATCTCCGGTCGAACCCGTGGCCGGTCCCTCTGCGCGTGGTGAAGAAAACGACCGACAATTCCATGGAAAGTCTCCTGACCCTGGCGCCAATGCTTGCGGACGAGCCATTCTTGCTCTTCACGGTCGATTCGGTGTTCACCTTCGCCACCCTCAAGAAGTTTCTTGCCAGGGCCCGAATGTACCGGGACGTTCGTGGCGTCCTCGCTCTCACCCGGTTTGTGGATGATGAAAAGCCTCTGCGGGTCGCAATCGACAGGGCCCGCCGAATAGGGGCCATCGGAGAGGGAGCGCGGACGAGCCCTTACGTAACCGCCGGATTCTACTATTTTGAGCCTGCCATCTTCGATCTGGCGGGTCCGGCAAGGGCGAAAGGACTAAGGGCGCTTCGGCAGTTCCTCGGCCTCCTTGTGGAGAGCGGCTATGCTCTCTGCGGCATACCGGTTTCCAAGACAATCGACGTCGATTACCCGGGAGACATCCGGAAGGCCGAGGACTACCTGAAAAGAGCCGAAAGGGTCTGCCCGCCATGAAGCTTCTAGGCGTCTATCGCGAAACGGTCTTCTCCCCGGGGAAAGTGGCGGAAGACGCGGCGATTCTTGAGGCAGCCCTTAAAGAGCTTTCCTTGCGCGGCCATGAGTTCCGTCTGGTCCGGCCGGAAGCGCTCGGGGAGACGCAAGTGGACGGCCCATGCGTGCTCACCATGGCGCAATCTCACCGTGCCCTTGCGAAGCTCGAAGAGCTGGAAGCGAGGGGAACGAGGGTCATTAACTCCGTCACGTCCGTGCGGAGCTGTTTTCGTGAGCCCCTGATCCGCCTGCTCCAGGGGGCCGGACTTCCCCTCCCTCGGAGCCGGACCGTGGCCCTTGACGGGGCGGAGAAGAAGATCCCTTCGATTATGCCCTTCCCCTTCTGGATAAAGCGCGGCGACGTGCATGCCATGGAAGGGGGCGACGTGGCAAAGGTCGCCTCCGCTGGGGAATTAGGGGAAGCCCTTCGCCATTTTCGGGACCGGCGCATCGGGACTCTCCTAGCCCAGGAGCACGTCGACGGAGAGGTGGTCAAGTTTTATGGGGTCGGCTCCTCCGGCTTTTTCAGCGCTTTCGTGTCGTCCACGGGGGAGGAGATCACGTCAGACTCCGACGAGCTCTGCCGAATTGCGCGTGGAGCCGCGAAGGCGGCCGGCCTGGACATCTACGGAGGGGACGCAGTCGTCTTTCCCGAACATTCACCCACCCTGATCGACCTAAACGATTGGCCCAGTTTTTCGCGGTGCCGTGATTCAGCTGCCATTGGCATCGCACGGTATGTGGCCGACATCCTGGAAGGAGATTGTCATGGATCATCTGTCTTCGGCTGATGCGGTAACGGGAAGTATCTCATCGGATATCTACGAGGAGGAACGGCGCTACATCTCGCCCGGCCTCCAGGAGGTCTCACAGCTTTCGCGCCTCGTGATAAAGGAAGGGCGCGGATGCCGGCTCATTGACGCGGACGGCGGCTCGTACCTCGACCTCATGGCCGGTATTGCCGTCTGCAGCCTGGGCCATTCGCATGGACGCTATGTGGCCGCCATAAAGGCGCAGTTGGATAAAGTCACGGTGGGCAGTTTCACGACGGAACCCCGGATGAAGCTCCTGCGCCTCATCGCCTCGGTCAACCCTTTCGGACTCAACAGGACGACGCTTTACAGCGGCGGCTCAGAGGCCGTGGAGGCGGCCGTCCGGCTGGCCAAGTCATATACGAAGGGCTTCGAGGTCCTTGGCTTCTGGGGCGGGTTTCACGGGAAAACAGGGGGCGTTCTGGGGTTGATCGGCGATCCTTTCAAGAAGCAGTGGGGCGTGCTCCATCCGGGGCTGCACCTGGCCCCTTACGCCGACTGCTATCGCTGTCCCTTCAAGATGGAGTACCCGGGATGCGGCATATTCTGCCTCGAGTTCACGCGGAAGGTGATCGAGAGGAACACCGCGGGGAGCCTCGCCGCGATACTCGTGGAACCCATGCAGGGTACCGCGGGCAATGTTATTCCACCGCCCGAGTTCCTTCCCGGCCTCGCGGAGATAGCCCATGAGAACAATGCCCTTCTCATCGCCGACGAGATGATCACCGGTTTTGGGCGGACAGGCGTCATGTTCGGCTGCAGCCATACAGGGGTCACGCCCGACGTGATCACCATAGGGAAGGGGATGGGAAACGGATTTCCCGTGAGCGGTCTCGTGTCGACAGACGAGATCACGGCAGGCTACCCCTTTTCGAAGGCGAGCGCATCGTCGAGCAGCTATGGGGGCAATCCCCTTGCAAGCGCTGCAGCGCTGGCGACCATTGAGACGATCGTCGAAGAGGGTCTTGTGGAAAACTCGCGTGTTGTGGGCGAATATCTGTTGAAAGGGCTGCGGGGACTTCAAGAAAAGTATGAGTTCATAGGCCACGTCCGGGGCCTTGGCCTGATGATCGGGGTGGAGCTGGTGAAAGACAGGAAAACAAAAGAGCCCCTCGATCGGGACGTGACGAGGCAGCTTTTCCTGGAGCTGCTCAAAAGGGGCATGGTGAGCATGAGCTACAAGGCCAATTTTCGCATCAACCCGCCCCTTATCTTCACGAAGAAGGAGGCAGACTCGGCGCTGCAGATACTGGACGACGGATTTGCTTACATGGCTAACCATGTTCCTTACAAAGGATAAGGCATGGGAGAAAAAGGACCGGTGACAGGCATGGGGCGACACGGCGACCGGCCCCTTCGGGGCGCCCTCATCGGCTTCGGGAATGCCGCAGCCCGGGCGCACCTGCCGGCATGGGAGGGGAACGACGATTTCCGCATCGTTGCGGTCGCGGAACCCGATCCTGAACGGGCGAGGCTGGCGGCGCAGCTCCTTCCCGATGCGGACCTATACCGCGAAACGGGCCCTCTCTTTTGTCGCAATGATATCGACTTCGTCGATATCTGCGCCCCTTCGGGCTTCCACGAAGAACTGGTGAAGACGGCGTGTCGCGCCGGTCTCCATGTCTTGTGTGAAAAGCCCCTCGTCACCTCTCCGGGGGGTCTCGCCATGATCGACGAGGCGAACGCTTCGGGCCGCGTCGTCTTCACTGTCAACAACTGGAAGCACGCACCCCTCTGGGTCAAGACATTTCAACTCCTCTCGGAGGGAAGGATCGGTATTGTAAGGCACGTCTCCCTCGCCGTGCTTCGACCCCCCAACTCCGGCGGCGGCCTCACGGATTGGAGGCGACGCCGGGAAATCGCAGGCGGGGGCATTCTCCTGGATCACGGCTGGCATCATCTCTACGTCATCCGTTCTCTTATGAACGAGGCGCCCGAGACAATCTCTGCCGGGATGTCTTATGCCGGCGGCGTAGAGGAGACGGTGACTCTGACGATGACCTTCCGCGCCGCTCAGGCCAACGTATTTCTCACGTGGCAGGGGGCGAGCCGCCGGAACCACGGGACCATCAGAGGTGAAAAAGGCGAGATCCTCATCGAAGACGACCATCTCATCCTTCTCACCGACGCTCCGGCCGTGCGCCACGATTTTCCCGAGGCCCTCTCCCATACATCCCATCACCCCGAATGGATGCACGAGGTAATCAAGGGCTTCCGGAGGGAAATCATCGATGAGGAGGCCAGGGGCGAAAACCTGGCCGAAGCCAGATGGTGCTCCCAGGTGACGCACCTTGCCTACCAGTCGAGCCGGGAAGGGTCGAGACCGATCCGGTCGGACGGCCTCGAAGAAGGCTTTTAGGGAATCAACCGCAGGTTCAAGGAAAATTTCGGTAAATCGGGTTGAAGAAGTTTCACCTCCTCGTCGTTCTTTCAGGGGCCATACTGGCCGTCCTTCTGATTTACAAGATCGGGCCCGGAGAATTGCTGGGTCAGTTGAGGCGCTTGGGATGGGCCCTGGTCCCGCTGGTCCTGATCGAGGGTGTGGCCCTCCTGTTTCACACTCAAGCGTGGCGCATCTGTCTTCCCGATGGCCGGCAATCGCTTCCCTTTTTCAGGGCATTTGCGATTCTCCTGGCCGGGGGATCGATAAATTACCTCACCCCGTTCGCGGGTCTCGGAGGCGAGGTGACAAAAGGGGTCCTCCTTGCCTCCGGCGGCGAAGGCTCGAAGAATGCGGCCGGTATCATCATCGACAAGCTCTCCTATGCCCTGGCCCAACTCCTCTTCGTTGTCGTGGGCTCCCTCGCGTGCTTTCCCGCCATGAACATTTCCAGGACAGCCATGGGGGCTATGATCGGCGGCACCTCGTTGCTCGGTGCCGGGATGCTCATCTTCCTGGGGTTACAGAAGTATGGGAAACTGGGTCTGTTCTTGCGCTGGCTCGTCGGCCGCCGCATGGGCGGCAGACGCGTGGAAAGGCTGGCATCGGCAGTAACTGCGGTGGACGAGAAGCTTACGCTGTTTTACAGGCGCCGTCGATACGACCTGCCCCGATCCATGCTCTGGCACATATTCGGCATGGCCTGCGGGATTGTTCAGTGTTACTATTTCCTCGCCGTCCTAACGGATCAGCCTTCGTTGAGACTGGCTTCGGGGATATGGTTCCTCGGCACATGGTTCAATCTGCTCAGCTTCGCGCTGCCTGTAAACCTCGGCGTGATGGAAGCCACGAGGGTCATATCCTTCAAGATATTCGGCTTGCCCGCGACGCTGGGCCTTACCTACGGCATCACGCTCAGGCTGGAGCAGCTCTTCTGGGCAGGAGTGGGCCTCCTCATCTACGGGGCACTCCTTTTCCAGATGCGCAAGGGGCGCGCCCCGCGTCTTCGGAAGGAATCATGCGATGCCATTTCAAAGACCACACTCGATCAGGGAGGTAGGAATGGAAACGTCTCCTCCAGACCAGCGTAAGACAGGCAGAAAAGCGAATGGACTCGCGATCATCGCCACTCTCTTCGCAGCCATGCTTTTATTGAGCCCGTGGCAGGCGTCGTTCTGCAGGGCCGAGGAGAGTGAAGAGCAGATCCTCAGCCTTGAACAGTTGATCCGGATGGCCATCAGCGGAAGCCCCGAGATCGCCGAGGTCAAAAGCCAGATAGCCGTCTCGAGAAGCGAGCTCGCCCAAGTGGATGCGGCCTACTACCCGCAGCTGGAGAGCAACACCCTGGTCGGACCTGACAGGAACGGGAGGCGGCCGGCGGTCATAGGCAGCAGGATCACGGACCCTTCAGCCGACCTGAGCATCGGCGTGTTCGGCAGCACCGATTTGGCCGTGACCCAACCCCTCTATACTTTCGGGAAGCTTTCGAACAGGAGGGAAGCCGCAGCGAAGGGAGTTGCGGCCAAGGAATTTAGCCTTACTGAAAAAGAGAACGAGACGGCCCTCAGGGTGAAGGAGCTCTACTTCGGCCTGGTGCTGGCACGGGCGGGGATCGAATCGGCAAAAGACGGCATGGCCTACTTCGAGGAGGCGAGATCGCGGATCAAGCGACTCTTGGACGTGGGCTCTCCTAACGTGCTGGAGAGCGATCTTTACAAAATAGACGCCTATACGGCCGATACCTTGCGCTCCAGGGCAGAGGCTGAAAAGGGGGCGGCTATTGCCTACTTCGCCCTCAAATCCCTCATCCGGCTGCCTCCCGGCAGAGAATTTGAGCCCGCAGAAAAGACGCTCTCCCTGGGCGAAGAGAAGTTGGTCGGCATTGACGTCTATGTCCGTAAGGCCCTTGCGGAGAGGCCGGAATTGAGGCAGCTCGACCAGGCCGCGGCGGCGCAGAAATCGAGCGTCGAGGCCGCGAGAAGTGACCTGTACCCTTCCTTCTTTTCAGCTCTGGCCGGTTCTTTCGCCGGGGCCCCCGGCAGCGAAACGCTCCACAACGTCTACATCCCCGACCCGCTCAATCACGCCTATGTGGGCGTCGTAGGCGGCATGAACTGGCATTTCGATTTCGGCATAACAAAGGCCCGGATCGAGAAAGAGAAGGCTGAATACGAGAGGCTTCTCCATACCAAGGCCTATGGGGAGATGAATATCCCCATAGAAGTCGTAAACCGTTACCAAGAGGTCCTAGAGTGGAAGGCGGCTGTCGATGCGTACGAAGAAGGAGCAGCCTCTTCGAGGAAATGGATCGTGGCAGCCCTTGCCAATTTCGACGCAGGCCTGGGAACTGCCGACGACATGCTGAGAGGCATGGAAAAATATGGGCAGAACCAGGGCAAATACCTTGAGGCCCTTTTTACGTATAGGATGTCCCTGGCTCGCCTCGAATACGCGACAGGGATGAGAAGCTGGTAGGATCTGCACGTGAGCATGGTCCAAAGACTACTCCGTGGGGTCCTGGCCGCGCAATGCGCCCGCCCGTGGCTCACCCTGTTTGTTGCCCTCGCGCTCGTCGGACTTTCGGTTTTCTACACAATGGAGCACCTGCAGTTCCGGACGAGCCAGAGGGCGCTCCTCTCTCAGCACGACCGCCTGGTCCGGCTCTCTGAAGAGGCCGACCAGTTCTCCGACTTCGACACCTTCGTCGTGGCCATAGAGAACCGGGAGAAGGAGCGTTCCCTCCGGTTCTTGCACGCCCTGGTGCCAGAGCTTGCGGCCGATCACCGGCTCTACAGGCAGGTCTTCTCGCGGGTGGATCCCGCGCAATTCAAGCCGTGGGCGCTCCTCTATATGGACAATAAGGACCTCAGGGCGCTCCGGGACGCGCTTACGGAGCACGAGGCTCTCCTGCGGAGCTTCACGTCGTCTCCGGGCCTCGTGAATCTCTTCGACCGGATCAATGATGAGATGGCAGAACGGATGGTGGGGGAGCTCTTCACCGGGTTCCTCAAGCCGGAGGGACAAAAGAAGACCGGGCCGCCTGACCTGCGGTTCCTCATAGGGCTCCTCAGGGAGATGAAGGCCGATCTGGGGGGGAAAGCCCCCTTCAGCTCCCCGTGGGGCTCTCTCTTTGCCGGGGGGCCCTTCGCGAATGAGTCGGAGCAAGGATATTTCTGGACCGATGACAAGAGATACCTGCTCATCTTCGTGACCCCCATGGAGACAACGGATGGGGGCTTCTCCAAGGGGCAGGCATCGCTTGCCCGCCTCAGGGAGACGATCGCCCGGGTAAAGGCGAGCTTTCCCGACATCCACGTCGGGGTGACGGGCAAGGGGGCCTTAGGCGTGGACGAGATGGGGGCTGCCATGCGGGACATGGGCCTCGCCACCATGATATCCCTCGTCGGCCTGGCCGTGCTCCTCATCTTATTCTGGCGCGGGATTTGCCGGCCATTGATCGAGATAATCACCCTCGTTACGGCCCTCGCCGTGACTTTCGGCCTCACCACCCTCTTCATCGGCCACCTCAACCTGTTGTCCGTGGTCTTTACCCCCATGCTCCTCGGCCTGGGGATCGATTACGGCGTTCACTGGTTCGCCCGCTACCAAGAGGAGCAGCGGCGTCGCGGAGCGTCCGATAGCGACGCCTTACAGATGACCATGACCAAGCTCGGTCCCGCCATACTGCTGGCGGGGCTCACCGCGGCCCTCTCCTTCTTCCCTCTGGTATTGACCGGCTTCAAGGGGTTGGCTGAGCTGGGCATCATATGCGCGATCGGGCTCGTTTTGGCTACGGCCGCGACGCTCTGCCTTCTGCCGGCGCTCCTCGTGCTCTTCGACAAAAAAAGACGTCCGGCGAAGACCGTTTCCGCGCCGTCGGTCCGGCCATTCTTGAGGCTCAGCCGGACCGGGGCCGTCGTCATGGTCGTCATAGCACTGGCTGCGACCGGTTTCTCCCTGCACGCGGCCAGGGGCTTGCGCTTCGACCTGAACATGCTGCGGCTCCAATCGAGGCGCGCCGAATCCGTCATATGGGAGAAGAAGCTCATCGAAGGCTCTCGGCGCGCCAGTATATACGGCGTGATCCTTGCCCGCTCCCTCGAGGAGGTCGACAGGAAGACGAAGGCCCTAAAGGCCCTGCCCACGGTCTCGGATGCGGTGAGCGCAGAAAGCCTGCTTCCGGAGGATCAAGGAGAGAAGCTTGCCATCGTCCACACCATGCGCCCGGTTCTCGCAGGTGTTGGGCAGCTTCCGGCTCCGCCAGAATCTGTGGACGTGTTGCGTCTGGAAGAGACCCTCGGCAGAATTCGCTTCAAAATGCTCGACTCAAGCTCCTCCCAGTGGAGGACGGGCAGGCCCCTGCGAGCGCAGATGAGCGAGGTGAGGGAACTGATCGATGGCGTCGTGGAAGAGATCCATCGCATAGGACGAACGGAAGCCGCAGTCGGGCTTAAGGCCTTCCAGGATAATTTGATCGCGGATTTCAAAGAAAAGCTCAGCTTCCTCCTCGAAGGCGTCGGGGCGGGAACCATGGAGATAGGGGATTTGCCGAAGACGCTTCAGGAACGGTACATCGGCAAAGACGGGCTCTATATGATCCAGGTTTTCCCAAAGCAGGACGTCTGGGACCCCGATCTCGACACCCGATTTGTGCGCGATCTCCGGTCTGTCGACCCCGATGCCGTAGGAGACCCCATCACCCTCCATGTCTTTACCCAAGCCTATCGCGACGCTTCCGTGAAGGCGGCCCTCTATGCCCTCCTCTTCATCGCCGCCCTCCTCGCCTTAACGCTCCGGAGCCCGGTCTCGATCCTCCTGGTCCTGGTGCCGCTCGCGGCCGGAAGCATCTGGACCTTCGGCTTGATGCGTCTGGCCGGCATAGAGCTGAATCTGGCGAACAGCATTTTCCTGCCCCTCATCCTGGGGGCGGGCGTCGAGTACGGCATCATCATCGTTCAGCGCTGGCGGGAGGGGAATGGAGGCAGCCCGGGATGGGTCTGTCCATCGAGTACCGGCTGGGGGGTCGTTCTGGCGGGGCTCTCCACGACAGTGGGCTTCGGGAGCCTGACCATTTCGGAACACCACGGCGTTCACAGCCTCGGGCTCTTGACGACCATCGGCTCCTTGAGCGTGTTGGGGGCGGCAGTCCTTTTCTTGCCTGCCCTCATCAGACTCGTGCCGGATCGTTTAAACCGGAGAAAGGTGAGGAGAAGTGAAGACGCCTCGGTCGGCACGTCGGCACAGGAAAGAGAGGAGATGAGGTCATGAAGGTCCATATTCTTATCGTTCTTATGGGCGTGCTCATTCTTGCAGTTACCCGGCCCGTTGAGGCTGCGCCTGGGCCTGCCACGGAGACGGTCCGCCGGATGCTGAACGACGTGATGTCGATCCAGACGGACCCCAACCTGCGTGGGGAGGAATCGCGGGAGACGAGAAAGGGCGCCATCCAAAAGGTTATTGTGCGAGGGTTCGATATCCCTGACATGGCGAGGGAGGCGATCGGGCCCCAGTGGGAAAAGCTGAGCGGCCCCGAGCGGTTCGAATTCAGCGCGGTCTTCCAAGACCTCTTTCTCGATTCGTACTCGCGCCTTGTCCTCGACTTCCTGAAAAAAGAGCAGGTCCTCTATGTTGCCGAGGAGGCTGAAGGGGACAAGGTAAACGTAAAGACGTCCATCCAACGGATAAACGAACAGATTCCTGTCGATTACTCCCTCACTGAGACGGACGGGCGGTGGGTCGTCCGCGACGTGGCGATCGACGGGGTCAGTATCGTCGCGAACTATCGGAAGTCGTTCGCCCGGGTAATCCAGACGGAGTCCTTCGCCGGCCTCATGCGGAGGATGCGGCTCCAGCAGAAGGCCATTCAAAAACCGTCGCAGCCGGGTGGCGCGCCACAGGCTCAGTAGTTGTCGAAATTCTCCGCGCCGAGGGCTGCACGGGATATCTTCCTCTGTGAGAGGTTGATGACCCAGGACGCAATACCTGCCTGGGTGAGGGGCAGCGGTAGCCTCGAGAGGATTGACGGATAGCCGTAGAACCGGAAGTACATCTCTCTCACGCGTTGCTCGAGCTCCGCAGCAGAGCAGTAAGCGGGCTTGATGTGACAGCGGATGCCGGGCCATCTCCCTATGTGCTCGACGTCGATGATCCGGTCCTCGGCGAGCATCCGTTCGTACATTGGGGTCCCCTTGTGGGGGGTCAGGATGTTGAAATAAGCGGCCGAGACCTTTTCCCGATTGAGAAACGCGAGGGTGGACGAAAAAACGTCCTCTTTGTCGGTGTCCCAACCGAAGATGAAGTTGAGGGAATGACTTATACCCCGCTTTCGCAGGTTGAACAGAATATCCCGGTACTGCCGTGCGTCATTGCATCTCTTCCCCAGGCCGGCAAGGGTTTCCTGGTCTATGCTTTCCATGCCTATGTTGACGTGAAGCAGGCCGCTTTTCTTCGCCAGGTCAAGGAACCGCCCATCATTGCAGAGATAGGCAGGGAAAAGGGCCGACCAACGGATCTTAAGGGGGATGAGCGCCTCCATAAGGGCCATCGTGTGCGCCGGCCTTCCCGCAAAATTGCTGTCCGCGAAGAAGATGTGTCCTGTCTTCCTCTCCTTGATTTCCGCGACAACGTCGGCGATTGGACGGAAGCGGTAGCCGGTGCCGAGATAAAAGCGCTCCGAACAGAAATCACACCTGTTGGGACAACCCCGGGAAGATTGAATAGAATAGGTCTTGATAGGGCCGTATCTCCGCAAGTCGAGCAGATCGCAGCGAGCCGGCGGAAGGCCGGTGAGATCCTGCATTTGCCCAGCCTGATAAAACTTCTTCAATCGCCCGCTCGCGGCATCCCTTAGCATGATCGGCCATATTGTCTCTCCCTCCCCGATGCCGACTCCATCGCAGTGCTCTGCCGCTTCCCCGGCGTAGGAAAAGGTGTGGGGGCCACCCATGATCACGGGCACCCCGCGCTGCCTGAACCTGTCGGCGATCGCGTACGCCCTCAGGGAGTTGATCGTCCACGTCGTGAGAGCAACCAGGTCGGCCGGGGCGTCGAAATCGATTGGGAAGAGCTGTTCGTCGATGAGATCGACCGTCCATTCGCGGGGAGTCAGGGCGGCCAGGTAGGGAAGAGTCAAGCCCACGAGGCTCCTTCTCCGGCTCTTGTGCACAGAGAGATCGGACCTGGATTTGTAATGGGAAGGCTGGATGATCAGCAACCGGTGGCTCACAACATCTATTTTGCGCATCTTTTTCGGACGATGCAATCGGAAAAGCGTGTTGATAGTGACTCCCCGAAATGAGTCACTACGAACGTGTTGACTTGTTCCTGATTAATTCCTACCATGTATCGGGTCAACTTGTTTGTGTGACATAGGCAGAGCCGAACCTGTTGGGATTTTCCGAAGAGGTATGGTAAAAACAG
>Ga0326728_10018886_pt1 | contig 13483 bp, 4 predicted proteins | sample MB3enrmetagenome_FD_207602 | JGI IMG/M metagenome (GOLD analysis project Ga0326728, IMG submission 207602) | Lab enriched peat soil microbial communities from McLean, Ithaca, NY, United States - MB31MN | ecosystem: Environmental > Terrestrial > Soil > Wetlands > Peat | place: USA: New York... | reverse complement strand
GGCTTATAAAGGCCGGATCTTAATCTCGAGCTGGCGGGCCGCCGTTCCGCGGCGGGAAGGACGAAACTCGGCGCCACGCACACTTGCCGGCGCCCAGCCGGCGTTTTGCGCTTGACACCCCGCTCGGCTCGTGATAGGCTACACTGATTGACATATGCGGAAGACTGAGACGGAGCCCGCGGGAGGGTCCGAGCCCGGCCGGAGAGCCGCTGGGAACGGGCGGAACATGAAGAAGATCCTCTTGATCGAAGACGACCCGGGACTGGCGTCGACTCTCCCAGGCCATTTGCAGGGTGAAGGTTACAGCGTCGAAGTCGCTCCGGACGGGGAAACGGGCCTGGACCGGGCCACGCATGATTACTTCGACTTGATCGTCTTGGACGTCGCCCTCCCGGGGAAAAGCGGCCTCGAGGTTTGCCGGGAGCTGCGCCAGCAATTGATTGCCGCACCCATTCTGATGCTCAGCGTTCGCAGCCAGACGGTCGATAAAGTTCTGGGTCTGAAGATCGGGGCGGACGATTACATTACGAAACCCTTCGACATGCTCGAGGTCCTTGCCCGGATCGAGGCCCATTTGCGCCGCGCTCCGAGCGCCAGCGGGGGGCCGGGCGCAATCCACCAATTCGGTCCCATCCGAGTGGATTTCCGCCGCGCCGAAGTTTTTCGGCACGGATCCCCGGTGGCTCTATCGGCGCGCGAGTTTCAATTGCTCAAATACTTCATCGAGCACCGGGGCGCGACGTTGTCTCGAAAGGAGCTCCTGAAGGAGGTTTGGGGGTACGTGGGAGTGCCTTCGACGCGAACCGTGGAGGTGCACGTTTCCACCCTCCGACGCAAACTGGAGGCTGATCCTAGCCATCCACAGCTTTTTCGGACTATAATAGGGCTCGGCTACAAATTTCTTGGATGAGTTCCAGAGGCGCGCTGAAAACCGCGGACCTCAAAAGCGGAGGTTCTTGCTACGCTTTCCAAGCGTCGCCGCCTAATGCTCCGGCCGGGAATAAGGCAAGGGCGCTGGGTCGCGAAGTGCACCCCGAGCAGAATTGACTCGTTTAAAGCGGGGGAAGGAATTTGCGTTGGAAGGAGCAAAGGGGGGCGGGCAACATCAAAACGGTGTAAGTAAACATTTACACCAACCTGATATGAAAAGGGGAAACCACTCCACGCTTATTGCCTTCCAACGACTTTACAACGATTTGCAATTAGCTTGTGATTCTCCAGTTGCGCGATACCTCTGTAACTGGACCTCGCCTCAGGATAAAATCGTTGGTCTGTCCCGGGCGAGGAAGCGTCAAGAAGCGTTCGAGTTGAAGATGGTGCTGCCAACCACAATGGGTCGGCTGGCGGCCCATGAGAGTGCAATCCTCTTACGGAAAAACAAAAGAGCAAGCACACAGCATGGCATGGATTAAGGCCTTTGCAAGAGCCAGCAGTAATGTAGCAGGCTAATCTTATCCCTGATATGCCCATCACCGTTGGGCATAATGTACCGAAAGAGGTTACTGGAGGAATCTTTGACACGAGCAATTTCAAGGTTTATCAGGCTGATACAAACGAGTGGCTTGCTGGTTTGTATGGTACTCGGGTGCGAAGGTGCGTTCGCACAAGTGGACTCAGGAAGCGTGGTTGGACTCGTCACTAATCCTGCCGGTGAGGGAGCGGCCGGCGCTAAGATCTTCCTTAAGAATGAAGGGACTGCGATTACGAAATCCACCTACGCGCGGGGAGACGGCACATACGTTTTCACGCCCATCAAGATCGGCACTTATACGGTATCCGTGGAGCTGCAGGGATTTGTTCCCGCCTTCCAGTCGGGCGTGGTGGTGGAGATCCAGCAGCAGGTGGAAGTGGATTTCCGTCTCGTTGCCTCGCAAGCCGCTTCCGGCGCCACCGTTTCTTCAGGATCGACTGCGGCTTACAACTACGAGCCTGGGGACAAGGTTGTGACTCCTGGCGCGCTCGACAGCCTCCCCGTTTTCAGCCGTAACTTCACCTTTCTGGCGCAGTTATTTGGCGGCACAGGCGCCACGGCGTTTATGTCCACCAGCCCGATCCAGACGCTCAGTTCTACAGTCAATAAGGCTGTCGCCATGACGGCGATGGCGAGTTATCCTTCCAACGGGGTTGTCGGCTTGGCGCCCACCGGGAGTTTCGTGGGCAATGGGGTTGAGACAGGCCAAAACAATTATCTTCTCGACGGAGCCGATAACAACAACCGCTTCCCTGACTTCCTCCCAGGCACTGCGTATGAGGTGCTTCCTGCCATGGAAGCAATTGAAGAATTCAAAGTTCAAAGCATTTACAGCGCTGCCGTCGGAGGAACGGCCGGCGCGGTGATAAACGCCACCACAAAAGCCGGCACCAACGAACTCCACGGAAGCGCCTGGGATTACCTCAGCAACGACTACACTAATGCCGCGGATTTCTTCGATAACGCTGTGGCTCTGAGGAAGGCGGAATTACGCAGGACCCAGTATGGCGCATCTTTGGCCGGCCCCTTCAACATCCCCAATTTCTACAGTGGAAAGAACCGGACATTTTTCTTCGCGGACTACCAGGGAACGAAGTATCGCCAGGGGGTTCCTTTCGTCGGGACGGTGCCCACCTTCATGGAGCGAAACAGCAATTATACGGATTTCTCGGATTTGATCCCGGGGCAGCCGAAATGTACCACCGGACCGGATGTGCTGGGGCGCACCGAACCCTGTGGAACCATTTTCGATCCCGCCACCACACGCTTGTTATCAGCCGGCGAAGTGGATCGGATCACCAAATTGCCGGCCAGCAGCACGGGCTACGTCCGGGATCCATTTCCGGGTAACATGATCCAACCGAAACGAATTGACGCCGTAGCGGCGGGGCTCCTGAACCTGTTTCCGGTCGCCACCACTCCGACGATCTTCAACAACTATACGACGAACTCATTCAGGCGAGGCGACTCCAGCCAGTTCGACGCTCGCGTCGATCACCACATGAGCGATCGCAACCAACTGTTCGTCCGTGCCAGCTATCTCTATAACCCCCAATTGCAGACGGGCCCTTTCCCCTCGGATGCGGCTGGTCTGGCGGCCTATGCGGACGGTGGAGGTTATACGCAGACCGATTCGGCGGTGAATGGTGTATTGAGCCTTACCCACGTCTCTTCTCCCACTCTGGTCCATAATTTCCGGCTGGCGGCCAACTTGGTCGAACTGCAGAGGGTGCAAGCCTATGCCAATGAGCTGACCGATATCCCGGCGCAACTCGGGATTGCGGGAATTCCGCAATTTACCGGCAACGGCGGCCTCCCCGCCCTCAATGTCGGGATTTACTCCCCGCTCGGAAGCGGTCCGTACATGCCCGCGATTGATATCGGTACGACCTACCAGGTAAGCGAGGGTTTCACCAAGACCTGGAGGAATCACACCATAAAGGGCGGGGGGGAAGCCATGCTGCTTAAGAACGCGCTCAACCAGCCTGCTTATTCCCGTGGCCTGTTCGGTTTCTCGGGCAACTACACTTCCATTGCCAACTCCCTCGATCCCAGCACGGGCGCCGCTCAATTTGTTTTACTCCCTGAGGCGGCGACGGTTCCTTACGGGCGGAGCAACGTCGGCGGACCGAACCAAGTATATGCCTCCAACATAGGCAACATCCCCACGTACGACTGGCGGCTTTATTATTCTGCCTATTTGCAAGATGACTGGAAGTATCGTCCTAACCTGACCTTCACATTGGGGGGAAGGTGGGAATACTTCCAGCCTTGGAAGGAGCACTTTAGCGGGGAGGCGAACTTCATTCCGGGCAGCCCAGGGACCGCTCAGTATCTTATTCCTGCCGGACGGGGGTTCGATACGCTCCCTTGTGGGCCTGCCTACCCCATCAACTGCTTCACCAGCTATATCAATACGCTCTCCACCAACTTTACCGATACGCTCACTAACGACAACATCTCTCTCAGCTATGTGCGCCGCGGAGCGATATTGGAGACGCAACGGCTCAATATCGGTCCCCGTGTTGGGTTTGCTTATCAATACTCCCCCAAAGTCGTGGTGCGGGGCGGATATGGGCTGTTCTATGGCGGGATGGAGAACCAGGGAGGCCAAGCGGGCTTGGACGCCGGCTATCCCTTCCAAGTCAACTACCGGTATCGAAGTCTCGATGATGGTACGCCGATTATCTATCCTTCCACCACGTCCAACGCGACTTTGGAACAAGGCCTTGCGCCTGTTCCGCTCACGCCGTTAGCGGCCACTGCGGATGATTTGGAGTTGCGAGGGGTCCAGCGCACATTTAAGAATCCCTACACGAACAACTTCAATCTCTCGGTGCAATACAAACGCCAGAGTATTGATCTTCTTCGGTTCACCTGGGTGACCACCGTCGCTCATCATCTCTTGATAAACCCGGGACTGGATGAGGTGGGCGAACTGCTGCCCCCCTTCGAACAACCCCAGACCTACGAACCTTTCCAGAGTTTTGCTTATGGATCGAGTTACCTGGAGACAGAAGGTGACAGCAAATACAATTCCGGCCAAGTGCAATATTTAAGGAATTTAGGACACGGGCTCAATCTCCTTGCCGATTATACGTTCGCAAGGGACCGGACGGATGCTCTGGACTTTCTCAATCCTACCAGCCCGCAAACTTACCGCGCCCCTGCTATCCAGTCTTTCGGTATCAGGGGAGATTATCAGCAGCCGGACTTCGAGGTTCGGCACACGGCTCACGTCAGTGGCGGATACGACCTTCCCTTTGGGCCGGGAAGACAATTCCTGGCGGAGAAAGGCACCATCATGGGGAAAGTCGTCGGCAATTGGTCTCTCAACTGGATCTTCACCTATGCAAGCGGCCAGCCGCTGACCATTCCTTGTACCATCACGGCCGCGGCGGGCGTGGGCTGCAATGCTCTGTTGGTGCAGGGGGCCAAGCCCAACGGCGGACCCCACGATGCGAACCAGTACTGGAATCCGTCGTCTTTCTATAATCCCCCGGTGGTCACCACGACAGCGCAGACCAACATTGCCCCCTTGGGCGGCGGTGGCACTCAGGTCTACGGCCCGCAGCTTGTTCGGCTCGACGCGGCTCTTAGACGGAGTATCCAGCTTAGAGAGAATGTTCGGGTAGAGTTCCGCGCGGAAGCCTACAATGTATTGAATCACCCGTTCTTCGCGCCACCCTCTAACCTGGATTTTCTCAACACGACGGACTTTGGCCAGATCAATTCCACGCGCGACAACCCGAATGATGCGCGCGCCATCCAATTTGCAGTTAAATTCTACTTTTGATTCGAAGGTGGATATGCTGAGTATCTTTTTCCTATTGCTTTCCGTTCTCCTCACCGTCTTCTATCCCGCGGGCCACAAACCGGCAAGGACGCCTTCTCCATCGCAGGACCGTCCGATGACCAAAGCGCGCGCGTGGAAATCGTATGCCGCGCTGCCGATGAGTTTTGAAGTAAACCAGGGGCAGGCGGACCCCTCCGTCCGGTTCCTGGCGCGGGGCCAAGGTTACACGATTTTGCTGAGTCCGAGTGAAGCGGCGCTGGCGTTGCAATCGCCGGGCAAAAGCGAGAGGTTTCCGGAAAAGACGCCACCGCAGCCAAGGCCGACGACTCGTGTGCTGAGGATGAGAATTGAGGGAGCGGATCGCTCTGCCCCCGCCACCGGCCTCGACCGGCTCCGCGGGGTCAGTAACTATCTTATTGGTAATGATCCCAGCCAATGGCATACCAATATTCCGACTTACAAGAAAGTGCAGTTTGAGCATATTCTCCCTGGCGTCAACCTGGTTTACTACGGAAATCAAAAGCAACTGGAATACGACTTCGATCTGGCGGCCGGCGTCGAGCCGGAGTGCTTGCGGTTGAGCTTCGAGGGCAGTGACGCAGCAATCGATCCACAGGGTGCGTTGGTGCTCACTTCCACGGATGGCCAGGTAATGTTCCGTCGGCCGGTGGCTTACCAGACTGAGAAATCGAACCCGGCAAAGAAGCATTACCTTGCCGCATCTTTTGTTCTTAAAGGGCACAACAGGATTGGCTTCGAGGTGCCCCAGTATGACCCGCGTGAGCCCCTGGTAATTGATCCCTCCCTCTATTACTCGACGTACTTGGGTGGCAGTTCTGGTGACACAGGAAATGCGATTGCCTTGGACGGCCTCTTTGATGCCTATATTACCGGTAGCACGTCTTCAGCTAATTTTCCCAAGGCTACCGCCCCCGGCGGCAGTGGTCCGCCTTATCAAGGGAGCTACGGAGGCGATACGGACGCATTCGTGACCAAGCTGAGGTATGACGGCCAGGCACTGATCTTTTCGACCTACTTAGGGGGAAACAACTACGATATCGGCCAAGGGATTGCTGTGGATTCTTCGGCGAATGTTTACGTAGTGGGCAGTACGTCGTCCGCGAATTTCCCCACTTCTTCCACCGCCTTTCAACCCACCTATGGCGGCAACTCGGACGCTTTTGTGACCAAATTGGATCCCAGTGGTTCCAAGCTGCTCTTTTCGTCGTACCTGGGCGGAAGTGATGTCGATTATGGACTGGCCATAGCTCTGGATCCATCTGGGAATGTCTTTGTAACCGGCTCCACGCAATCCACGGATTTTCCCACCGTCCATCCGATCCAGTCCGGTAACAGCGGTAATGGAGATGCCTTTGTAGCCGAGATCGACACGAATTTGCCGCAAACCGAGCAGTTGGTTTATTCCACTTATCTGGGGGGGAGCAGCGCCGACTCGGGCCAGGGGATCGCCGTGGATTCCGGTGACAATGCGTATGTGACAGGCTTCACCTTTTCCAACAACTTTCCCGTTTACAATCCTTACCAGGCCAACAACGCCGGGAGTGTGGACGCGTTCATCTCCGTGATAAGCGCCTATGGAAGCAACCTTGTGTTTTCGACCTACTTGGGCGGAACAGGTGACGATCGCGCTTGGGCCATAGCGCTTGACAGCCAAGACAACATTTACGTTACGGGCAGCACGTATACTCCGTGTTCTCCCGCAACCACCACCCCGCCCACCACGCTATGTAATCCCATTTCAACTTTTCCCACTACCCCCGGCGCCTATCAGATCTCCACCACGAAGCAATCGCCAGGGTATTCCGCGGTCTTCGTTACCGAGATGAACCATTACGGCAGCGCTTTGCTCTATTCCACTCTCTTGGGGGGTACCTTGACCGACGTCGGCTCTGGGATTGCCGTCGATAGCACGGGCGATGCCTACGTTACCGGATACACGGAATCGAGTGATTTTCCCACCTCCAACGCCGTGCAGGCCAGCTATTCAGGAACCCCCGGCGCCTGCGGCCTGACCCCCTGCCAGGACGCCTTTGTTACCGAATTCAATCCGCAAGGAACGTCCTTGGTGTATTCCACCTTTCTTGGGGGTAGCACCGCTAATTTCGGAAATGCAATCGCCGTGGACAGCAACACCAACGCCTACGTCGCAGGCACAACGTTCTCTTCCAATTTCCCGGCCATTGCTCTCTCTTATCAAGGCCAGTCGGGAAACACCACCGGGCTCAGCAACGCCTTCGTCTCCATGATTTCTCACAACGATCTTCCGGGTGTTGCCTTGACTCCGCAGAAATTAAACTTCGGAAATGTAACCGAAAACACCACCGCTATTGTAACTAACGAGAATGTTCCCGCCGTTGTGACGGTCCTGAACGCCGGCACCAAGCCGCTTCAGATCACGAGTGTTGCTACGGGTGGCGACTTTGCCGTGACCGACAATTGTGTGGGAACCCTCCCGGCGGGCGGAGGGATTTGCACGATCAACGTCTCATACACTCCCACGGTTCTGGCGCAGGAGACCCAGTTGTTAGCCATCGACGATAATGCCACGGGCAGTCCGCATCTGGTCACACTCACGGGCACGGGCGTCTCAGGTCTTGCTCAGGTGCAGTTTTCGCCGACCAACTTGGTGTTTCCCGCTACGGTTTTGAACACCCCCAGCAGCGGGCTGACCGTGACCATGACCAACGACGGCCAAGTCCCTTTGACCGTTACCAATATTGCCGCCAGTCCTATCGACTTCACCGAAACCAACACCTGCCCGTCCTACCCGTTTACTCTGGCTGTGAACGCCGCTTGCAATTTCACGATCACTTTCACCCCCACCAAGACGGGTATTATTAAGGGAAGTCTTACTATAACTGATAACACCACAAGCAGCGCATCGAGTGTTACCTTAACGGGGACTGGAGACCCTAACTTTAGCCTGACCTCGCCGAGCCTCACGCAAGCGCAGCCTATTGGTATAACCTCTACCACCTTTCCGATATCCATGATGTCTCTCGTCCCCAATTTCACCGACACCATCGCCCTTACCTGCTCGCCCGGCAGTTGCGCTTTCAACCCTTCGGAAATCGCTTTGGGGTCGACGTCCCTACCGAGCAGCAGCACCTTGACGCTGACCGGTCTCTCGGCGACCAGCAACAACCCCTACATTTTCTCCGTCAATGGAAGTGACGTCACAAGCGGCGGCACCGACATTGCCATGATGACTTTGACGCTCTACCTTCAGGATTTTTCCCTCTCCGCCAGTCCGGCCGTTAGCACCATACAATCAGGCCAGTCGACGTCCTACACTGTCACCGTGTCGCCCACCAATAACTTCAGCCAGGCCGTGGCCCTGAGTTGTCTGAAGAGTTCTTTGCCGCAGGGGGCGTTGTGTCTCGCTAACCCGGCGACGCTGACCCCCAACGGGGGTGCTGTCAACTCTGTGCTTACGGTGAGCACCACCGCGCAATCAACCTCGACAACGGGACACTTGCTCCCGCGCGCCCGCCCGCGCATTCCCCCTCCGACTCCCATGATGCTTGCATTGTGGGGTACGTGCTATCTGTTGATGCTTGTGGTTCTCTGGATTCGCGGGAAAAGAAGGTCCCGTTCGACAGGCAAGCGCGGAAGACTCATTTACGCTCAGGTGGCTCTAGCCACGCTGGCCCTTGCCGCGGCGTTTTGGATGAGTTGTGACACCGGCATCTACACACGCGTCATCCAGCCCTCGCCGATCAACGGCACTCCCACGGGTACTTACCCCATACAAGTCTTGGGGACTTTTACAGGGTCAACGGCGGGAACGGGAATTACCACGGGAACCCAAACGACGGTCATTCGAACGACCAGCGTCAACCTCGTGGTCCAGTAAGAAGGTTTTCGAGGGAAACAAAAGCTGGGCTCGCAGAGGTAAGGCCCCCCTGCGGAATGGTTTCTTTCTGGGAGCGCGGGCTTCCAGCCCGCTTCCTCATATGCGAGATGCGGGCTGGAAGCTCCCAGAAATGTAGAAACTCGAAAGGGCGGCCCTTGGGGCCGCCCTTTCAAGCGATGCGACCATCGGCTGAGAGCCGACGGCTGAAAGCTGAGAGCTATCAGAAGTTGAACGACGCCTGCAGGTCGATTCGGCGATTCGCCGCGGCGGAGGAGAAAAACCCTCCCACGAGGGCATTCGACCGTCCAAAGTAAGGAGTACCGAGAGCGCCACCGGGCGGCGCATAGTTCACATTGTTAAAAACATTGCGCGCGTTGACGCTAAAAGTAAGGGTGTAGCGCGCGTTGGTGGGCGCTCCTCCACCGAAGAAGCCGCCCCCGCCGCCGCCCCCTAGTCCGCGGGGTCCAAGGCCGCCGCCAGGGCCGCCTCGTCCGCCGCCACCCGGACCGCCTGGGCCACCCCCGAACGTTCCGCTGCTCGAGCGCTCCGGCTTCTTCCCGAATCCAAACGTCTTGCTGAGTCTCAGGTTGGTGGTGAATTGGCCGGGGCCGGTACCGTAGTTGGGCGCGATGAGCTTGTCGCCCAGGCCAGGTGCGGCATTGAAGGTACCCCACCGGGTCGCAAAAATATTGCTTCCCGATTCGGTAGAGCTGGCGAGGCTAGGCCGAATATTGTAAAGGGTCGTACCGTAGAGGTCCAAGCCGGGCGTAGTGATGTTGAAGGGCGCGCCGGAATTCGCGACGATGAAGGGGCTGACGGCAAAGCCATGCGAGATGGTCCAACTGCCCCCAAAGAACACGCGGTGCCGGATGTCGAAAGCCGAACGGCCATAATCCTCCGCGACGTCGTAGGGGTCCATCGGGGTGGTTGTATTGCCGTTAGCGTAGCCAAGTGTGTAAAAGCCAAACAAATTCAGCTTCGCTCCCATGCGCATGTTGAAGTTGGCGATCAATTGATTCTGGTTAAAAATGCCGGCGGATTCGAACTGGTTGATGTTCCCAACACTGGTCAAGTTGCCATAAGTCTGGTACGGGCGCGTACCCGCCGAGGGGTCTCCGAAGGGGTACGTTCCAGGCAGGGGTGCGTTGATATCGCGGGTCATAATCTGATGAACCCCGTGCGAGTTAAGATAGGTGACCGAGATGGTGGCATTCTTTGTTAACTGTCGCTCCAGGCCCGCGCCCTCCTGAATCGTATAGGGGGCTCGCAGGTTCGGATCGAGCGCGTCGATATTCGTATCAGCCTCACACCCTTGTGCCGAGCCGAGGGTTGGAAGATTGGGGAAGAAGGCAGGATTGGGGCATGTAAAGCTTTGCTGGACGAAGCCGTTCACGCGCTGGGCCGTAAGCAGGGATACCATTCCCGATTGAGGAAAGCGGTCATAAAAAATGCCAAAGCCGGCGCGCAGGACCGTTTTGGGCGACTTTCCCCGGCCGAGGCCCCAAGCCAAGCCGATCCGTGGAGCAAAATCGGCATGGTCATGAATACCAGTCTGCGTTTCGAAGCGCAAGCCCATGCTGAGCGTCATCGTGGGTCGGGCCCGCCAATCGTCTTCGGTGTAGATTCCCAGGTCAGCGTAGTTGATGCTCGCTGTGGGGGTGCCGCTGTAGATCGAAAACAGGAGTGCCCCCCCGCCCGCGGCGCGAATCTGGGCATCCGTCAAGCCGGCTTCCACGCCTTGCCGCGTAATCTGATAGGCGGCAAGGTTTTGAAACGAAAACGAGCCGTTAAAGCTCTGGGTTGTACTGTTGGACTCCTGGTTGTCCCGGAAGCGCCCCCCGAACCTCACGAAGTTCTTGCCTAAATTGATGGAAGTGAAGTTCTGGAACTCATAGTGATTTTCGTAGTCCGTCTGGATTCCTTGGTAATTGCCGCCGGCTGTAAACGACCCCGGTACCGAGATCTGGCAAGGCTGCGTCAATAAGAGGCAGCCAATGGGAGCGCCAATGAGATTGTTGCTGCCATTAATCACCAAATTAACAGGCGCCTGGTAGTTGCTGTCGTGAAGGTATTGGAAGCGAGCCTGGTTCACCGTCCGGTCGCTGATCACTTGCGTATCGCCAACCTGGATGGTGTGCTCGGACCCGTTGCTATTGTAGGCCTGTGAGGGGAGATTGAAATTCCCAACTCCGTCGTCTTTGTCGTTGTTTTCCCAATATTGATAGCGCACCGTCATTACGTTTTTCGAGCTGAGCTGGTAGTCCACGCGTGGACCGAGGTTCATGCGCATATGGGGATTAAGCACGGCCTGGTTGTACGGAACCTGCTGGGTCAAGTCAGGACTGAGCACGTAGGCGCTCACCACGCTCGCGTCGTCAAGATCCCGGCGGAATATGCTGAAGAAGAAAGACGCCTTCTTATTGATGGGACCACCGATGCTGCCGTTGTAGAACTCCGAATGATAGCCCGGCTCCTCGGTCACGAAGGGGTTCCGCGTGTTGAAGGAAACGGTATTCCCGCTCACGAATCCTTGCCCGTGGAACTGGCTTGCGCCGGGCTTGGTAGTGATTTCGACGCGGCCGTAACCGAGCTTGTCGTATTCCGCCGAGAAGGGGTTTTGGTTGACGCGGATTTCGAGAATCGAGGACTTGGGAGGGAGCTGCCCGCCGGTGAAGCCGTCAATATAAATCTGGCCGCCATTGGGCCCCGCGGAGGGCCCTGCCAACTCCTCCAGTTCGGACTGCAATTCGTCCGGGTCATCCGAGAGCGACTCGAGCTCCTTGCCCGAGATGACGAGCGAACTGGCGTTGTTCTCGGGATTGACGCTCACCGTGGGCGCCTCACCCGAGACGGTGATCTTTTCCACTTCCTCTTCGATCTGAAGCGCGATGGCGAGCTTTTGAACCTGGCCGGCGCTGATTTCAACGCCTTGCTGCTCATACGGCGCGAATCCCTTGGCGATGACCTTCACCGAGTATATGCCGGGAGCCAGTCCTTTGAATTCGTAAATGCCGTCTTTGTTCCCTTGCACGGCTTGTGTTTGTCCTGTCGCTGACGTTACCAGGACCGTCGCTTGCGTCACCGACCCGCCTGAAGGGTCGCTCACTTGGCAGCGCAGCGTCCCGGAAGGGTTTTGCGCTAGCAAAGGGCGGGCAAGAATCGACGCCAAGAAAAGCGCCAGAAAGATATAAAGCCATTTTGCAAATAACCGAAATTTCATTCCGTCTCTCCTGAAAAATGCTCGTCATTCCCGCGCGGTTTGTCTTCCGCAGAGGCGCTGGAGCGGGAATCCAGCTTCCTCTGACTGCCCTGGACCCCCGCTTGCGCGAGGGTGACGGCGATGGGGATTTCCGTGCGCTAAATTACTGTGTTCCCTCTTCTCCGCCGCCTGGGGCGCCGCCGCCAAGGTTCCAGCCCGCCATGAACATCGCCTGGCTGGCGCTCGGCGTAGCCGTCAGAATGGGTTCCACGCCGCTCAGTACCGTGATTGCCGTGACCCCGGCGGATTCTGTACCCTGCGAAGCCACAATCATTACGGCGTCACCCTTCTTTAAATCCGCAAGTGTTGCCGCGGGCAGCCGGCTGAGGAATCGGCTGAAATCAGGCGCTCCTCCAGGTCGCGCGCCCCCCTGAGCATCCGGCGGACCGCCTGCCCCTCCCGGTGCACCTCCCGGGCCTCCCCCTGAATTAGCAGACCCTGCCGGACGCGCCGCGGCTGCTTCGCCCCCGGGTCCGGCGCCGCTCGGCGGCCCACCTTGGCCAGCACCGCCCGACCCGCCAACCCCGCCCCCCTTCAATGCGAAGGCGATCCTCTGAGCCATCATGGGGTCCATCTTGTGTAGTTGAGAGTCCGTCGTAAACTTTACCAGCACGGGCTTCTTCGTCTTCAAATCCACAACGCTGATGGTGTTCTGGCTAGTGTCAATCGAGGAGATCGTGCCGGCGATATTTCGGAACGATCCCGAAACAACTTCCTGCGCGGCAAAATCGTTCCCGTCCGCGCTGCGCGTGCCTCGGGCACGAAGTTGATCTCCGGGTTGGATCAGGGCGAAGGTGCCGGGTTTTGCATCGTCGAACTTCACGGAGTCCGCCGCGTAGCGGCGCAGGATCGTGTCCTTGGAAACATGGACCGCAATCTTTTTGGTCGCACCGAAGCCCGGCGTCGAAATCGTAATTGTGCTGGTGACGGGATCGACAGAATTCACCAGTCCCCCCACGCCGCGTTGCCATTCAGCGCGCTCCGCTGCCTGCTTCTGGGCAATGTCCGCCTTGCTCATGACGATCGCAGCGGTGGCGAGGAGGCTCTTCTGGTCGTCGGAAATGTGCCCTCGGACCATAA
>Ga0326728_10018885_pt1 | contig 13484 bp, 25 predicted proteins | sample MB3enrmetagenome_FD_207602 | JGI IMG/M metagenome (GOLD analysis project Ga0326728, IMG submission 207602) | Lab enriched peat soil microbial communities from McLean, Ithaca, NY, United States - MB31MN | ecosystem: Environmental > Terrestrial > Soil > Wetlands > Peat | place: USA: New York... | reverse complement strand
CGGCCTCCTTCTTCGGTTTCATCCCGTAATCGTTCTTTCTCTTCGGATGTTTCCAAATGTCTTCTAAAATTGGGCATAATTCTGGCGCAGACGAATGCAACCCACTCTCTTTACTGTAGTGAGGGCGACAGATTCTTTCACATTCAGCTTGTTTCTTTGCGTCAGTCATTTCAAATCCTTATGCGTGGGACGTGACTTTCTTCTCAGTTTATATCGTGACGTAACACTTCAGCAGTTCCTTTTGCGAATTCTTCCTCTGTAAACATTTGTTTCCATTGAAGAATTGCCTCGTCTATTTTCAGAAGTGGGACGTGAAACTCCTGTACAATTGCATCATCTTTTCTGCTTATCATGTTTCGACATCCAACATCGTTGCATTGCGTCACTTCGAGAGTGTATTTCATCGTAACTCCTTAATGCGCGGGCCGTCCATGCCGAGCAAGCGTTTTAGACACGTTCCCTCGAAAGGGAATCGTCTATGCGGTTTCGCTCCTATGCCGCATATTCGCCTCGGCCCGCGCATCACCCCTCGTAGGGTACTTGTTATGCTACCTGAGTTACGTTCAGCGTAAATACCTGCGGCGCTGAGGTCACTGGAACAGAGATCGTTCCCGTCAGCGGGTTTCCGTTCGGATCGGTCGTGGTTGCAGTGATTGTAACACTGGTTGACGTGTCTCCTGCTGGTACGTTGACAACGGTCTGCTGCGAAAGAGGTACTGTTCCTCCTGAATCGTCAGCCGTTGCCGTGGTGAAGGTCACTGAAGGGTCAGATGAGGCCCATGTGATCGTTGGGGCGTAAGTCGTCCCCACAGGTGGGGTGTACAGTACGCCGTTCTCAAATACCTCTGCTTCAAGTTGGCCGGTTGTCCCGGCTACAATGTTTCCGATTGACATTTTGATCTCCAATGCAAAGTGGTTGTGGTACTGTGAAAGTCGGCGAAGGATTATTCTCAAGAGAGCATTATTCTCTCGCGTTACTTCAAGTATCTCTTTGAATAGCCTATCATAATTAGACTTCATTCTTAAATCCTCTCCCAATTATCTTACACCCAACCGCCTCCCATACGGGGTAGCGGTGGTCCTTCGTCCTCTTGAGGCTTAAAATCTAAGTCAATTGCTCCTCCTGCCGAGGTATTCGGAAGTGGAGGTACTTGCGCTATGGGAGAAGTTATTCCCGGCAAAGGTGTATTATTCGTTGCATATAGCGCAGGGTCTATGGGATTTGGTATATTTTGTATCGGATCGGCAGGATAACTAGGCTGTATTGGAGTACCGTAGCTAGGAATCATTGGCGGATAGGATTGTAGCGCCTCTGGTGGTATATTTGATGTTCCTAACGCCCTAATAACCTGTACTAGAGACGGGATTTCGGCATTTAGGGCCGCAACCCTTCCCATGTACTCTGCTCTTTCCTTTAGCGCCTCCGCAAGCCGTTTTTCCGCATAAGAACTGGCTCCCTTGAAGGCTTTAGGCATAGGCTTGGTAGAACGCTTACGCTGCGTCTGTGTGGGCTGTGGAGGGGCTGGTAAGGATTGGATACGATAAGGGTCTATAGGATGCTCTACTGTCAATAGAACGTGCGTTCCTTCGCCTTTTTCTAGGCTTTGGCCCATCGCACAGGCAGGGCAATGTTCAGGATGCTCTATAGTTATTTCCTGGGTTAATTCTGACGCAGTAAGGTTCACTTCTGTGTGAATTTTACCGAGTTGGTCATTTATCCATTCTGTATCAGCTTTCATAAGAGCATCTATGGCGTCTTCTTTGCCTTTTTTCCCCCATCTCTTTGCCGCCGCTTTCTTCGCTATATCACTGCGCTGCTCCTTCGTCAGCTTTGCTGCTCTGGCGTTTCCGCCTTTCGCCCCGCGCTTGACTTCCTCTGACATTTCTTCTCCCGGTGGAACAGTATTACATCTTGGCTTTGTTTCCTGTTTATTTCTGTTCGCCTGTCAGAGAAGTTTCTGAATGTTCCTTTTCCCCATCTGTGCTAAGTAAAAGAAATAACGATCCAGCGGAAGGGATACTGCAAGGGCGGTAAGGCATATATAGGGATACGCTTTTCACATCCCTAAGCCATAGACCATCGCTCCCACTTTCAGGTGCTATTTCAACTCCTACCGTCATACCTTTTTCGTCCAAAACTGGCTTAATTTTCATTTTTCCTCTCCTTTTCTTCTTTTTGAAGATTGTTTATTTTCCCGCCGCTTGGCTGGTTACTTGGGCAAGGAGCCGAATCCGCTAACCAAGCCAGCCTTCCACCTTAGCGGAGCGGCGGGGTTTTTCCTGACGGTCGGATGCGTCAGAAAGCCTCATTAACGTCAACCGCTCCGCCGCCTGTTGCCGTCTGCTCAAGCGTAGGAACTCCTGTGCGCCGCGTGTATTTCCTCTTCAGCCGCGCAGGCATCCTGTTTTCCTCTTCTGCGCTTGGCTCCTGCGGAGGCTCTGGCTCTGAAACCTTTAGCCGATCACGAACAGCCTCAAGGTCCAATTCCTGTGGAATTTCAACCTTTTCCTCAACTTGGATTGGAGTCACAATGGTCTGCTCGGTTGAAACTGGCGGCTCTACCTTTGGTTGGATGGGAACCTCTATTTCGACAGGAGTAGCGTCCATTCCGTACAGTTTTAAGCTAATTGTGATGGTTCCTGAGTATCCTTGTCCGTAGGAATCGCTGTCTCGTAAGTCACATGAATAGCTTAACTTACGCTTAATCTGGTCCAACACGTCTGCAATTATTTCACTGCCGCTCAACCCTTCAATCATCGTATCTGCCATGAACTTCTCCTTCTTAATTTGTAATTCACTGAGAATCCTTTTCAGAACCCCGCCATACCTTGCCCCACCCTACCTCACCATGCCCTGCCTGGCCATACCGTACCCTGCCCGACCGAACCATAGCCCACCACACCATACCTCACCGCATTGACCCATCATACCGCATAGATCAATCTTGTGCTACAATCTTTTTCTTGCGCTTCCCAGTCGGACGGCCCTCATTTTCGTATTTTGCCCTCAAAGACTCGAAAGCATCCAAAGTCCTCTGTTGTGGAAGGATTGCGCCTGATTCGATTGATTGGATTGTCCGTCGAGAAACACCTGTAATCTCTGCTAAGAACTTTTGACTCAACGCATTAGCCGATCTAAACCGCTTCCATTGCGAGGCTATCGTTTGCATCTCTTTCTTTACGCTGGTATCAATTACGCGCTTCGGTCGTGCCATCAAAATACCCCCAAATCTTTAATATGCGCTTTTTCCTGCGTTGTCAAGCCCTATTATTCCCGTCAGAGTGCATTTTAATGAAATGCTCTTCCCATGCGGCGCGATCTTTTAGATGCAGGGGATGCTTCCCCGTTCGTGGATTTTGGCATTTATAACAAGCAGGGTGGTATCGAAACAGACTCAATACTCCCCATCCATACCAAAAAGGTTCAGGTATGGCAGGAACTAATCTCCCGTCCTCTAGACGTGTATATACATTCATCTCATCGTTTTTCTTTCGCTAACAGTATAATCTTCTTAATACAGCATTTTGGGATTGTCATAACTCCGCAGAATTGAGGTTGTGGAGGCTTTCCGTAATGTCCACTTATAACAATAAGTTCTTCATTCTCTAATATTTTCCAGCCAACTGACTGCACTATAACGCAAGTATTCTCAATTTCATCTACAGTTGACCATCCATGCGTTGCTCGTGAATCGACCCATTCAATAAATACTAAATCATAATCAATTACGGGGATTTGTTTCATCGTTTAACTCCTCTCCTAGCCCTCACAAGAGCCTCTGCAATAGCGTCTATTGAATCTTCATGTAGTTCCTTGAGCCAGAGATCGACCTCAAAAGCCTTATCAACGCTCGGATGGTCGCGCCATAACATTTCTTTAGTGTGAAGTAGTTCGTGGACTACGGCTACCTCCAAGTCATGCCGGAAGATTCCTTGATCGCTTTCCGTCCTGTCGGCAGGATTACGCAATCCAATCTTTTGCCTATGGCGCGAAGGGGCAACCTTACAGTCGGCTAAATTCCCTTTGTTTTCCCCTGGCGGCAAAATGAAAAGCACAAAGTCCATGTGGTCAAGACGCAGTTGCGGTTGCCAGTAGGCAAGATATTCCTTCGCTTGTTGAAGTTCATGCTCTTCAGCTTCTGTCACTTAGTTTCCTCTTCCTTCCCATGCCAGTTCCCAACAACCCTCTCCACGCTTAATGGCACTGACGCAGTACTCAGTGTTGTTGGGTGAACGCGACAGGAAGGAGAGCGAGATGTAACCATTATCCCATCAAGCAAGTATGGTTTTCCTTCATTTTTGCAAGAGCATACCGGCTCTGGAGTCCATTTAGGTCTGCTCTCTGCTTCCTGCCTGTCGCTTCTGTCAGCCCAGTTCATAGTAAGTCCTTAATGAGCTTCTTTGGTAGGTCTTCAATTTCTGGTGTTGGCGCATCTACATCAAATACTAGCCTCTTCAGGGGCTTATCTGATACATAAGCGTTCCAAGTGGTTACAACATAAAAGTAAACAGCAAGAGGGGTAAGTTTAGTAGATGAAGTCTGTCCAGAAATCAACCGAGCACGCAAAAGAGCAATAGGATGTCCTTCATATAGCTCATACCCATTTTGAAGTTTTGAGAAAAAGTCATCAGCCTTCTTCTCGTTCACAAGGGAGAACAGATAGTGTAATCCAACTGCCGTTCCGCCAGTAATTAGTAGCCCTCCCGGACGCTGTTTTAACAGAGAAACAAACTTCACCGATCCTCTGATATTTGGGTTTTTGTCTAGCGTCTTTTCAAGTAGTGGTTTTGTAGCTATCTTTCCATGCCTTAAATCCTGATGTTCTACTTGTCCTGTGGCGTAAATCCACAAGTAACGAACACCCGCAGAAAGCATCCTTACTCCAGCCTCTCCTTTAATATGCAATACGTCTGCCAAAGAGCGCGTGTTGCAATCATCGATGGTGTCGAAAGCATCATCATCCATTCCGTATGTAACCACTGTCTCAAAAGATTTGTTTGCGCGAACGCAAGCAAGAAGACGGTGTTGACCATTGGCCAGTTGCCCACTCTTGTTGAAGATGATAGGTTGCGCGTTCAGCCTCCACCGGCCTTCTTTCATTTCTTGAGCATACTTCGCCACAGCGTTCTCTGAAATAGGACGGTTTTTGCTGTTCTTTGTGTCGAGCCATAGGCTTGCTTCCTGTGGCGTGATTGTCATTACCTTTGTGTACATGATTTGTCCTCTCCCATGGATGAAAATTCAAGTTGCTTTGGAATGTCGTTCTCTGCAAAGTTAAATACCTCTTGGCTCAGGCGCTTTGCCGCGATCTCGCAGTATTTCTCCTCAATCTCAATGCCGATAGCCTTGCGCCCCAAGTTCTTGGCTGCTACCAAAGTTGTGCCGCTGCCCATGAAGGGGTCTATTATTAAGGCATCAGATGGAGCGCCGCTGTGTTTAATTGACCAACGCATAAGACCTTCGGGTTTCTCTGTTGGATGTTCTCGAAAACCTGCTATAGTATGGATAGTTTCCCGAAAGCAATATATCCCTTGAGTCCCTTTAACCCATGCAACCTCTGCGTCAGAAAGAAAACAGCCAAAGGCCGCATCTGTCCGTTTTATCCAAACAAGTACACCTCCTGGATCAAGCCCTTTCAAGTAATGATTAAATCCCCATAGGACAGCATAAGGAAAATCACACCATGGAGAAGCGTCAAAAGGTTTATTATCGTCATGCACTTTCTGAAAAGATCGCCCTCCAAGGGTGAATCGGTTACCGTCTGTGTTGTAATCCATCCCATAAGGGGGATCGCTTATCACCGCATCACATTTTGGCAACAGAGATAATATTTCCCTGCAATCACCATGATAAATTTGAATTCCCACATGGTCGTAGTATGGCTTCACGCTGATACTCTCTCATAGGCGCAGAAGAATGTCAAGCTATTTCTTTCTTTTTCATCCTTGCTCCCTCCCACGTTGATAACGAATTGCATCTATACCTTTGATCTCCTCTGGTACGGATGGCTCCGGCTTCTCTGGAAAGAATCCTTCTTTTTGAAGAATGTTGCAGAGCTGGATTCTTCCAAGCGTCGTAGCGTTCCTGATTACTCGCGGAAGGGCATCGCAGATTTCTCCGATTGTCATGTCGGCAGCTTCCGGCTCTGGCGCTTTGTAATAGCACTCCGAGTGCCATTTCTTACATCTACAACCTTCCGCTCCACATCCTGTGTATGTTGCATGAACATGACCACAGGCACATGGAGGGTCTGGCACAAACTTGTAGCTGTTTCCGCAGTGAACACAACCAGCTTCCGGCTCTGGCGGGGCAAGGTACATCCGGCGAATCCATTCATTGAACGCCATGGGCCACCAGATGAAAAAGAGAGATGGGTATGGAGCGTCGAGTTCTTTTGTCAATGCCTTAGCCTGTTCCTCGGTCGGCACCTGCGCGTTCTCCGCCTGCCAGCGGATGAAGGCTTCGAGAGCCTGTTTGATTCCATGACGGGACATGTTCCAATTAGCCCTATCGCATTTTTCAACCGCCGCCTTTAATCCCTCTTCCGGCACTACGTAGCGTTGGGTCATAACCAAACCTCATTTCCTGAATCGTCAACATAACCAAGTTGGACCTCTCCGGAAGGATTCTGACGGGAAATCTGTTGATGGATTTTCATGTCCGGGTCAGAGCAAAGCGCATGAAGGTCTTGCGCTCGGACAAGCTGCCCCGCAAACACCATCTCCCCACATTCGGTACATAAGTGATCGCTCATGATTTCAGTTCCTCCCTCTGCACAGCAGTCTCTCGGATAGCCTTCCATTTTGCCGCTTGTGGACTGGGAAATCCATACTTCTCCACCCAGAGAATATCCATCTTCTCGTGGACGAGCGCCTTCTCGTAGTCAGACTTCGCTGCTGCAAACTCCTTCCATAAGAGGTCCATCGCAGGCCAATGTCCCTCTCCAAAGCGCCGACAGCAAATCATCCTAGGGATGTTGTCGCGTCGGTTTCTCTCGGCGCGTTTCACGGCAGCGACAAAAGCCGTGTTGATTCTAGCCATACTCATTTCAGTTCCTCCAGTTCCACCACATCACCCCAAGATTTCGCTCTTCCTCGCGCCCTTGATTTATGGCTGCGAGGATGACTCTTATGATGCCTCCGTGGGGTGGATATACAATTCGCAGCCGCAAACAAGCCAATTACCACCACAATGCTAATTACTGCGCCCAACGCTTCCATCAGAGTTCCTCCAATTCCCCTCTCGCTCCATTCCACTTCTCAATCGCCTGCTCCCGCGTCCAAGCCACGCCAGACTTCAGCGTTTCCTTGTCGGCTCTGGCAACAGGACACACAGGACAGGAATGACCGGAGGCTGACGGAAGAGCTTTATTGGAACATTCGACCCAGTTGTCTCCAAGCCCGTCACTGCATAGAACAGGCGCATCCTTGCACCAAGGACACGGAATCAGGTCAGGACATTTCTCTTCGCGGTGCATTAGAGTTCCTCCAGTTCCACGGCAGCCGCCCACGAAGGATGCGGCCTCCAATTCCAATAAAACTCAATCTCGTAGTGGCTATTCAGCATCCCATGAACTTTCCTCGAATGAAGAGCGCGAATCCTGAATCCGTAGCCTAAGAGAACCGCATCACAGATAAACTTCGGCCTCGTCTGCAAGAAGAACCACGAATGGTGCCACGCTGTAGATTTTCCGAAAGACCACACACACTGTTGAGCTTTTAACGCATCCCACTGCCGTTTGTGCCAATCTTCCGACCCTGCCACCACTTCAAATAATTCATTCATAACTCCTCCAGTTCCACTACGTCAATTCATTCACAACTGCCTTCGCGTCTTTGAGCAGCTTTTCCAGCCGCGCCGTTTCGCAACCGCGCTCGTGCCGCGCTCTCTCATTGGAACTCTCATTGGAAAGAGTGTAATGATAGTCGTCGCATCCCGTACAATGTTTACCGCTGCGCGAGTAAGCCGGACGGCCATAGCGCATCGCCTCTTCAAGCGCCGAGATAAGTTGCCGCACAATACGCTTTCGACGCGCTGTAGTTGCTCCATCTGATCGAACGATTCCCATCAGAGTTCCTCCAGTTCCACGGCAGCCTATTCCAACTGCATCTTTCCGATTCCTGTCATGCGCCAGTAGTGAGTTGCAACAAACATAGTGCTAGTGTTGGTTGAATGCGAATTAGCTATGCCTATTTGACGTGACCACCATGTTCCTGTCTCACACTCCCATACGCCGAACTCAAGCATTACCCCTAACGGATATTTTTGTGGCGAGGTATACGGAATCCATCCATCTTCAAGCGGAGGAGCGGGCCACCAATTATCACCACTCGGTTTTGGCAAGACAATTCTCTTTCCGCTAAATAATCTCATAACTCCTCCAACTCCACCGTCTTCACCTTGAACCGCTTGCCTACGTTTATTTCAGATAGAATTTCTGCGGCCTGTCGGTCCCGCTCCTGCCACTGCTTTACGTCCTCTGGATTGAAGGGGTCAACGTCCCGGTTGCCGCCAGCCCACGCCGTCGCCTCCTCTGCCTTGTCCTCAGCCATCACTTGCCTCCATGCTCTTTCTTCCAATGCTGATGGAAACCTGCCAGACTACCGCAGTCCTTACCGCACTTGGGACAGATGTATTGGTTATCCATCTCATTATTTCTCCCCTTTCGGCGGCTTACACGTAAAACAGCCACAGTTCGCCGCGTGAGCTAATCTCCCTGCCGCTCTCTCAATAACCGCTGTACCGGAGTCTCCGCGTAAAAGTTTGCCACGATCCCCGGAAGCGCCTTTTTTCACGCCGCGTTTATTTTCTGCCAAAACTGTATCCGCCGCCACGCCTGCGCTACCCCCGGCCTTAATTTCCGCATCGCCTGCCCCATTTTTCGCCGCTGTTACCCTTTGACCACGCAAAACTATCGACGCCTCCTCCAGCCGAAGAAGCACCCATTCGTTCATCGAAATCCTCTCCCGGCCCGCCTCGTCCATCACTAATTCAAATTGTTCTACATCTCGGAACCTTAAATTAAATTGTGGCCTGATTTTCATTTATATAGATTCTCCCCTCACTCCTAATATGGAATCATAGTACCCATACCTTGTCAAGCCCTTTCCAAACTTTATTTTTCTACGCCCATTTTCCTACGCTCCTTCCCTTTTCTAATTTATTTTTTTATTATTTTTATTTAATTATCCTGCGCCGCCCAATTTCCCCTATTTTTATATCCAAGGCTCCAAGGCGTCATAGCCTTCTGAGGGCGACGCGAGGTGGACAACTAGCACGTCTATAGCCAATTAAGGGACATTACGGCCAACCATGCAGAATGTTGTGGAAAATACATAATCTTCATGTTCACCTTATCAAATAATAAGAGGTTCGCTTAATCGGGAGAATTGGCGCTAGTCGATCCCTTGCCGCATCCGCTCTATAACCTCAATAATCCCCGTATTTAGCCTATTCCCGGCCTGTTATGACCTATTTAGGGCGATTCCCTGTCCCTGCCGTACCCTTGCGCTGTTTGTGCGATCCCAGCGCGTCACGGTACGTTTAATTGCGCCTGATAATTGATAGCACTTATGAGATCACCGCGAAAAATAAAAACGCCTCATTCATCTGGTAATAATCGTTCTGATTAAGTGTGTGTAAACGTCAAGGCAAAGCGGAATAAATCAGGGAATAAATAGGGGAGTGAGCTAGCGGGGAATAATCGGCTGCTGGGTTTGACGCTAAAAGTGTGACGCGGTGACGGTCACCGTCAAGCCGGTACTCCGTACCCTACCCTGTAGTACCTGTTAGAGAGTGAAAGATTGTTTTATCCTGTCGCGTTATGTTTTTTCATAGTTCCCTATTTATTCCCTATTGCTTATTAAGTAATCATCCTATGCGAGTATTATTACCAGATAGTCACTAGACGTGCATAATCGTCAATGTTTACGCGGGTTTCCTCATTTTCCTGTTGGCGAATGAGTAATAATACTGTTTATTGCAGGATTATGTTATAACCTTTATTTCCTATGCGTTACGCTATTTATTCGTTAACTAGATGGTAATTAGGCGCGCTGCCCCATATTTGACCGTAGACGCACCGATTTTAGAAAGTGATACCCTTACCTTATCCCATCGGTAAACGTTCGTTACAGGGAAAATACCATTTTACATATTCCTTCATTATTGACCGTGCCGGGGACCATCCCCGGCTTACCTCTTCACCTTATATATGAGGGTACTCTGTAGAGCTATTCTTTTATCCTACGGCGCTATGGTTCGCGGACCCGCGTATCGCGGGAACCATTCCCGCATTAGCTGGTCTGTATCCTTATATATGGAGTGTCTTTTACTCCTATGCGCGTTTACGTGAATTCCCCTGTCTGTGCATAATGTGGAAAAGTGCCTTATATCTCTGATTCTATTGATTAAAATAATTATCGCGTTTCCCTGCGATTACCCTATTTTACTATTGACACCTATTCGCCAATAGGAGTCTAATCATACGGTAAGATGTTTTAATGTGAATTTGAGGGGGAACACAATGGCAAAGTTAAGCGCACATGGTACTGAGCTTTTACGGCTAAGAAAGCCCTTGCAGACTGGCGCAGCCCATGATTCAAAGGATGGGCTGACTCAAACCCGAACCATTGCCATCATGTCGGATGGTCACACATTGGTTAAGGTCGATTCTACTTATGTCGGTGAGTTTTCCGGCAAGGCTGAGAAAGTGTCGAGCGGTTGGAAACTAGGAAAACGAACCTTTCACAATGCGCTTGCATCTTTCGATATTCCTACGGTCATTGCAAAGCTCAAGGCTGACTTTTGGGAGTATGACATAGTGGCATAACGCAGACCAAACCAAACACAAATGAGTTTCACGGAGGTACTACCGATGAGCGTTACACCTAAACAGTTAGCCGATTTATTGGCTGCTATGATTCCAGCACGTTTACCGCTCCTGATTACGGGTGCTCCTGGAGTGGGAAAGTCCGACATTATCGCGCAAGCAACCGCAACGGCGAATGCTGATTTAATAATCTCCCATCCTGCCGTTGCCGATCCTACCGATGCGAAGGGTTTGCCATGGCCGAAAGCCGATGGGACCACCGCAACATTTCTGCCGTTTGGTGAACTTGCGACGGCCATTCATGCCGTCAAACCTACAGTGTGGCTGCTTGACGATTTAGGTCAAGCCACTCCGGCTGTACAGGCCAGCTTCATGCAATTAATCCTTGCGCGAAGGGTAAACGGTCACGTTTTGCCGGATCACGTGACGTTCATTGCCGCAACAAACCGGCGTACCGACAGGGCAGGAGTATCAGGCATCTTGGAACCTGTAAAATCCCGGTTCGCCTGTATCGTGGAACTTGTGCCGAACATAGACGACTGGTCTCTCTGGGCCTATGCTCACGGGGTTTCCCCAACGTGTATTGCATTTAATCGGTTTCGCCCGGAGTTATTAAGCAAATTTGAAGCTACTGCTGACTTAACTAACTCCCCTTCTCCCCGTACAATTTACAATCTTTCGCGGATTGAATCGCTTAACCTTCCGCCCGCTATTGAATCGGCTGCCATGGCCGGAGCAGCTGGGGAAGGTTATGCTCTGGAATATCTCGCCTTCCGTAGCATGGCAAAGAGTCTAGTTAACCTTGACGCGATTCTCCTAAACCCTGATAAGGTTTCCATCCCATCCAAGCCGAACGAATTGTATGCAACGGTCATCGGTCTAGCGTCACGTGCAAACGAGCAGAATTTTTCACGCATCGGTATCTATGCAAACCGTCTTTACACTGAAGCAGATCACGGTGAATTCGCTGTACTCCTCATCCGTGACTCAATCCGGCGTGACGAAAAAATTCAGTATTCCGATTCCTTTGTGCGTCTGAATTCAGGACCGATAGGCCAGCTTATCAGTGGAAGGGAATAATCCTCTTGACCGTTTACCTGTATCGCATAACAGGAATTCACATTAGGAGTGTGAAAAAATGACCGCATCCGATATGCACACACGCGCAATGCTTGTTTCCTTGCGAATCTTCGCCTGGTCTGCCCGCAAGTATGACCGCAAAGTTTCACAAGATACCGCTACAGCGCATGGGACCACCCTTGAGGCTGGACGGTACAATAAGCACCTCCTGCCCGGAGATGCCCCAGCTTATAAGGCATTAGTTTCCCATCTTGCAAACCTCCGCGTGTCCCATTACGCTCAGACACTTGCATGGTCCGATGATGGATGGCGTCTGTTGCCTGTTAAGAATTATCAGGCATATACGGATATGCTCCGTGCCGGATTCCATTCCGCCGATTCCTTGCTTGCGGAGTTTTGCGCCGATTATCCTACCATGAGGATTGAGGCGCAGCGCATCCTAAACGGGATGTATCAGGATACCGATTACCCGTCTGACATTCGATCCAAGTATGCATGGAGTGTTGAGTATGCTCCTGTCCCTTGCGGCACAGATTTTCGCGTTACACTCGCAGCCGGAGAGATTGAGGCGATAGCAGCCCGCACAGAGGAAAGAGTCAAGCAAGCATTTTCAGATGCGCAGCGAGATGCTGTAGCACGTTTGGCCGATTGTCTCTCTCGCATCCATGAACGTCTAGCGCAGCCGGATGCGATATTCCGTGACTCCCTGATTACCAATGCACGGGAACTCTGCGACATTCTCACTCGTTTGAATCTTGCAAACGATCCACAGCTTGAAACCTTGCGCCGTCAGACTGAATTACTTGCCGCAAGTGAACCTCAAACCCTGCGTGACAATCCAGATGTGCGACAGGATACGGCAAAGCAAGCGCAGAGTATCCTTGACGCTATGACCGCAACGTATGGGCACAGCATCCTTGCATAATTCCAACCGTGCCGGAGCGTATCTCCGGCAAACAGGGAAGGGTATCAGTCCTAACGGATGGCGAGATACCAGAAAGAGGTAATCATGAGCGCAGCCGGTAAGATGACCGCAGCGCGAACGTCTTTAGTGCTAGAGCAGCCATTCTTCGGCGCATTAGCTCTATCGCTCAAGCTAAAAGCCGATGACTCTTGTCAGACCGCGTACACTGACGGCAGATCACTAGGCTACAATCCCGCGTGGATTGAAACCCTATCCCACTCTCAAGTGACCGCGTTACTTGCTCATGAGGTTATGCACTGTGCCTGCGGCCACCCATGGCGCAGGGATTCGCGGTCAATGAAAAACTGGAATATGGCCTGCGATTACTCAATAAATGAGGAATTGAGAGAATCCGGCTTTACTCTTCCCAATGGCGCATTGTTTCCTAGTGAAAAGGGAAAATCAGCGGAATGGCATTATGCGCGCATCCGTGAAGAGAAAAATCAGGACTCTAACGGTCAAGGTCAAGGCAAGGGCAATACTCCTCAATCCGGTAACGGTCAAGGCAAGCCGGACCCTCTAGGGGAAGTTAGGGATGCGCCTACAGAATCCGATAGTGACGGTGATCCGGCACCGACAGAGGGGGAATGGAAACAGAGGGCAGCGCA
>Ga0326728_10018883_pt1 | contig 13486 bp, 9 predicted proteins | sample MB3enrmetagenome_FD_207602 | JGI IMG/M metagenome (GOLD analysis project Ga0326728, IMG submission 207602) | Lab enriched peat soil microbial communities from McLean, Ithaca, NY, United States - MB31MN | ecosystem: Environmental > Terrestrial > Soil > Wetlands > Peat | place: USA: New York... | reverse complement strand
TGGACGGCTATGAACGGACCCTGGAAGAAATTGGCCGGCAATACAACGTGACCCGCGAGCGCATTCGCCAAATCGAAGCCAAGGCGTTGCGCAAAATGCGGCACCCCACCCGCCTGCGCCATTTGCAAGGCTTCCTCGAAAACGAGGAAACCGTGTTCCAGTAATTTGTCCATTTTGGCGGCGCTCTCTCCGGGCGCCGCCCATTTTTGACAACCGCCAAAGACGCTCCCCGCCGTCAAAGGCTAGTTCAACCCGCCGTGGAAAAAGGCAACCTCATATTTGCCCAACTCTTTGTTCAGTCTCTTGATGTCGATGTTTTGCGGCACGATACAGGCCGTCCAAGCCGGTCGCTGTGGCATTTTGCCAATGGCATCAAAAAGCGCTTTGGCCCCTTCGGTTCCAAAGGCGCAATCGAGCGAATTCATGGTGGCGGCTCTGACGTCCTTTTCCCACTCGCCGGGGGTGAGCAGATTATTGATGGGAACCGATTTGCCGGACTGCATCACGCCGGCATATTTGTCGAACTGGCCAAGATAATGGTGGGAAAGGTCGAGGGCCATGGTCAGGCCCATCATCTGGTTGAAATAGCTGGCCTGGTCGTTCATGACCGGATCCGTCCAATAACGGTCCTCCGCTATATTGGGCGCCTCGGGCGGATTTCCGTTCGCAGTCTCACGGGCCAATCCGGACATGTATTGGTCAAAGTACCCCGGCTGGATTTTATCAATGGACTTGGCATGGGCAATATGGTTGATCAAATCCACAAAGCCGACGGAGACGGAAACCTCACATGGCGTTTTATTCTTGTTGTTCTTTTCCCTGGGCGCCATTGCCGGCGCAACCAAGGCTGCCGTGCCTGCCGGCGCCGCTTTCAGCCTGTTGCGGTATTTGGCGTCCAGCGCATTGTAAAGGTCGTTTTCTATCTGGAGAGCGACCTGGACGCCGCTGGGATAGACATGCGGCCACGTATTGGTCAGGGCGAAACCGGGCGTGCCAAGCACAAGCCATGTTGCGGCAAATAAGCTCCGAACCAGTGTCAATTTGTTCATCATTTGCCTTGATGTTTGCATCTCCCGTGCCACGGCCCCCAAAGGCCCTTTTACCGGGCGGAACGCCCGTGTCAGCCGGGGGGGGACGGCGGGAAAGTGTCCGATTGTTGTTCAGTCGGAAAAGCAATTTGGACACTTGACGCGGGTCAAATCGAAGGCCGGCAAATGCCATTGCAATTCTTCCGCCTGGAGGCACCATAAGCCCCGGTAACTTTCATAAAAAATGCGATTGCATGAAAATTCTCGCTCCAATTATCCGATCCATCACCCTTGTTCCGGCGCTCCTTTTGGCCTCTCCCATGGCCAGGGCACACGAGGCGCCCAAGAAAATCCTCTTCTTTTCCAAATCGTCCGGCTTTGAGCACGACATGATCAAAAGGCGGGACGGGCAACCGGGCAAAGCGGAGAAAATACTCTCCGAGCTGGGAGAAAAGAATAACATTGAATTCACTTTCACCAAGGATCGGGGCGTTTTCACGCCCGAAAACATCGCCAAATACGATGCTTTCTTTTTCTACACGACAGGCGATCTGATCGAACCCGGATCAGACAAAAATCCGCCCATGTCCAAGGAAGGCAAGGCCGCGTTCCTCCAGGCCATCGCCAACGGCAAGGGCTTCATCGGCACGCACAGCGCCACGGACACATTTCATTCGCCGGGCGGCGCCAACATCGATCCCTACATAAAAATGATCGGCGCGGAATTCATTGTTCACGGCTCGCAGCAGCGCGCCCGCCAGATACGCGTGGACAAGAACTTTCCCGGAATGAGCGCGGTGCCGGACGACTTTGGGCCGTTGGAAGAATGGTATTCGCTCAAGAATTTCGCGCCTGATCTGCATGTGATTCTGGTGCAAGACACCTCCAACATGGACAAATCAGGCGGCAACAAACACGCCTATGATCGCCCCAACTATCCGTCCACCTGGGCAAGAAAATATGGCAAGGGCCGGGTCTTTTACACCAGCATGGGGCACCGCGATGATATTTGGACCAATCCCGTCTTCCAACAGATCCTCCTTGGCGGGATGAATTGGGCGCTGGGCAATGTCAATGCCGACGTCACCCCAAACATCGGGAAAGTAACGCCCCAAGCCGGCGTTCTGCCGCCCGGATAGCGAACACGGTCAACAAAGCCCTTTCCCGACAAATTGCTTGAGCTTTTCCAAGGCGCGCGCACGGTGGCTCAACTTATTTTTCATCTCCTCCCCCAATTCAGCAAAGGACTGCGCGCAATCCTTGGGCACAAAGACTGGATCATAGCCAAAACCGCCCCGGCCCGATGCAATCCCGCCAATGCTCCCTTCGCAAACACCGTCAAGCAGGACGATCTGGTTCGGGGAAAAAGGAAGAGCGCGCCGGGACACCGGAGAGAACGCCAGCCGAAGGACCGCCAAAACGCAACGGAACCGGGCGGTCCGCTGTTGCGCCGGCTTGCCTTCGAGCAACCGAAGCAACTTGGCGTTGTTGGCTGAATCCGGGGAATTGCCAGCGCCGGGCGCCTCCCGGGCCGCAAAGCGCGCCGAGTGGACTCCTGGAGCGCCATCGAGCGCATCCACTTCCAAGCCGGAATCATCGGCCACTATGAAAAACGGCCCTTCCGCCGCAACCGTTCTGAACAACGGCTCCGGATTCTTCGTCACCCATTCGGCCAGGGACAAAACCTTCGCCCTGGCGTTGCCGGCAAAGGTTTCGGCGTCCTCGACGGCGACGGGCGCGCCGGGAAAATCGTTCAATGTGAAACAACGAAAATCCCCTCCCAGAATTTGGCCAATCTCCTGGGCTTTGTGCGTGTTGCGCGTGGCAATCAGCAGCGTGGTCATCGGTGCGAACCGTCTTGGGCACCATCGCCACAATTACGGCGCTCCCAGCGGCTCCAGCAGGAAATAACCTGTCTGGCCGTCGCCATCGAGAATGAAACCGGAATTGGTTTGCAACTCCCCAAAGAAAGCCCCCTTGAATTGGAGCGGTTTGGCAGCGGTGGCACTGACAAAGTGTCCGGTCACAATTCCATTGGCTGACAGGGAAATTGCCAATTTGTCGGTCGTGGTCCCAGGATTGAATTGGCCGCCGGCGTGAAGCATCGTCAGATCGTTCGTCACCGGCGCGCTGTTTGTCCCTGCTTGAAAAACAATCGAGTAGCTGCCCACTGCGGGACGAACATAATTTGTCCCCGTGGAATTCACATTTGTGTTAATCCCGCTCGTGTAATAAGTGCCAATGTCTGGACCTTTGTACCAACGCAGTCGGCCTGTGTAACTTCCCAAGCCATTAGTTTGCCAGGTCTCCAAGCCCATCAGCATTCCGCTCGTCTTGTAATCGGTGGGGATTACATAAAGAGGCCAGGTGCCGTTCGTGGCAACCCTGGCCGACTGCGAAAACGAGGCGCCGTCCGGCAATGCGCCGCTCAAAGTCAGAACGCCGCCGCCGCCCACGGAAAGGGAGGCGTAGCCGGTATTGGACCAACCTGTTGGATCCAGGCTGAATATGTATTTTCCCGTGGGTGGCGTGGTGTGGGCGGAAAGTTTCGTGACCGCACGGTAGCAGGAAACACCGGAAAACCAGCTACCTGAATCCGATTGGACGGTTCCAGTCAATTCATTGGCTCCGCTGCCCAGAGTCAAAGTCATGCCGGACAGTTCAGCAGGGTTCCCGGGAAAGGGCAAAGGGTAGGTTGTCTCGCCTTTTCCAGCGACGTCGAAAACGCACTCCTGCCCATTGGGATAGAAAGCGCCACTTATAGGAACAGGCTTGTAAGCAGGAAAAAGCAACCTTCCGCTAAACGCGCCGGAAGCCGCCACTGTAACTGTGAAGAAACCCGAATTGGTCGGAGTGACAGAGCCATTAATGAACAGGCCGGTGTAAGTACCCTCCACCTCTTTAAAATCCAAAACAGCGAATTCCTCGGCAATGGCTGTGCTCTTTCCCCCGGCATAAGTAGCCACCGCTTCGACCCCGTACTCATCGGGCGGGAGGTTGGTCACATCTACTGACCAAGTGTTGGTTCCGGTTGTCGTCAGCGGCGGAACGACCTCCTCATATGTTGACAGGGACAAAATCTGGCAAGTGACCTGGGCAACCTTGACACTGGATGCAATCCTTCCCTTCAGCTTAAAACTGTTGGTGTTTAATCTGGCATTGGCTGTGGGATAGGTAAAAGAGATGACTTTTGGCGCATTGACCGAGACGAATTCCGCGGTTAGCGTCAGATTGCTGCTCATCGTGAAGGTTTCCGTCGTGTTGGTATAAAGCTCGGTGCCATCATTCCATGCATAGAATACATCCCCGGAAGCAGGAGTTGCCGTGACCTGGAAATTTGTTCCAACCGGCAAATATTCCCCGTTCGTGACACCAGAAACTGTTCCATCGCCCAATATAATCAACTGCAAGGGCACTCCGACACTGAAATTTTCGTTGGTCACCGTGGTGTTATTTGCCGAGTCCATGGCTGTGACCTCGACAATATAGAAGCCACTCGGAAGGTTGTTCACGGGCACTGACCAGGCGGTCGAGCCGGTGGCCGTCATCGGAGGGGACACTGAAAACCCGCTTGTCTGGGAGAAGATCGTGTTGGTCACGGTCACTTGCCCCGACGCGGGGGGGGAAATGGTCCCGGTGATATTGAAAGTGCCGCTGCTCAACACGGCATTTGCCTCTGGAGAGGTAAAGGCGATGCTGTTCGGGATGCCATTCGAGATAAAGGTCGCGGTCAATACAAAACCATCAAACATGGTGAAGGGTACTTCCAGGTTGACATTAGTGCCCTCACTGGCAGTCCAACTAACGAACAATTGATTGGCGCCGGCTGTTGCCAGCACGTTATAGGAGATGCCGTCCTGGAAAGGATAGCCCACAGCAAGTGCGGGCGAGGTGGATGTGCTATTCGTAAAATGAACGGTTCCGTTGCCGTTGGTAACAATGGCCGTAATAGTCAGCGGCTGGCTATTTGGCAGACTCAGGTATCCGGCTCCGTTCTGGGACTGAACGCTCAGGCTATAGCTGCCTGGCGGAACAAGGCCAAGCCCATAGGGATCGTCAAAATTCGTAAAGTTTACCGACCAATTGGTTGTCCCAATGGCATAGTTGGTGATGGAACCGCCTCCATTCGGATATGTCCTGTCTGCCGCGGCCTGCGGAATCAGCACACAAATCACGTCCGCCAACCCCACATCGTCAGTGGCTGTTCCCTGAATGGTTGGGTTGCCATTAGTCAGCACTGCGTTGGGTGCGGGATTGGTTATCGAAACCGTGGGCAGATTCGTATTCACGGGCAGAGTCGTCAAGTTCGTAAAACTACAAAAGACCAAGTGTGTATTGGCTGGGGCGTTGTTTCCAGGGTAATTGACGGGAAGGTTTGGAAATGGCTGGTTTGTGTTCAGCGATCCATAATCCAAAAAGTCTCCATTTGTGACTATTCCGGTTCCGTTGGCCAATGTGTTAAAATACGCCAGCACGTTCGAGTACGCCGTTTCATTCAAAGTATTAGTATTGAGTATTCGTCCAAAAACCGTGAATCCGCCATTTTGAAAATCAAGATTGGTTGAATTATCGGCCAAATTGAAGAAAAAGGCGCTGGTGGCGGAATTTGGCTCGCCAGGATGGAGGGCCATTGCAATGGTGCCAAAGCGATTATGAATCAGCGGCCCGACATTGAATTCGCTGTCAACTTGAGCTGGAAACGGTGGATTAAACTGGTTGCTGGCGGTATAGCTGGCAATATCCCAACCCGTAATGGGAGGATTTGTGTTAGTCTGATCTGTTGCCCCGTCGTCTCCGCCCTGTAGAACAAACTCCGGGAGACACCGGTCAAAGAACATGTTTGTATAAGCCCCCGCTGAGATGTAGTGAATGAAATTCTCCACTGTCGCCGGTTTGTCGTGGTCGAAAAGTTGCACATCCACATTGCTGCTTCCGCCACCGGGGAAGCCGGTGAGGATGAATCGGACAATGGTGCCATTTGTGATGGTCAACACCGCCGGGGAACTCGTCGCCGAAGGGCCCGACCCACTGACAACCACCGTGTAACTTCCGGCCTCATTGGTGGTGATATCTTCCAGTGTCAGCGTCGAATTGGTCGAACCGCTGATAATTACGCCATCGTTCAGGGTGCCGTCGTTCAGGTTGGTGGTGTTGAACTTCCATTGATAGCTCGTCGCGCCGCCGGCCACGACGGTGAACGTGGCGGTGGAGTCGTTGTTGTTGGTGGTGCTCTGCGGTTGGTTGGTGATGGTCTGCGCCGGGGCGTTTGCCTGAAACGCCAACACCAAACCGAGGCCGCACAGAATCGAGGTGAATTTCGTCATAAGCGCCACTCTACACCAATCCGATGATCGTTAAAAGGAAATAATGGCGAATACTTGCGCTTTTCGATTGTCAAAATGCGCAGGATGGGCCGGACGCAAACTTTTCATTGAAATTTGGCGGCAAAGCGGCAATCCTCGCGCAGTTTTGCATGAATCACCTCAGCCATTCCAATGCGCGAAGCGGATTGGCCCGGCTCTCAGCCGCAGCCAGCCTGTTTGCCAGCGCTTTACTGATCGCACCGCCTATGAATGCCGCACCTCAATCCACCAACGCGCCGCAAAAACTGGAAGTCGCCACCATTGGCGGCGGTTGCTTTTGGTGCGCCGAAGCCGTCTTTCAACGCATCCCCGGCGTGAAATCGGTTGTCTCGGGGTTTGCCGGGGGCACGACGTCCAATCCCACCTACGAACAGGTCTGCACCGGCGACACCGGTCATGCCGAGGTCGTCCAGATCGAATTTGATCCTTCGCTCATCACGTATGACAAGCTCCTGGAGGTGTTTTGGGAGGCCCACGACCCGACCACTTTGAACCGTCAGGGAAACGATGCGGGCACCCAATATCGCTCCATCATTCTCTACAGCAATGAAGCTCAGAAGAGCGCCGCGGAAAAGTCCAGGGCGGAAGCTGCCCGGCATTTTTCCTCACCCATCACGACCCAGATCGTTCCGCTGACAAAGTTTTATCCAGCGGAAAAATATCATCAGAACTATTACAACGAGCACCAGAGCCAGAACTATTGCCAATTCGTCATCCGCCCGAAATTGCGCAAGCTGATTGATGCCGGGGTTGTTCCGGCGGATAAAAAATAGCGCCCGGCCGGGGAGCTTCAAACTCCTTGCCCGGCGCCGGTTCTTTCCGCAATATCCACGCGCCTTCTATGCGGCGACAATATCCGTTTCATTTGATCGAGCCAAAATGGCAGCGTTTTTGGGAGGCGCGGCAGACTTTTCGCGCCTGGAACCCCGGCGATTCCATTCCGCGGGAACATCCGTTCGCCAGGCGGCATGGCCTGCGGGAGAAGGTCCCGGCGGGAGAGCTTCCGCGCAAGTTTTATATTCTCGACATGTTCCCCTATCCCTCCGGGGCGGGCCTGCATGTGGGCCATCCGGAAGGATACACCGCCACCGACATCCTGGCGCGCTATCGCCGCGCCCTGGGTTTCAATGTGCTGCATCCGATGGGTTGGGACGCCTTTGGACTCCCGGCCGAGCAATACGCCATCCGCACGGGAGAGCATCCGCGGAAAACGACGGAAGAGAACATCGGCGTCTTCAAGCGCCAGATAAAATCGCTCGGCTTCAGTTATGATTGGAGCCGGGAAATCGATACGACAGACCCGAAGTATTGCAAATGGACGCAGTGGATTTTTCTCAAGCTTTACAATTCCTGGTTCAACCCCGCGACCAACAAGGCCGAGCCAGTCGAAACCCTGCCGGACCAGCGTCGTGATTTTGTTGACAGCAAACGCCTGGCTTACGTGGCTGAGGCGCCGGTCTGGTGGTGCGAGGAGCTGGGCACCGTGCTCGCCAATGAAGAAGTGGTGGATGGCAAAAGCGAGGTTGGTGGATTCCCCGTCACTCGCAAACCCATGCGGCAATGGATGCTTCGCATCACGGCTTATGCGGAACGATTGCTGGCCGGGTTGGAAAAAATCGATTGGAGCGAATCGCTCAAGGAAATGCAGCGCAACTGGATTGGGCGCAGCGAGGGCGCCGAGGTTGATTTTCAGATGGCAGGCTCAAACGAAAAAATTCGCGTCTTCACGACCCGTCCGGACACTTTGTTCGGAGCGACCTACATGGTGCTGTCACCAGAACACAAAACGGTGGATGTCATCACGACGCCAGAACAGCGCAAGGCGGTGGCTGATTACAAGACGATCACTTCGTCCAAATCCGACCTGGAGCGCACGGAAACGGCCAGGGAAAAAACCGGTGTTTTCACCGGCGCTTTCGCGATCAATCCGGTCAACCGGGAAAAAATTCCGATCTGGATCGCGGATTACGTCCTCGCAACCTACGGCACCGGAGCCATCATGGCGGTGCCGGGCCACGATGAGCGCGATCTGGAATTTGCCCGCAAGTTCAAGCTGCCCATTCGCGTGGTGGTGCAAGCCCCTGAAGGAAGGGACTCGATTGGTTTTACCGGCGATGGCACGAGCGTAAATTCGGATTTTATCACCGGTCTGCCCACGCCCGGGGCCAGGGAAAAGATCACGCGCTGGCTGGAAGAACGAATGTTGGGCCGCAAGAGTGTCAATTACAAATTGCGCGACTGGCTCTTCAGCCGGCAGCGCTATTGGGGCGAGCCGTTTCCGATTATCTGGAAGAAGGATGCCGCCGGACACCTCCACCACGAGGCGCTGCCCGAATCCGTCCTTCCGGTGCAAACGCCGGACCTGACCGATTTCAAGCCCACAGCCTCGGGAGAACCTCCTTTGGCGCGGGCCAAAGAATGGGTCAACCTGCCCGACGGCTCCCGGCGCGAAACCAACACCATGCCGCAATGGGCCGGCAGTTGCTGGTATTACCTCCGCTTCATTGACGCGCGGAATGATGCCGCCCTTTGCGGGCCGGAAGCGGAACATTATTGGATGGGGACAAGCAGCCCCGGCGCCACGCCGGGGGTTGATTTATACGTCGGCGGAATCGAACATGCCGTGCTGCATCTTCTCTATGCCCGATTCTGGCACAATGTCCTTTTCGATTTGGGCTGCGTAAGCACGCCCGAGCCGTTTGCCAAGCTGGTCAACCAGGGGCTGATCCTCGGCCAGGACGGCCAAAAAATGTCAAAGTCCCGCGGCAACGTCGTCAATCCGGACGATATTTTGGCCGAATACGGTGCGGACGCCTTTCGGCTCTACGAGATGTTCATGGGGCCGTTGGAAATGGTCAAGCCGTGGAACACCAAGGGCGTGGAAGGGGTCTATCGTTTTCTGGGGCGGGTCTGGCGATTGTTCGTGGACGAAAAGAGTCAAACAGAATTCGAGCAAAACCAGGCGGCAAGGGGAACGGAAGAAACCGGGGCGCTGGACCAAATTCGACTGAGCGCGGCGATTCAGGACTGCGCCGCCACGCCCACCCAGCTCAAAACGCTCCACACCTGCATAAAAAAAGTCACCGAAGACCTCGACCACTTTGGCTTCAACACCGCCATTTCGGCCTTGATGATTTTTGTCAATGAGGCGATTGCCTGGGAAACCAAACCAAAGGGGATTTTGCGAGATTTCCTGATTTTGCTGCAACCGTTCGCCCCGCATCTGGCCGAGGAATTGCACGCCAAACTGTGCGCGCCGGCGGACTCCGCCGCGACGCTGGCCTACGAACCGTGGCCGAAATTCGACGCGCAACTCCTGGTCGAAGAGACCGTGGAAATACCCGTGCAAATCAACGGCAAATTGCGGGACCGGATTGTAGTTCCGGCGGAAGCTTCCCCGGCCCAAATCGAAGCGACGGCCCTGGCCAGCGACAAGGTCAAGGCGTTCATCGGCGGGAAGGCCGTCAAAAAGGTCATCGTCATTCCAAAAAGGCTGGTCAACATCGTGATATAAAAAGGATTGGGCAATCAGGGAAGATACGGTATATTGAATGCAAGATGAAGAATCTGACAAAGCAGGAACAGTTTGTGCTGTGTCTGATACTGTTCTTGCTGCTGACGGGGTGGGCGGTGAAGGTTTATCGCACGGCGCACGCGCCGATGACGCCCAGCACGCAGCAAAGATCGTAAATTATGCAATCGCTTAATTTTGAGGAGGCCATCCGGAAGATCGTGGCGGCGGATGACCGTTATGAGTTTGAGGCTTACCTGTTTGTGCAGGAGGCGATCTATTATACCCAGAAATCCCTCGGCCGGCATAAACAGGAGCACAAACACGTCGGCGGCAAGGAATTGCTGCAGGGCATCCGCGATTACGCGCTGGATATGTTTGGCCCCATGACGCCAATGGTCTTGTCGGAGTGGGGCATTCATTCGTGCGAAGATTTCGGTGAAATTGTTTTCAACCTGATTCAGCACAATCAGGCCACTCAATCCCAGTCCGACAGCCGCGATGATTTTAAGAACGGGTATGATTTTGATGAGGCCTTCCGCAAGCCGTTTCTGCCGGCAAAACCCCGGGTTTTGGAACCGAAACCGTCGCAGGCCAAAATGATCGGCAAAGGGTGACCCTTCCGGGAATTCGATGATCGGCGCCAAACAAAGAACGGCACACACCGCACCGTCGCGAAAACGCGCCGTTGCGCCGGCGCGAAAAAGACCACTGCAAAAGCAGATTCCGGGCATTCCTCCGGACGTTCGGCTGGTGACTTTGGAAAACGGCCTGGTACTCATCATTCGGGAAGACCATAGCGCGCCGGTTGTCTCGGCCCAGGCTTGGTGCAATACTGGCAGCATCTGCGAAGGCAAATGGCTTGGCGCGGGTCTGTCCCATGTCCTCGAACACATGCTTTTTAAGGGCACCACCACCCGTCCGGGCAGCCGCATTGACCAGGAGGTGCAGCAGGCCGGCGGTTACATGAACGCCTACACTTCCTTTGATCGCACGGTCTTTCATATCAATGTCCCCGACACCGGAGCCACTGTCGCCATAGATATTCTGTGCGACATCATGCAAAACGCCAGTCTGCCCGCGGAGGAATTGAACAAGGAACTGGATGTCATCCGCCGCGAAATGGACATGAACCAGGACGATCCGGCTCGCCGGGCGGGCCGGCGGCTTTTCGAGGTCGCTTACACCAAAAGTCCGTATCGCTTCACCATCATCGGCTATCCGGAGATTTTCAACACGCTCAAGCCGGAGGACATTCTGGCTTACTACCGGGAACGGTACGTGCCGAACAACCTGTTCTTCGTCGTGACAGGTGACGTGAAGGCCGATGCGGTCATCGGCCAAATCCGCGAGGCATTCGCCGGGAGCAAGGCCAGGCCGCTGGCCCCAATGGTGCTGCCGCGCGAACCCCGGCAAACCGGGCCGCGCGACATCATTGAAGAGGCCTCCATTCAGCTTGGCTTTTTCCACTTTGCCTGGCACATCCCCGATGTCCGGCATCCCGACATGCCGGCCCTGGATATTCTGGCGTCGCTCCTGGGCAGCGGGCGCAGCTCGCGCTTGTTTCGCGAAGTGCGCGAGAGGCAGGGGTTGGTCACCTCGGCCGACGCCTGGACTTACTGCGCCGCCGACCAGGGCTTGTTCGGCATGAGCGCGGTGGTGGATGCGGATAAATTCACCGCCTCGCGCGACGCGCTGCTGGCGGAAGTGGGGCGCGTCCAAAATGAACCTGTTCCCGCCGGCGAACTGGCCAAGGTCGTCAAGCAATTCGTCGCCGGCATGCTCGCGACGCGCAAGACGATGCAGGGCCAGGCGCAGGACTTGGGCTCGAATTGGCTTGCGGCAAACGACTTGAATTTCTCCGAGCGCTATCTGGCGGCGGCCAGGCAAGTCACCCCGGCCACCCTGCAACGAGTGGCGCGGGAGTATTTGACGGCGGCCAATCGCACTCTCTACGCTTTGTTGCCGGAAGGGGCCGCGCCCAAAGTCGCCGGGGCGGTCCATGTCTCCGCCGAAAACGCCGTGCAAAAGATCGTCTTTCCCAACGGCCTCCGGCTTCTGGTCAAGGAAGATCACCGGCTGCCGTTCGTCGAAATGCGCGCTGTCTTTCAAGGCGGCGTGCTGGCCGAATCCGAAAAAAACAACGGCCTGACCCAGTTGATGTCCAAAATGCTGCTCCAAGGCACCGGCCGGCGCAGCGCGGAACAGATTTCCACCGAAATAGAGTCCGTGGGCGGGAACATTGAAACTTTCGGCGGCAACAACAGTTTTGGCTTGTCCACAGAAGTGCTGAGCGAGGATTTGAAAACCGGTTTCGAGGTTTCCGCCGATGTTTTGTTGAATCCCTCCTTTCCGGCGGCGGCTTTTGAGCGGGAGCGGCGGATTCAGTTGGAATTGATCCGCTCGCAAAAAGACCAGTTGCTGCATTGTTGCAGCCAGGCCATGCGCCTCGGACTTTTTGGCAGCGCCGGCTACGGTTTGGACCCCGCCGGCACCGAAGAAAGTGTCAAAGCACTCCCCTTGTCCGCCCTGGCCGCCTTTTATAAAACAATGGTCGTGCCGAACAATTGTGTCATGGCCATTTTCGGCGACATTCAGGCCGCCGCATTGAAGGCCTCGATGGAAAAGTTTTTTGGCCGCTGGAAGCAAGGATCTCCCGTCGTCCCCAAGGGGCCGCGCTCCCTCGCGCTGACAAGCATAAAACGCATCATCGAGACGCGCGACAAGGAACAAGCCGTCCTGCTGGCCGGTTTTCCGGGGGTAACATTGAAGGATCACGACCGCTACGCTCTTGAACTGGTGCAGGAGGGATGCAGCGATCTGGGTTCCCGCCTCTTTCTGCGCATCCGGGAGAAACTCGGCCTGGCCTACTACGTCGGAGCGCAAAATTTTCTCGGGGTTGTTCCCGGATTCTTCGCTTTTTACGCCGGGACGGCGCGCGACAAATTGCCGCAGGTCGAAGAGGAATTGCTCAAGGAAGTCAAATTACTGGGCGACGAAGGTTTCAGCGAAGAAGAGCTAAAACGATCCAAAGCCAAGATCATCGGCCAAAAGAAAATCGCCCGCCAGGACCTAGGCGGTTACGCGATCACCGTGGCGCTGGATGAATTGTATGGGCTGGGTCACGACCACATTGACCTGGAAGACGCCCGCTACGAAGCCGTCACGCTGGCCGACATCAAGGCCGTTGCCAGAAAATATCTGACCCCCGGCGCCCTGGTGCTGGCCGTGATAAAACCGCCGGAAGACTCCAAAGCGGCGTAACGCTTTCCACTCACAGAAACATGGCCCGCCGGTGTGAAGAGCAGGGCAGACGCGCCTGCCTTCCATCGCAAAAACCCAAAAGCCACAAATTCTCTGCTGCAATCAAAAAAAGGCACAAATGTTTGATGCAATAAAAAAGAAACAAATTCCTTGCTCTAGTTAAAATATGGCATGCCCGCATTGAAAGCCGCAAGTATCTGTTTAGCGTGCGGTATATTTGACTGTAGTCGGGTCGTCAGGGCATGAGACCACCCCCAAAAAAGTTTGGTACTAGGCAAAATTTTCCTTGTACTATCTGAGTTAATATGCTTTGATCGCGG
>Ga0326728_10018879_pt1 | contig 13488 bp, 11 predicted proteins | sample MB3enrmetagenome_FD_207602 | JGI IMG/M metagenome (GOLD analysis project Ga0326728, IMG submission 207602) | Lab enriched peat soil microbial communities from McLean, Ithaca, NY, United States - MB31MN | ecosystem: Environmental > Terrestrial > Soil > Wetlands > Peat | place: USA: New York... | reverse complement strand
ATAAAGTCCGACGTTTTCACCCACGCTCAACGAGGTCAGCAGCGCGGCGGACTGAAACACCATGGCCATGCGGTATTTGTCGCGCATGCCATCGGCCCCCGCCGGCTCGCCCTGGATGAGGATTTCCCCGGCGTCCGGCGTTTCCAAACCGATAATGTGCCTGAGCAAAACGCTCTTGCCGCTGCCGCTCGGCCCCATGATGACAAAAATTTCGCCCGGATTGACTTTGAAACTGATGCCCTTCAACACTTCCAAACTGCCGAAGCTCTTGCGCAGGCCGCGCACTTCGACGCCCACATTATCCGGTTGGCTGGGGGCGGCGCTCATTTTTTGATGTAGAGCAAAATGCGTGTCAGGAAGTAATCCAGGATCAATATCACCACGATGGAGTTCACCACCGCCTTGGTCACGCTCCGGCCAATGGCGCGCGGGCCGCCGCGGGTCACCAACCCCTGATGGCAGGAGATGATGCCAATGGCCAGGGCGAAAATGAATGACTTGAATATCCCTTTAAAGACGTCCCCCGGATCGACTTCGTCGCGCAGGCTGTGGAAAAAAGCGTCAAAGCTGATGGCGATGCTCTGGTTAAAAGCCGAGACGAGCGCCCCGCCGAACCAGCCGACGGGAATGGAAAACATGACCAGGGCCGGCAGGGCCAACGTAATGGCGACCATCCGCGGCAGGACCAGATAGTGGACCGGATCGATGTTCATCGTGCGCAAAGCGTCAATCTCCTGATAGACCCGCATGGCGCCGATTTCCGCGGCCATGGCCGAACCGATGCGCCCGGCAATCAGGATGGACATCATGACCGGGGCAAATTCCTTGCACATGGCAAGGCCAACCATCCCGCCGACCACGGTACCCAAGCCGTGTGAGACCATGACCTGCCCGGTTTCCAAGGCAATGACGCCCGCGATAAAAAGCGAGAGAATGCACACCATGAAAAGGCTGACATTGCCAATCTCGAAGAGTTGATCAAAAATCTTCCGGCGTTGGCGCCAGCACAGCGGCAGCGCCTGGAGCGTCCGCCAAAACAACTCTATGATTTCTCCGATATGTTGAAACATCACGATTCAGGCGCGGCGGCGCGCGCCGTCTTTTTTCCCACGGTCACATGACAGACGCGCCAGCGCCGGCCTTCCGCCCCTGATTGATACTGGAAAACACCAAACAAGAGCGAGCAATTTTTCGACCGCGGCGTCTCTTCGCGGCGGTAAAGATTCCAGAGCAGCGACTGGCTGGCCGCGCCGGTCTTGCGGTTTTTTTCACAGCGCCAGACGGACCAGGCTTGCGAATACTCGCGCGTCACGCTGCGGTTGTTGGGAAAAAACGGTTCCAAAAAAGCGAACGCCTGCCACCGCCGGTTGCCCTCAACATCCCGGCGACAGGTGTAGAACGGCCAGAAATCCGTCCGATGAAACCAGGCGCCCGATTCGGCGTTTGTTTCAATCGTGTCGGAGTAGAGGAAGAAGAAGAGGCGGGTCCGCCGCCGCTCCAGCGGGGGGGATTCCAACCGGTTGAATTTGTAAACCGGCCAGAGATAAAAATCGCTTTCCAAATCGGGATTGTTGGCCCGGCTGTAAAACGGGAAGATGCGCGTCACCCTCCTTTCCCCGCGCGCCACCACGAAGAGCGGCCAGAAAAAATCGTGTTCCACGGACTTTTTTCCCCTGTCTTCGATCACGTTGTAACCCAGCGGCCAGCCGTAGGACGTTTCGTCGCGCGCCGCCGACCGCGTCTGACTGTAAAAAGGCGCCACAGTCCGGCTTGCTCGCTCATTGGTTGTGCCCAGGCCGTCCCTGCTCTTGAAATAAAACGGCCAGGCGGCAAAATACTTGTCAAAGCCGCCCACGGTTTCCACCTCGTCCAGCGAGTTGGTCCGCAGCGTGGGCGTCTTGTGCTCGACGCCGGCGACAGGCCAGAATTGCCAGCCGGTCAAATGATCGCCGCGGCGCACGTCAAAAAACGGGTAAAGGTAATTGTCCGTGACCACGTCCTTTTTGCGCGTTTCCGAATAGAGCGGAAACAGGACAAATTTTATTTCATCACGAAACAACCGGTTCTTCAGATGGCCGTAAAACGGCACAACCGCCGTATAATTCAGGTTCGTATCCGGCGCGCGCTGCTGGAAATAAAACGGAAATATCGTGAATCGCCGCACCCCGGTTTCCAGGGACGCCTGGCCCCCGGAAAAACTGAAAAACTCCACAATTTCCAGCCGATACTCCCCTCCGAACCGGCGGTAACTGATGATTGGATAGAGAATTTCCATCTCAGTCCAATCCACCTCCGGCGTCCGCGTGTAAGAATACAACGGAGGCAAGGCCCATTGCCGCTGCGATTCGGTTTGCTGGGAATAATACAACGGGCCGGCCGCCTCACATCGATATCCCGATGACAGTGTCAACGGGAATTTCGAGAAAAGCGGTCCCGCCGCCACGTCGTCTTCTTCTTGACCGAGTGCCGGAAGGGCCAGGGCACAGCAAAAAATGACGGCGAATTTTTGAATCATCAGCTTGGCGCTCACACGCAGCAGGATGTTAGAAGCTTGGTCGAAGGCGTCAAGTACTCCAATTGCCATTCACTTCTCTGAGGCCAAAAAAGTTAAGATCAGGCGTTAACGTTAACGTTAACGAAATAGCTTCTTTCCAGCCATTTTCCAACCGCAACGTTAACAAGATTTGCGTTGACTTTGCCAAAACAGATCGTATCATTTGTCTATCAATTGAGGTTTTTACCTCGGTTCCTCCAGACCCAGTGGTGACCTTGCATTGTCGCCACTGGGTCTTTTTTTTGTCACGCTCCACCCATATCGCGCCAGGAGATTGAGCAGTGCCGGCAAAAATGTCAGGGCCGCAATCATGCAAGCCGCGATGCCAATCGCCATGACCAGTCCCAGGCTTTGAATTCCCTGGTGTTTGGCCAGCGTCAGGCTGCCGAACCCGGTCAGGGCCGTGAGGCCCGACACCAAAACGGCTTTGCCGGTGCTTTTGGCCAGAATGCGCGGATGCTGTTCCTCAGCGACACGATTGAGGATTTGGATTCCGTTGGTCACGCCGATGCCGATGACCAGGGGCAAGGTCATAATATTGGCGGGATTAAACGGAATGCCGAACAGCCCCATCAATCCGGCGGTCCAGGTGCTGCCGATGGCCACCGGCAGGAGCGAAAGGATGACGCACGTCATGGACCGGAAGTGAAGGAACACCATGATCGCGATCGCGGCCAGGGCATAAAGAGCGGCTTGCTGATAACTGTCTTTGAGCAGTGTCGTATATTCATAAAGCTGGACGGGCGTCCCGGTGACTTTTTTGTCCCCATTGGGGGCCAAAGCCTGTCGCAATTCCGCGATGAAATTGCTCTGATTGTCGTGCTGCCAGATGTCATATTTCGGAAAGACCTCCACCTTGTAATGGCCGGTGCGGCCAATAAACTGATTGTGCAAGGCGGGCGGCAAGTCCGCCGGCTTCAGGCGATTGCTGGTGTCCTGGTTTTTGATCGTCTCGAAAGTTTGGCGTATGTCGTCAAACAAAGCCTGCTGGAACTTGCCCAGCCGTTGCGGAATCAACAGCCCGTCACTCAACATTTTGACGCGGAAATCGCTGACGGCCAGCCGCAAGGAGAGCAATTGTTTGGCCAGTTCTGGCCGGTCTTTTTCCACCGCGTCGGCGGCCTGGCCCAGGTAGCCCATGGTGCCATAAAGTGTCGCGCTGAGGGCATGGAGGCGGACTTGATTCTCATTCGCTTCCAGTTTAACCGCCCTTTGAACAGTGTCCGCCGAGTTGGGTTCCTGGAGACGGAGTTGATCCTCGTCCGCGTTGGCAAAATGCAAATCGCTGACTTCATCTTTGATCGCATTCACCAACTGCAGCTTGCCCGTCTGGTCCCGGGTCAGCAAATCAAAGATCGGATCGCCCCTGTCGCCGCCATCCACGCTGGCCACCGTCGGCAGCGTCTTCACTTTCACCTCGACCTGCCGCGCTTCCTGCAAGCTATCCGCCACGACCGCTGCGGAGAGAATCGACTGCCCGGAAAACAGGAGCTTCTTCTCATAGACGACCGCCGGGAGTCCCCTGGTCTGCATGTGCAGGAGGTTGTAATCGAAATAGACCTTTTTAAACTGCAGGGCCGCGGCCGCGCAGGAGAGCAGCGTCACGACGACCACCAGCACCGGCCGTTGCAGCCAAAAGTTTTCGATCCGCGCTCTTTTTTCCACTTCCATGCCCTGTTCGTGGTCAATTACATTTTGACGGCCCTTCATCAGCAATACCGGCAAGAGCGTCATCATCGGAATGAGGCAAAGCACCAAACCGCCCCCTGAAATAATGCCCATCTCCTTGATGCCCTTGAAGTCGGTCAACCCCATGGCCAGAAACGCCATCGCCGTGGTCAGCGCGCCCGTGATGATTCCCTGCCCGGTGAAAACCACGGCACGGTCCACGGCTTGGACAGGCGTGCGGCCATGGCGCATTTCCTCCTCGTAGCGCGTGATGAGGTGGATGCCAAAATCAATGGCCAGCCCGATCAACATCGGCGCGAACGTAACGGTCAAAATATTTAAATGGCCGACAACCAGGAACGTAAAAGCCAGGGTGTAGCCCATGCCAATGATGAGGCACGCCACCGCTTTCAGAGGCCGGCCGGTTTCCCGGTAGGCATAAATAAAAATAAGCGAGCTGATGACCAGCGTCACAACGCTGGCCAGGATCGAGTCCCGCGTTGCCTGCCGCATTTCGTCGTAATCCAGCACCGGCTCGCCGGTCAGGCCCGCATTCAAGCCGGGCACTTCCATTTCCGTTTCCCGCATCAGTTCCCGCATCCGTTCGACCGCCTGTGAAACCACGTCCGGGGGGGTGCGTCTGAACACTGCCACCATTCGATGGAACAGACCCCTCTCCCCAACCCTCTCCCCGCTTCGCGGGGCGAGGGAATCGGCAGATCGTTTGGCAGCATTGTCAAGATGCGCCCCTTCCGGGGCGCGGGGACGGGCGGTCACGAGGTAAATCTGGCCGTGGGCAAAGGTGATGTACATTCGCCTCTGCGCTTCCTCCCCATTGCCAAAGAGCGCGGTGACGCCCGGCGAGACCGGCGTTCCCGGCCGGGACAAGCTGTCCGAGGCCTGATCCACGATGCGTTGCAAGGCGGGGATGGCGTTGATCAGCGCGTTGTTCTGCGCGTTTTCCTCCTGTTTGGCGGTTCGAAATTGTTTGTTGACCAGCCCGAAAAACGAATCCAGATTGGTCGCTTCCGTGAATTCCCGGACGAATGGCCGGTAATCCTTGAGCGCTTTTTGCAACCCCTTCAAATCGTCCTCCGGCGCAAACAGCAGCGCCTTGCGCCCCAGCGCCGCATAGTCCCCCTTGTAAAAAACGTCGGTGAACAAATTGGTTTCCCGCTCCAATCTGGCCGCCAGCCTCTCCACGAACTGCCGGTTGCGTTCCATGTCGCCGCTTTGCACCACCACGGCCAATTCGTCCTCCCCCGGAAATTCCTTGCGGAATTTCATATAGACCTTGTGGGAGGACCCTTCGACAAGGTCGTCTTTGTCCATGTCCACCGCCCAATGGGTGGCCGTATAGAAAACGCTCACGACAAACAGGAGAATCTGCGGATAGACAAACCACTGCGGAGACCCGCACACCCGCCGCGCCAGGACGCGCAGCAGCCGCGCAAAAAGAGTGTCACCCACCCACGTCATGCCGGAAATTCCGCGTTGGAGTAAACGTCTTTGACATCGTCGTGCTCCTCCAACAGATCGATCAGGCGGCTGGTTTCCCCGGCCGCCTTTGCGTCGCTCAACGGCACTGTGCTGACCGGCAGCCACGTCACCTCGGCTCCGGCGGCCTTGATCCCCCCGGCCTCAACCGCCTTATGCACCGCTTCCAGGCGCGCGGGATCGGTCAATATCTCGAAGCCCTCCTCGTCGCTCCTGAAATCTTCCGCGCCCGCCTCCAGCGCCAGCTCCATCAATTGATCTTCGCCGGCCGCTTCGCGCAACACAATGATCTGCCCTTTGCGCTGAAAAAGGCGGGTGACCGAGCCGGCCGTGGCAATCGTCCCGCCGTTTTTGGCCAGCAGGCTGCGGATTTCCGCCGCGGTGCGATTTTTATTGTCCGTGCTCACTTCGACGAGGATGGCCACGCCATGCGGGCCGAACACTTCGTAATGGAGGTCGGTGTACTCAATGGCTTCGCCTCCGCCGGTGCCGCGTTTGACCGCGCGCTCGATGTTGTCATTGGGCATGTTGGCCGCGCGGCATTTCAACAACACCATCCGCAAACGCGGATTCATCGCCGCATCCCCTCCGGCCAGCCTGGCCGCGATGGTGATTTCCTTGCTTAACTTCGCAAATATCTTCGCGCGCTTGGCGTCAATCCCTCCTTTAAAATGTTTGACCTTTGCCCATCGGCTGTGTCCTGACATAAAAAATCGTGCTCCTTACGGAGGCGTCCGGCTGGGCGGCCCGGAACCGGGCGCCGCCGGCTCCACCTGCACCGCCGTGCCGTAGCACAACACTTCCGTGATGCCGGGCGACAGCTCCGTGGCGTCATACCGCACCCCGATCACCGCGTTGGCGTTCAACTGGTTGGCGTGTGCGATCATGTCCCGAAACGCGTCGTCCCGCGTCTGTTCGCACAATTCGGTGTAAATGGTGATATTCCCGCCGAAGAAGCTCTGAATACTCGCGCCGAAATTGCCCACCACTGACCGCGACCGCACCACGATCCCCCGCACCACCCCAAAATTCTTGACTGTCCGGTAACCGGCCACTTCAAAAGCCGTCGTTGTGAATGGATGTGTAGTATTCATCAGGCCATTGATTCAACACCAATTCCCAATCCAACACAACCCCTCAATTTTCAACAATTCCCCAAGGCGCAAATCATCAAGGCTTGGCGGTGTCCAATTTCCAGGTGTGGATCAGCCGGCAAAAAACCGTGAAATTTTCCCGCATTTTAACCGTTAAATAGTCACAACATATTGAAAACAAGCCATTTATTAACGCTCAAAGAGTTCTTCGCTGGTTTCAGATTGATACAATGGTCTGAAAAAGGGGTAACATCGGTTACATCGTTGATAGTCAACGACTTAGCCGGTAACAAAATCGGTAACAGACCAGTAACATGTTACTCCTTTTTAAGAATTTGACCACGGATGGATGCCCTGACAGATCATGGAAAACCGGGCAAGCCAAACTCGCCGAATGAAGAAGGCCAACCAGATTTTTTAACCACGAAATATTCGAAAGACGCGAACTCTGAATGCAGGAAACGCAAGATTGATAGATAGGTCCAGAAAATCGGCAACACGGCAACAAGCCTTATTTTACAAGGGTTTCGTTGAGCTTTTCGGCTGGCAACACAGCGGCAACGGTTGGCAACATGTTGCTGGATTCATTCAAAACGTCACTTGGGTTGCTGAGATGCGCCCCGCCGCCCGCCATTTCCGGGTATCCGCTTGCCGATGAGGCAGGGAAGCCTTAAATTGAACCGCGTGAAATTGCTCTTGGACAACCTGCTGGCAGGACTGCAAAGTCAGCGTCAAACGCTGGCGCGGTGTCTTGAAGCGATGGATCGCGTGTTGCCGTTGCGGGCGGTTTACCTGTTCGGCTCCCACGCGCGCGGGGAGGCGCGGCCGGACAGCGACGTGGACTTGTGCATCGTTGCCGACGGTGCGGAGCGGCAGTTGGAAGCGGCGCGGCAGTGGCGTCGGGCGATGCGCCCGGTATGGCCGCGTCCCGCATTCACTTTATTGCCCATCTCGCCGGGTCGGCTGGCGGAGAAGCAGGCGAGCCAGGATCATTTTTTTTCAAACGGTGTTTAAGGAAGGGGTGCTGCTTGCCACGGAAAACTGATTTCCACAACCCAGGGTTCAGCAAGCCGCCACGCTGATCTTGTGTTTTTGGGCCGACACTTCCACCAATTGCCATTTGCACATAACCCTTCAATTCTCGAATCGTCAACCCAATACGGTGGGCGGGGTCGGGAAGCTCCCGGTGTCTCGCTTGCTTGTTCTACACGAACCGGGAGCGAAACTGGGCCAGGTCCCGCCAGGCCAGTGCGACAAATCGTTCGGCATTGTCCAAGGCGAAAGTGTTTGGCCCCGGATAGAGAAGGAAAACGCGCTTTGCTCTAATATCGTCAGCCGCGGCGCGCATTGAGGCCGTGATGGTGGGGACATCGTTGTGTTTGAACTCAAATCCAAAAACCGCCCCACCGATCGTCGTCACCAAGTCCATCTCAGCGCCGCCCTGAACGGAATAATGGAAACAATCTTCGCTGGCCAGCCCGCCCTCGTGAATCAAATGTTCCAAGCAGAAGCTTTCCCAGGAAAATCCCATTCGACCGGAGGTCTGGAGTTGTTCCACTGTTTCCAGTCCCATCAAGGCATGCAAAAGCCCGGTGTCGCGAAGGTATAACTTGGGTGCTTTTCGCACTCGTTTGGCCACGTTGGCGAAGAACGGCGGCACCACGCGCAGCAGAAAGGCGCCTTCCAGAACGTCCAGGTATCGCTGAACCGTTTTGAAATCCACGCCAATCTCGCGCCCAAGAGCCGAAGCATTGACGGTCGAGCCGTTGAGCGCCGCCAGCATCAAAAGCAACCGGCGCAGTTGCTGGGGCGATAATCGGCTCTCAGCCAGGGCCGCCAGGTCGCGTTGCAGAAAATCACTGATAAAATCGCGGCGGCACTTGAGCGAGTCCGCGTCACTGCCCGCGTTGAACGAGTCTGGAAACCCGCCTCTCAACCACAAGGTTTGCTGGTGATGAACGCCAACTTCGCTGCCTGTGAATCCGCCCATTTCGATGCGGAAGACGCGGCCAGCCAATGTCTCCGATGAATGCCAGGCCAGATGCGGCGACGCGCTTCCCAGCAAAAGGAATCGGGCAGGCATTTCCGGCCGGTCAGCCAGCACACGCAAAACAGGGAACAGTTCGGGCAGAATCTGGACCTCATCCAGCACCACTCGTCCGCGCAATGACCCGAGTGTGCTCATGGGATTATCCTCCAGCCGGCTTCGGTGCAGATAATCCTCCAAATCAAACCAATGAGTATCCGGCCTGCCGGCATAATGGCGGGCGAGCGTCGTTTTTCCGCACTGACGAGGACCCAGCAGCAAAGTTATGGGCTTTTTGCCGAATCCTTCCTCTATGAGGCTCAACAGGTTAGATCGCTCGTAATGCATTTGCTTGCAATTTAGGAGTAGATGTCCTATTTTGCAAGCATTGATTGAATGGCAACGAATAAGGAAAAAAGCGCGGTAGAGTATCCGACGGGTTACACCTCGTCTGCGCTTCCGTTTTATCCAGATTTGGATGATCAGAAGTTTGAGCAGTTCTGCACTGATCTGCTGAACCTGCAACCTGTCATATCCGCTTGCCGATGAGGCAGGGAAGCCTTAAATTGAACCGCGTGAAATTGCTCTTGGACAACCTGCCGGCAGAACTGCAAAGCCAGCGTCAAACGCTGGCGCAGTGTCTTGAAGCGATGGACCGCGTGTTGCCGTTGCGGGCGGTTTACCTGTTCGGCTCCCACGCGCGCGGGGAGGCGCGGCCGGACAGCGACGTGGACTTGTGCATCGTTGCCGACGGCGCGGAGCGGCAATTGGAGGCGGCGCGGCAGTGGCGTCGGGCGATGCGCCCGGTATGGCCGCGTCCCGCATTCACTTTATTGCCCATCTCGCCGGGTCGGCTGGCGGAGAAGCAGGCGAGCCAGGATCATTTTTTCCAAACGGTGTTTAAAGAGGGGGTGCTGCTTGCCACGGAAAACTGATTCCAACAATCCAGCGGATTGGCTGCTCATTGCCGGGTCGGATGTGGAGGCGCTTCGTTTCCTGGCCACGCAGGAACTCGGTTACTCCATGTGCCGCAGCAAGCTGGCCGAAGCAGTGGAGAAGGTGATGAAGGCCGAACTCATCCGGCTGGGCTGGTTTCTGGAAAAAACGCACGACTTGGAAAAACTGTTGGGTGAGTTGCAGGCGCGTAAATCAGACCTGACACCTCAGCTTGAGCCACTTTGCGAGGAATTTGCGGAAGCCTATTTCACAGGACGTTATCCGGGCTTCGACCTCGACGAACCAGACTGGCCGGTTTTGCGCGCCAAACTCGAACAGGTCTCCTCCCTGTTGGAAACGGTGCAGGCACGGGTAACCAGACCCCGCGCTTAGAAATCTCCTCCTCTCACTGGAAGTACTTATGACCGATCCTCCCGCTGATCCCGAGCCAAGTAACGTCCCAAGTGGGTTCGACATTGTGATTTGCAGTCACTGCGGTCGCCAAAACAGACTGCCCCGAGAAATCCGGACTGCAATTTATCGCTGCGGAGCGTGCAAACATCCTTTGCCACAGCCTGAACCGAAAAACGAAACCCGCAGTAACTTCGGAATAAAGGACATCCCATATCCACAAATTGCGGCGCTAATCAGCATTGCAGTATGCTATGCAGCAGAGAAGTGCGCCGATATGGGGAACCGCGACAAGACGCAATATTGTGCTGCGCAGATGGAGTTCCTCGCGTTTTATTGCACTGTTGCCTGTAACGAGGTTGCAGTCAAAATTAACTCTCTTGGCTTTAGTGCCGTGCTTGATGTGTATAAAAAGATTTGTACCGCATTCTATTCCGTGGAACACGTCGGTAAAACATACGAAAAGGCCGTGTTGCAGATGCAAGCTATCGTGTGGTGGGAATTGGACACTAAGCATGAAGCCTACTTTAAAGCATATTGGAATGGAAGTTTCAAGGCATTGATGATATCGGACGAAGTCTTAATGAAATTTGCAGAATATGGATATTCCGCCAGTCATCCTGATGGTTTATCTGCCTGCTCTGCCCACGCCCACGCGCTTAAGGCGTTTCTTGCATTGGTCATCCGAAACTGCCAGATCGCCGCACGCGACGACAAAAGCCTTCCGCCGGCTGTTCTTTGCGCGATGTATTACCATTTCATTAACGGTGAGGTGAAAATGTTCGTGGAAAAATTGCGATCAATTTTGCAAATACCTGGGGTTGGACTGAATTCAGACAAGAGTTTGACTGTGGAACCCGCAAAACTCCCCGACGTAACGTCATTTAGCGCCAATGAACATTCGACACCATCGAATACCGTGGAACATGAAAGGCTGCTTGAAAAGGAATCGGGCCTTTACCGCTATAAACGAACCGTCACGGAAATTACCACATTCGACGGACGGTGGAAGTACCAAACAGTAACCACTAGCGCAACAAAAGCTGTTTCGAGCAAAACAACATACGAAACCGCGAGTTCCACGTCCCTTTCGTTCACCGCACCTAAAAGCGGGGACCTCAACCGTCACTTCGACTACGCTTCAAGCCTAGGCCCGCCGAGTAAGATGTACGGCTATGGCGATCTGTACACCTTTTCTGATGCGAGTTGGCTGGAAATCTCGAACCAGAAGATTGACACACTTTTTGCAACTGTGTCCGCTTTGCACGAACGATGGAAAACCAATTCCGAGACAAAGAATTGGGAAGCGGCTCTAAATTCTGCCAGAGATTTGGCGAAACTCCTGCCCGGCGAATCCGAAGGATGGGAATGGATGGCCTTTGCATTACATGAGTTGGAACGAACGCAAGAGGCTTTGAACACTCTTCTCGACGTTGTCGCGCAGTTCCCTAATAACCACTTGATGCGAGTGAACTTAGCTTGCTATGAGTGCTCCTTGGGCAATTTACCCGAGGCCAAGAAATGGCTCAAGGAAGCCAAGAATATCGCTGGTAAGGAGACAATACGGGGAATGTGTCTTGGTGATTCTGATCTTATTCCATTGCAAAGTTACATCAAAGGTGTGGTTTGGCTATAAAAAGCTTTAGGGACTGTAATGGTTGTTGTTTACAAGTAATCTGAGTCTTCGCAGTTCTCTACTTCGTTTTGATTAAACCATCCTTTTGATCCATCTTTCCTTTTAAGTTCAAAATCGTTTCCAGAACGGGAAACTATTTCGCACACCTCCTGAGTTGCTTTAATCTTCATTTTAGGCCCATGGTTTGGTGTTGATGGGTCCTGCCCGGCGATTGTTTTCTTTATCTTTTGCATAACAGTTTGATCTTCTTACTTGAGAAGTCCATTCTCAGTTAATTACCGAGAACCTTTACATCTAAGCTAAGCATGGACCATGCCACGTCGTGACTGTCGGACCCGCAGCGAAAAATGTCTTGGATTCCCCCCGCCGCAACCGGCGGGCAACCTGACAAGGCGCGAGCGGCGGAGAATTTTTGGCATGAATTACCCGCCGTAGAATCCCCGGGTCATGGCCGACTTCAACCGGATGATTTCCGCGGGATCGTTCGATGCGGCCAGTCTGTCGGCCAACTCACCCAATTCCTTGCCGGTGAGTTCCCTCCTTCAACAAGCCGCCGCGCTGATTTTGTGCTTTTTGGCCAGCGCCTCCACCTGTTCCCGGTCCATGGGTCAACCGGCGAGCGGCGCCAGATGCCCGGGAGAGACATCACGAGCGCGGATTTGAAAGACGCTGGGCTTTCCTGCCCGCGTGTGCGCCAGCAGAGCGCCAAAATCAAGGTCGTGGGTGAAAACAACCCAATCGTGATCCTGCGCGAAGCGCATGATTTCCGCATCCGTGCTGCGGGGATTGCCAAGGAAACTCCAGTGGGCGGCCTACCATCCAGCCTGCTTCAGGCTTTCCACCCAGGCGGGGCTGAGGTTCATGTCCACCAGCAGCTTCATGCGCCGCCGACGGAGACTTCCTGTTCTTCAACGCGCCAAGCGGCATAAGCGAGGGCTGCGTCAATGTCCGGCGCTTCAAGATACGGATAGAGCTGTAAAATTTCATCGCGGCTTTTTCCAGCGGAGATAAGTCCCACAATAGCGCCCACAGTCACTCGCAGGCCTCGGATGCATGGTTTGCCCCCCATGACAGCGGGATCTATGGTGATACGGTCAACTTTAGACATAATCCACCAATAATCTTTCACACTTTGGATTCCAAGGCAACTTGGAGTTCGTTTTTTATGATTAACAAGCCGCCACGCTGATCTTGTGTTTTTTGGCCAGCGTCTCGACCAATTCCCGGTCCATCAGCAATGTCTTGCCGGATTCGAAGGCGAGCACCGCGATTCTTGACTCCCGGCAGGTTTCCAGCGTGCCGGCTCCAATGCATGGAATGTCAAAGCGCAAATCGTGCTTGTCCCTGGCCACTTTTACGGCCACCGCGCCACCGCTGCTCCCGGCCAGCATCCCGCCCCGCCGCAAACAATTATCCGTCCCTTCAAACCCTTCCACCGCCAGCACCGCGCCCTCCTTGACCACCACCGTCTGCCCGATCTCCAGCCGGGAAACCTCCTTGGCGATGCGCAAACCCAGGGCCACATCCGCTTTTTGCTCCGCGCTCAATGCTGGCCCCAAACAAAAACCGGATTCCGGCATGAGCGGCCGCAGCCAGCGCACCGGTTCGATCAACTCAATCCCCTCCTTCTTCAACTCCTCCGCCAGGGCACCGAAGATCGAATGCG
>Ga0326728_10018878_pt1 | contig 13488 bp, 16 predicted proteins | sample MB3enrmetagenome_FD_207602 | JGI IMG/M metagenome (GOLD analysis project Ga0326728, IMG submission 207602) | Lab enriched peat soil microbial communities from McLean, Ithaca, NY, United States - MB31MN | ecosystem: Environmental > Terrestrial > Soil > Wetlands > Peat | place: USA: New York... | reverse complement strand
AGAACTTCCAGAAAACCCCAGGCTTTCAAGCCTGGGGATGAATGGTGCCCGGAGCGAAGCGGAGTAATCCGGCGAAGCCGGGGAGCCTGGAAGAAACCCTGGCCTTCAGGCCAGGGAGTTTCATTTGTAGCGACTATTATACCCTTATGACTGAGAAAAATGAAATCTAAAAGTATGGGGAAGGTAGCTATCGGGTTTTTCGACTTGGCTGTTTCCTAACAATAGTATATATATAAATACCTAAAGCTTGCCTACCCTGCCTACCGCAGGCAGGCGCGTAGCGATAGGCGCATGGCGAGAGAGGAGAATGATATGGGTCAGGAAGAAAAAAAAGTGGATGGGTTTCGGTTTCTTCCTCCAGGCTTAAAAGCTTGGGTCAGCACCTTCATTCCGGAAGAGGAGTATCAGGGCTATATCCCGTGGACGCCAATGGCCAAGCCTTTGAATCAAACGACCATCGCGTTAGTGACGAGCGCTGGCATCAGCTTAAAAACAGATCCTCCTTTTGATATGGATAGAGAGAAAAGAGAGCCTTTTTGGGGTGACCGTTCCTATCGGGAAATACCGAGAAGTGCCACTGAGAAGGATATCGACGTCAATCATCTCCATATTAACACCAACTATATCAAACAGGATATCAATGTCATGCTTCCCCTGGCACGGATGGCTGAATTTGAGAAGGAGAAAATCATTGGTCGCCTCGCCCTCACCTCCTATTCCTTTTACGGTTTTCAATGGAAAAGTACCGATTTCTTAAAGGAAGCAATCGAGCCTATTTCCAAGAGGATGAAGATTGAAGGCGTCGAGGCAGTTCTTATGACCCCTGCCTGACCCTTCTGTTGCCAGTCCGTCGGACTGGCTGCGAGGTTCTTGGAGGAAGATGGATTCTCAACTGTCGTTCTCACGCCCACCTATGAATTTCATCGGGCTATAGGCATTCCCCGATCCGCCGCCATTGCATATCCTTACGGAAGGCCTGTGGGGCAGGTGGGCGACAGGGAAGGTCAAAGAAAGGTCCTTCTGAAAACTCTTGAAGTTCTTGAAAAGACCAAGAAACCGGGAGAGGTTTGGCATCTACCATTTACCTGGCCGGAAGAACCCAAAAAGACAGATTGGCAGCCGCCTGAGATGTCGCCGTTAATCAAGTTCTATTTGGAGGATATAAGAAAGGCCAGAAGGGAACAATAAGGGCATGTTGTGAAGACGAAAAGTTGATTTGGCAGACATCAGTTCATCAAATCTGGACCGACAGTTCCACGTACTAATGCTCAGTCCCACACAGTAGTAAGAGGTAGCGATTACTTGCTGAATGAGTTAACAGGAAGTTCAGTCAGAGCCCGTCGTTTGGGCGAAGTTTGACTTTTATTCACCTAAAGGTATTGCCTTTGGGGGAATGCTTTTCGCGTTGTTGTCTGTCTCGTGTTAAGGGCTGACCTTATTTTCCCTAAATAAATACTGTTAGCTTTAATAGCAAGGTAATGTAGGCCATTAAATGAGTCAAAAACAACCTCTCCTCTAACAATTGTATCGTATTGCTTTTCTTCTTTTCCATCAACGACTACAAACTTCTTATTGCCTATCCCAGCCACATACGCCACGTGCTTGCTGTCAGGGGTCACCCTTAAAGACTCTTGGTCCCATGAAGAAAAATCAATTTGACAAATAAGCCTTTCAGCGATCTCCCTATTGGGAGATTTCTCCTCTGCAAAGGGTGCTGTGCTAATGAAAACAGGAAAAACAGCTATACGTATAGCGATAAATTTCTTAAACATTTCAACATATCTCCTCCTAACATTATTTTGAATGGACATTTACCTAATATTATTTTTATACCGCAGCAATATTATTAAATAAAAAAATAGCGACCCAATATAAGATTATGGTTTTCAATTGTGTATTATGGGTTGTAATATAAACCTTTTTTGAAATATTTGGAAGTGAAAATTTTAGGAAGAAACTTTATAAAAGGCGGGCGGGCAGATGCCAGCCAGGAGCCTCACCGGAGGCAGCAGAGAAATGGCTCGGTCACCACGAGGCATTTCTCTGCTCCATTTTCCGCAAATGCAAGTCTGAATTCAAGCGAAAGGTATCATTCCCCCCGTCGTTCATTTGACAACTCAATCATCCCTTAAAGCCCTTGGGGATCGGAGCAAATTCCAAATCATCGGGCCAGAATCTGTTTTTCGGACCGCATGAGATGATCCCTTTCTGGCAAAGCTCTGATCGCCACTCGTATTTGAGAACGACTTTTTCCGCCATGGTATGCTCAGGGTCAAATTGGACCACAGAGGCAGGAGAGTACGTTGTTTCTCCAAATCCACTGCCAGCCTGATCGCTCTCTTCCAGTTTATGTTTGCCGGCGGCACGACTCGAAGCCGAAGGGGCGCATGCCGCAGGCGCCTCCCTCTTTGGAAGTGACATATCGGCATGGGGGACGATTTGGGGTATCTTTTCTTTATAGGCAGCAAGCGCGATGGTCCCCATGGCCGAGGCATCGGCAAATACTTTTTCGGCATAGGAATCGGACTGCTCGGTAAAGTAAAATCTGTTGGTCCTGTCCATACCGGTTCGCCACCCTTCAAAGGTATTGGTACCATAAGGCTCGATGATATACATCCTCTCATTCCGGAGGAGATCTGATTTCTTGCCGTCAATAATGTTTCTTCCATCCACTGCGATGACGAGGCCAATACGCCTGTCTGACTTATTCGTAACCTGAATAGAGTATCTCTGTCCCTTCACTGCCTCCAGATAGTAATACTCTCCATCCCGGTGGCCACGTAGAAAGGTTTCGTATTTGGGAAAGGCCGCCCCATTATCCGAGACAATCCTCACATCGACGACATCATTCTTCCCAAAATGCGCCCATCCAAGTGTCGGAGTGGCCAAACTGATAAACAATACCGCCATAAAAGCAATCCGTCTCATAAGATTACCTCCTTTTTGAGTGCCTTTTGATTTAATAGACAACCCGAACGGAAAAAAGTTCCGTGTTTGGGAAGAGTTTTTCAGTCGATGGGAAGAGTCGTTTCAGTCCCTTTTACCTAATCTGACAACCCTTGCGATTGAAAATGCTGGACTTTAGGATTTCATTGCTGTTATTCTAAAAAAGAATCCATCAAAAGAGAAAAAACTTGAAGCCAAGCCCTTTCAAGCTAATGTGGACTCTCTTCCCATTCTTCATGACGATCCTCCCCATCTTATGCTCCTGCGCAATTTATAGCGCCAAAGGAAGTGTTCCGTCCGCCAACATAGACCGCTTCATCGAAAATTTCATTGCCAACCATACCGCTCAAATAGGGGAATCCGAGCAAATCATCTTTGCGACCAATAGAGACTCCGCGTCGGTTTTCGTCACCATTCATGCCGTGGAGAAAACCAATGGTATTTGGCACCTCGTCTTGCCCGCATTTAGCGGATCGATTGGAGAGATGGGATTTGTTGCTGTTGACGAAAAGAGAGAAGGTGACGGCAAGTCCCCGACCGGCATTTTCCCTTTGGGATTAGCTTTCGGGTACGATCCTTCGGTTAAGACCAAGATGCCTTACAGACAGGCTACCGACGATGACTTCTGGGTGGATGATGTCAATTCAGAGGACTACAACAGATGGGTTACAGGTAGACCCAACGCAGCATCTTGGGAAAAGATGAAGAGAGACGACGACCAGTACAAGTATGGAGTAGTGATTGAATACAATATGAACCCTATTGTGAAAGGAAAGGGAAGTGCGATCTTTTTGCACGTATGGAATGACGGGGACTCAACCCTTGGGTGCGTGGCTATGTCTGAGGAGATGATTTTAAGAGTGCTTGAATGGCTCGATCCTGCTAAGAGACCGTTGATCATCATGGGGACAGAATCCGAACTTCGCGCAATGAGGTCTCGTTAATCATGTTTCGGTCACCGAGGATACTCTTTCAGTCTATTTTGACAGATGCCCGTCATGCAATACAGCCGCTGATTGTTCTCTTCGTCATCTTCATTCTCCTCGCGACCGGAGCCGCATTCAGGGCATGGGGGGAAACGAAAGAAGAAGCACCAGTCCACTCGCCTGGAAAGGCGGCTGAGCTTGTTGATATTAAGGAAGTGAACCCTCATATCATTGTGGATATGAAATATGCGACAGAGGATAATTTTACAAAGAAGAGGCTTTACGATTCCAACACCTGTTTTTTGAGGAAGTCTACCGCCGTCAAACTGGATGCCGTTCAGAAGGAGCTTGAGCGAATGAATCTCGGTCTAAAGGTATGGGACTGTTACAGACCATTGGCTGTCCAGTGGGTCTTTTGGGCTATTCTCCCAGATGAGCGATATGTGGCCAATCCAAAAACGGGTTCGCGTCACAACCGGGCATCCGCAGTGGACCTGACACTCGTCGATTCCCAAGGAAAGGAGCTTCAGATGCCAACAGGGTTCGATGATTTTAGCCCTCGGGCGGGTCATCATTATCAAGACCTGCTGGCTCAGACGATCAGGAATCGAGAGCTTCTCAAAAGCCTGATGGAAAAGGCAGGATTCACTCCTTTACCCGAGGAATGGTGGCATTACGACGATGAGAACTGGATGCAGTTCGATATTATGGATGTACCTTTTCAAGACCTTTTGAAACATCAGAATTAAATTAGGGGAGAGAGGTTCGGTGGTTTTCCCTTCTGATCATTTGGCGGTGGCGGTGTTGAAGCAGCTTCGCGTGGCCGAAGCCACCCAAGGTGCCAGGACAATCAGGGCGATCAGATTCGGAAAGATCTGGAGGCCGTTCATGGTGTCGGCATAGTTCCACACCGTCTTCACCTCGGTGACGGCACCCACGAAGATCAATCCGCAATAGATCCACGCGTAGATTTTGAGGACATTGGATCGAAAGATATATCCGAAGCAAAGCTCACCGTAGTAGGACCATCCCACCAGATTCGAGTACCCGAACAGGAACGAGCTCACCGCCACCATCCAGCCTCCAACCACTGGAATGCTGGTGTTGAAAGCGGAAGCCACCAGGGCAGTGCTCATGGCTCCGCTTGTCCATTTCCCTGTAACCGTCACCACGAGCGCGGTCATGGTGCAGGTGACGAAGGTGATGATGAACACGTCGACGGTTGCAATGAGGCCCTGACGCACAGGGTCCCGGCTCCGGGCCGCTCCGTAGGCCATGCCTGCCGTCCCGAGTCCTGCCTCATTCGCGTAGAGCCCGCGCGCTGCGCCGAGACGGGCAGCGAGAACCACGGAGGCGCCGCCGAATCCCCCGATCATGGCCGTCGAGGTAAACGCGCTCTTCAGGATAAGAGCGATGGTCTCTGGCAGCAAGTGAGCGTGGGCGACGATAACGTAGAGCGAACCGCCGACATAGAGGATCACTTTCAGCGGAACAAGTTTTTCCGCAAAGCGGGCAATGCTCTTGATCCCTCCGATGACAACCAGCCAGGCAGCGATAGCAATGCCAGCCCCTACAAGCCACTTTGGAATGTGAAACTCGCTGTTCAGCACCAGCGCCATCGAGTTGGTTTGGGCCAAAGGGCCTGTGGTCATGGCTGCCATCCCCGCCAGGAAAGCAAACATCCAGGCGAGTACTGGTGATCGGACGCCGTTTCTGAGGTAATACATCGGGCCGCCAGCGACGCTGCCATCCGGAAGCTGCTCGCGGAACTTCAGTCCCAGGACAGCCTCGCTGTATTTTGTTGCCATGGCGAAGAGGCCGCTGGCCCACATCCAGAAGATGGCGCCCGGCCCGCCTATGGCAATGGCAGTAGCCACGCCAGCGATATTGCCGTTTCCGATGGCTCCGGCAAGCATGGTCATCATCGACTGCCAGGGTGAGATGTCCCCCGGAGGTGCGGAGGCCTCCCCTTGATTTCGTTTCGGGACCGCACTCCCTTGTGCGGCGAATCGCCAGCCCAACCCGAAATGGCGGAGGTGGGTAAACTTCAACCTGGAGGAGAGGTAGATACCCGTACCCATCAGCAGGGCAATCGTGACAGGCCCCCAAACCAGTGCAGCTGCTTGCGCCCAGAACTCGCTCATACGATTGATCGCGTCCCCTTCAGGATGGTCCTCCCTGATACGCACCGCCGGACCAAATCTGTTGCAATCGATTTGATCAGGTTGACCATCATGGGAGTCGAAGGAGAGTCCAAAGCAGAATGATAAATGATTCGAACTCGCTTTTGGGATGGGTTGAATGTACGAAAAACAGGGATGTATGTCAAGCAAAGAAGGCTCTACATCGGACCGGAGGGTTTCGATAAAGACCCTGTCTTCGAGGAATCCTGGGAGGCTGCCGGAGAGATTCGAGGAGAAGGTGTTAAAGGGGACATTAATGCAGCTTTTTTGCTCATCCATCCCTCTGCTCCGCTTCCGAGCCGGACGCGCATCCAGCCTGGCTTTTCGGAGAGAATTTCAAAGCTGTTCTTCAAGTATGCTTTGCCAATGATCCTGAACCGCATCCCTGGTCCCTCCCGGAGGTTGACGTAGGTCCAGATGACCTTTCTGCGAGCGATGGGAGGTAAAGACATTTTCGGGGGACCCACAAGGGACGGGGAGGCACCCCTCTCTTCCTGAAGCAGGGTCTGAGACGAGGGGCCAGAGTGTTTTGTTTGCGGCCTGGCAAGGGCTTGCCAAAGATTCTTTCCAAATTCATCGTAAAAGCCGCACAAATTCGGCGTGGCAAGGGTGCCCCATGTTTTACTCAGGCTGATGTGAACGACCAACGAAGATCCTTCCTCTACAATTTTGACTGTAGCCGGATAGCCTTCCTCCTGCTCTGCTTCAAGGAACATCGTGACGCTGATCGTCCCCGATCCGGGGTCGGCTGAAAGAATTCAATGTCCTTGAGACTGAAGTGTCTTGACCACCAAATCGAATCCTTTTTTGAATTCAAGATGATCAAACTTGACCCAGGTCTTATAGACCGGACGGGAGACCACGCCTCCTTCTCTGGTACAATTTCTCTGGCAAGCCGGAATGGGGGCAGGGATTGTTTCCTCTTTGTTAGATTGAATACCTATCTGAGAACAGGAAAAGATCCACAATGCTGGCAAAAAGAAAAAACAGATTCTGAGATTCGGTTTGAGCATTGATTCTCCCTCTCTTTGCCAAAGTATTAGAGAGTTACAAAAACCCTGAGCAGAAAAAGGAAAAGAATCGTCAAACAAATTCATCCTGCATTTTGTATGCCAGGCCAGGAAGATTTTATTCCTATGATATCAAGGTGTTCTCTCTTACGGAACAAAAAAGGCCGAGCAAAAATGGAGAAAAATTTCCACTATGGCCAAAATTGTCCATTAAACAGAGGATTCCGTGAGGTTATGAGTTTATATTGCCCTATACTTAACACTCGGGAAAATATCAAGAGAGAAAGCCGGTGATTGTTGGAGGTCGCGAGGATGAGGACGTAGTTCTGATGGCGTGGTTGATTAAGTTGCGCTACCTTTCCAGGCGTTAGCGTGTTTTCCTTTAAGATTTCTCACAAGATAAAACCGCCACCCCTCCATGTCAAGAAAAACCAAACATAGAGGAAAGTGAAGAAAAAGTCAGTTCTCAACGCACAAGAACCCCTCTATTTCATATTTCGGATGCGGACCTCAATCTCTGGGGATACTTTGAGCAGACTGACCACCTTTGATGTATCCGAAAACCTAACAATCCATAAGGAAGAGAAAGACTATTGATGAGGAGGAATTTGAGGAAATGGCAAACGGCTGCCCTGAGGAGCAAAAAGATGCTGCTGAGAAGGAATAAGGGAAAATTTTAAGGGGAGCCTCATTAAAGAACCTCCCCCTTAGCAGGCGTGGTTCATCAATAATTCTCCGCCAGAACTTCGAAGTAAGCTCTGGGATGCTTACAGACTGGACATTTCTCCGGGACTTCCTTCCCTTCAAAGACGTAACCACAGTTGCGGCAGTGCCATTTGACAGAAGTATCCTTTTTAAAGGCTTTTCCTCCCTTCACGTTTTTTAATAGACCCAGGTACCTGGTCTCGTGGAATTTCTCGACCTTCGCAACCTGGCTGAAGGTTTCGTAAGCTTCACTAAGCCCTTCCTTCTTGGCGACACCGGCGAAGTCCTGGTAGAGCTTCGTCCATTCGAGATTCTCTCCGGCCGCTGCCGCTTTCAAATTGTCAGCGGTATTCCCAACGACGCCAGCGGGATAGACAGCCATAATCTCTTCGTCTCCTCCCTTAAGCAAAGTGAAGAAGAGCTTGGCATGCTCTTTCTCGTTTTCGGCTGTCTCCAGAAAGATAGAGGAGATCTGCTCATAGCCTTCTTTTCTGGCTGCGCTCGCAAAATAGGTGTAGCGATTCCTCGCCTGGGACTCGCCCGCAAAAGCCGCTAAAAGATTCTTTTCTGTCTTGCTTCCTTTCAGTTCCATATTTGTTCCTCCTCTCACGATTCAATCATCATCATTTATTTAATATTAAAAAATATAAACTGCTAATAGTGGTGTGTCAACATTCAATCATTCAATCATGGAGTGTCAAAGCGAGTTCTCTGCCCGCTTCGTAGGCCTCCCGGAGATGCTCCGGATATTTTAATACATCCCCTTCAAAGTCAAGGCCTCTATACAAGAGTGATTTCCAAAGCTCTATATTCAGGACATCAAAAAAATATTTTACCGTGAGAAGGGTCCCATCAAATAACTTTTTCCCTTTTGTGGCTCCCGCAGAAATAAAAAGCCCTTTTCGCTTTGGTTCCCATTGACCGTATGGAACTTTATCCACCCAATATTTCTTCACCCAAAGGGATTGGCAGCGATCCATAAGAATCTTAGTGGTAGCACTTACGGTATAAAAAAAGATAGGGGAAGCGAGCATGATACCCTGACACGAAAGAAGCTGGTCATAGACCTTTTGGAAATCATCCTGAATCACGCATCGACCTGTTTCTTTACAACCATATATTTCGAGACAGGGTGACATCTTGAGATCCCGAAGAACTATTTTTTCAACCTCGGCTCCAGCTTCTACAGCTCCCTGCATAGCCTGATCTAAAAGGACTGTGGTGTTTCCCTTGCGCCTTGGACTTCCATAGATGGCCAAAAGTTTTTTCACGTTTCAACTTCCCGAATATTCCTGATATCGCTCCATAAAAAGTTTATCCTTCGGCGATGGATTTATCAAATTAAAAATGTTTTTTGAAGCTGAGCAAAAAGACTGAAAAGCAATGTTGCCAAATCATTTAAAAAGGCTTAAAGTTTTAAAGGCGATTATCTATTCCATGAGAAGGAGCACAAAATGAAAGTCTTAGGAATTCTGGGAAGTCCTCGAGTAGGAGGAAACAGTGATATCCTTTTGGATCAAGCCCTTGCGGGAGCCAAGGACACTGGAGGGGATGTAGAGAAGATCGTCCTATCTAAGAAGAAGATCTCTGGATGCCTGGACTGTGAAAAGTGTAATGAAACAGGAGTCTGCGCCGTTCAGGATGACATGCTTGAGATTCACAAAAAGATCCTGGAGGCGGACGCGATCATTCACAGTGTTCCTGTCTATTTCTGGTCCATGACGGCCCAGATGAAAGCCTACTTAGACCGCTGGTGCGCTTTTTTTGATGCGGAATGGCGATGGCACAAGGCCTATCGTCCAAAGATGAAGGGGAAGAGGATCGGCTTGATTACGGTCTGCGGGGACCCAAATGTCTCAACCGCTGACCCCATTGTCCACAGTTTCAAGAACACATGCCAATTTACCGGGCTCAACTTTCTTGGGGTGGTTCAGGCCTCAGCCTCCACAAAAGGAGAGGTTGCCAAAAACGAGGAAGTCAAGAGAAAAGCTTACGATCTTGGGAAGATAAGTGTGACCAAGTGACCCTCCGAACCGTTTTCTTTCTACAGGCAGTTAACGTTTCCTTCGGAATCGGTTCTCCAGGATGACCTTGTCAATGATATCCCCACAGACAATACATCTCCATCCGAAATAATCTTCGGCCTGACCGTAGAACTTCTCATAAGACATCGTGCCACCGCAACGATCACATCTCATCATGGTCATCTCCCATAAGTTATACTAATTTAAGCATCGACCCTTGAAATTTCAATGTCGATGGATGGGAAAAGTGGTTCTTGGACTGCCGGCCGGGGGTTAAAAGAAGGTATTTAAAAGAAAAATTCTCCCCAGCAATACTGGGGCTATCCCACCACCCATTGGCTTCCCCCCAGCTGGTAACTCCTATCCTCTTGAGAAACTTTTCGAAAATTGTGAGTGGTAACAAAAGGAGACAGATATCACAGTAGGGGGTTACAGGGTTGAAAATAACACCTACAAGTCATTAGGTCTGACAAACAACAATGATTGAAGATTTACGTTTGTAATAAACAAAAAAAACAGAGCCATCTCTGACTCTGCCTTTCCCCTCCTCTGATCAAATTGTATAGATTTACTTTTTAAATTTCCTCCTCGATCCTGCAAGGCCAAGAAGACCGTCTCCTGAAACAATAAATTCACCCAAAATAAAAATTCAGAACTCAGAAAATAACTACCGAGCGGAAAAACCCAAACGGAAGCCGTTGTAGTTTATCCGTATCGACGGGGTGGCCCCACCCCGGGTGGACGCCCGCACCAACCAAGAATAAGTGAGGTAGGAATTCCCACGAAGCACCCGATAGGTTCCACTGCTTGGCCCTTTAGGATTGTTACTGGGGCTGTTTTCGTAATAATCCTCATCGTACCAATCAGCGCACCATTCCCCTACGTTCCCGATCATGTCATACAAACCCAAACCATTTGGCCTCTTTTGCCCCACGGGATGAGTTTGGAGATCCGAATTTTGCGCATACCAGACGTACTCTTTTAACTCATCCTCCTGACTTGTACCCGCATATTTTTCCTTTTTCCCTCCGCTTCTGGCGGCATATTCCCACTCTGCCTCTGTGGGCAACCGATAGTTGCGCCCAGTCTGATTATTCAGTCTATTAATAAATTGCTGGACATCTTCCCAGCTCACTTGCTCGACAGGATAATTATTCCCTTTTCTAAAATGGGAAGGATTATTCCCCATGACCTTTCCCCACTGCCCTTGAGTCACCTCGTATACCCCAAGGTAAAAATCATCGATGCATACATTGTGAGAAGGTTTTTCATTTTTATTTCCGTCTCCAAAAGTATCCCCCATCTCATAGCACCCGCCTTTTATAAAAACAAACTCCATACCCGTATAAGGGTCTTTGAAGGTTCTTTCCAATTCGGGTAAGGCTGCCGTCGTTATTATTTCTTTCCCAGTTGCATTCTGCTCACCTTTGGATGTCACCACATCTCCCACCAAGAGAATTCCCATGGCGAAGGCGATCAATACCATTATTCCCAAAACTTTGGATGTAGACATATCTTACCTCCTTCTGATTTTGATTTGTTTGATACCGATGAAGAATTAGTTAATTTAGAAAGATCTCATTTACACTCCAGAAAGGCTCCAAAGAGATAAGAATCTCCTTAAAGCCTTCGTATTGGCATCTTCTTAAAACACCTTCACATATTTCCGCTCCGGAAGGTTATGGGTTATGTTGTTGAGTCGATTGGTTACGGGCACGAAACAAATGTCAAAAAAAATACTCTTAACCTCATGGATAGTCAAGGGGAAAATGGTGCGTTGGAAGAGAACAGCCACCAAAGCAAAGATAAACACCCCAATCACAAGCCCCATAGGTATATGAGTCAGAGGCGGGTGGATCGGATGGGTGTGACTTATCTCCTCCAAAAGCTGATATAAGAGGTCAATCATTTTAATCATATTTACTCCTCACACGTGCATTTTCAAAAGACTGTTTTATCATTGCCCCATCGATTTCCGCTGATCTCATAGCCCTCTTATTTCTTATGGCATTTTGAACAATCACCGTATTTGTCTGTACTGAAAGCTTTTTTTCCATCGTGGCATTCGCCGCAGTACTTGCCAGCGTTCATATCCGACATTAGCCCATTTTCTGAGGACTCCTTTAGCTCTTCAATGGTTTTTTTCATCGGGAAAATTTTCGGATGGCAGTCCATGCATTTTAGACCCTTCTCTGCATGAACGCTACCGCTAAATATCACCTTTCCCGCCTCCCCGTCTGGAAACTCCACAGTCTTCCCGGGGGGAACAGCAAAACCGTTACTACTGACCAACACTAACACGACAATCGGAATTAAAGTCAATGTTTTCAGCTTCATACCTTTATCTCCTTTCTGAGTTTGGATCTTTTGCATGACGGAAATCTTAGACAGAAGTCTTAGAAACGATTCTCCGATTCAAACAACATTTTATAGGCATCAGATTATGAAAAACCCTTAAATAGAGGTCAGACAGAAAAACTGTGTTAAATGCTCGGTCGGAACTTAAAATTTTGATCGGGAAATCTTAACAGTCTTTCTCCATCTACCGCCCCTTTCGGAAAGAGAAAGTTTTATAAGGCATCTCTTTGTCTTTTTCCCGAGCTACCAACCCCAAACTGCCTTAATGCATCAGCGCCCCGCCATCCACGTTGATGGCCTGACCGGTGATGTTTCGGGCCTCCTCCGAGGCTAAGAACGCTACGAGATTGGCGATATCCTCGGGCTCCTGTGGCCGGCGAAGTGGAGTAACCGACTTCACCCGTATCTCGAAAACTTCCCGAAGGCTGAGCTGCGCCAGAGCCGGAAAATTTTCTTTGAACCACTGCCCCATACTTTCCCACATGGGCGTCCAGATGTACCCAGGGCAAACAGCATTCACCGTGATGGCATAGCGGCCCAGTTCCTTGGCCACGACTTGGGTCAGACCGATCACCCCGAACTTGGAAGCGCAATAGGCGCCCATCAGCTCCTCTCCGGATTTTCCGGATATGGAAGAAATATTTATGATCCGTCCCCGTTTGCGGGGAATCATTTCTTTGGCCACAGCCCGTGAGCATAAGAAGGTGCCCTTGAGATTGACCCGCATGGTCTTCTCCCAGTCTTCCTCGGAATGCTTGATGATCCACCCGGGATTTCCAACACCGGCGTTATTGACCAGGATGTCGATTTGCCCGAAATTCTCCATTGTTTGTTTGACCGTCCGTTCCACATCTTTTTCAACGGAGACATCCATCTGAATAGAAAGGCCGGACCTGCCTTGATCTCTGATTTCCCCAACCAGTTTTTCTGCAGCCTCCCCATTTAAGTCTGTGGCCACGACAGTGGCTCCCTCTTTGGAAAGACGCAGGGCGATGGCTCGCCCCAATCCGCTTCCTGCACCCGTGACGATAGCGACCTGTCCGCCGAGATTATACATAGCAGCCCACCTCTAAATAAATTTAGGATTATCAAATTGATGATATCAAAGCTGGCCATCTTGTCAACGCCAATAATGTGGTTGTGAAAATTATCTTTTGAGGATTATCACTTGAAATCTGGAATAGAAATATGAATCCACGACTTGATGATTTCAGGAAGAACTAAACAACCACTCCACCCATCCCTTCCTCATCCAGCTAAAGACCCCGATCACTGCGTATAAAACGTAATGAGTAAAGTCAATCATTAGCAGGCATTTCATTGAACAGCGAGCTAA
>Ga0326728_10018876_pt1 | contig 13489 bp, 11 predicted proteins | sample MB3enrmetagenome_FD_207602 | JGI IMG/M metagenome (GOLD analysis project Ga0326728, IMG submission 207602) | Lab enriched peat soil microbial communities from McLean, Ithaca, NY, United States - MB31MN | ecosystem: Environmental > Terrestrial > Soil > Wetlands > Peat | place: USA: New York... | reverse complement strand
GCCCGGAGAAGCGGAGTTTCAGGGACGAGGCGTCTCTTATTGCGCCACGTGCGATGGCTGGTTCTTCGCTGACATGGACGTAGCGGTGATCGGGGGCGGAGATGCCGCTATCGAGGAAGGGCTGACGCTCGCGAACACCGTGCGCAAGGTGTACGTGGTTCACCGCCGCGACGGGCTTCGGGCCCAGAAGATACTCCAGGAGCGCGCGTTCGCAAACAGCAGGATCGAGTTCCTCTGGGACAAAATACCGGTGAGGATTTCCGGCAAAGACGAGGTCGAATCCATAGCTCTCGAGGACACGTTGAGCCGCGAGATCACGGAAGTGCCGGTGAGCGCCGTCTTTGTCTATGTGGGATCGCGCGCAGATACGGCATTTGCCGGGGACCTCGTGGATCGCGACACGGCGGGCTACGTCCGTTCCGGAGAAGACCTGTCGACACGGACCGAAGGCCTTTTCGTCGCAGGTGACATCCGGGTAAAATCTCTCCGTCAGGTAGCAACCGCGGTGGGAGACGGAGCCCTGGCGGCCGTGAACCTCGAGCACTACATACTCGAAAAGAGAGCGCCCCTCCCGTCCGGGATGCGCCCGAAGGACTTGAAGGAGGGCCTGTTGTCATGAGACTTCAACTCGATTTTCTGTTCATCAGGGATGTACGGTTCGCAGCCGAAACGGCAATTCATGACGGCGTGCTGTATGTGGACAAAGGGGCGCTTCAAGCCCTGTTGCTGGAGGACCGAAGATTTGCTTCGGTGGACGTGGAGATCGCCCATCCGGGGGAAGAGTGCCGCATCACCGCGGTCCTGGACGTCATCGAGCCAAGAGCCAAGACGAGCGACGGGGATGAGGATTTCCCGGGCGCGGTGGGGGCCCAGGTGCCCGCGGGTACGGGCAGCACCTGCGTGCTCAAGGGCGCTGCAATCGTCCTCAGCGACTACAGGGAAAGAACCGAATCCGGCAGAAGCACGGACCCGAACGGAGATATCATCGATATGGCGGGTCCGGGCGCCGAGGCGGGCCTCTTTGGGAAGACCCACAATATCGTGCTGCTGCCGATTCCTGCCGAAGGGGTGAACGGGCAGGAGTATCTGGCTGCCTTCAAGATCGCCGGCCTGAAGGCTGCGGCATATCTCGCCAGGGCTGGGATTGGTGCAACGCCTGACAGGACCGAGGTGATGGAGCTTCCCCCGCTCATCGCAAGGGACGGGACCACGGGCAACCTCCCCCGGGTCGTCTACATTTTTCAGATCCTTACCACGCAGTTCGATCCAATACCGGGGGAGCCCATTCTCTACGGCAGAAATGTCCCTGACATGGTACCCACCCTGCTTCATCCCAACGAGGTGATCGACGGCGCGGTGACCTCTCAGCTTCCGGCGCTCAATGTCCAGACATTCCAGGTCCAAAATCATCCGATCATCAGGGAGCTGTGCGCACGACACGGGAAGGATCTCTTTTTTGCCGGTGTGATCGCGTCGACAGCGCCGAACAACATGGCCGACATCGAGAGGATTTCAAATATTGCGGCGAACCTTGCGCGCTATGTGGGCGCGGATGGCGCGGTGCTCACCAAGACGGGCGGCGGTGCTCCGGAGCTTACGATGGCCAGAACAGCCCAACGCTGCGAGCGATTCGGCATAAAAACCGCCCTCGCCATTCTCCATATGGCGGCGGACGTGTACGGAGCCGCGACGCTGTTCAATATGCCGGAGGTCGATGCGATCGTCAGCCTGGGGGTCCCGAACACGCAGCTGACCCTGCCGGCAATGAAGAGAATAGTCGGCAGACGCCGCGTCGTCCCTGACATGCCGCCCATCGACGGCGAGATAAAGAGGACGGAAGGCGGCATAAAGGGCGGCCAGTGCCAGGTGGGAAGCTTCCGCCTCCGAGCCGTAAGGTACTAGGTGCGACCCTTCCGCTGTATTGATCGAAAGCAACAGGCGCTCTTGGCGCCTTGGGATGGGGCGAGGCGGGCCCCGACAACCTTGAGGAGGTGCCCACATGATAAGGGTAGTTCTTTATCTCAACCAGTTCTTCGGCGGCATCGGGGGAGAGGACAAAGCCGATGTGCCTGCCCGCCTCACAGAGGATATTGTCGGTCCGGGAAAGGCTTTCCGCGCCTCTTTGGGTGATCAGGGCCAGGTGGTAGCCACCGTCATCTGCGGTGACAATTACTTCGCAGAGAACATAGAAGCCGCAACCAGGGAAGTAAGGGACCTCGTGGCACCTTACCGGCCCGACCTTCTTCTCGCAGGGCCTGCGTTCAATGCGGGGCGTTATGGCATCGCGTGCGGGGCCGTGTGCAAGATGGCTCAGACCGAACTCGGGATTCCGGCCGTAACCGGCATGTACCGTGAAAACCCGGGGCTCGACCTGTACAGGAAAGACGTGTATGTCGTTGAGACGGGCGATACCGCACGGGCAATGGCCGACGTCGTCAACCGGATGACTACCCTGGCGTTCAAGCTCGTCAAAAGAGAGAAGATCGGGAAGCCGGCTGACGAGGGGTATTTTTCTAGGGGTTTGCTGGTAAACGAAGTCGCGGACAGGACAGGGGCAGAGCGCGTGACGGACATGCTCCTTCGCAAACTGCGAGGCGAGGCTTTTGAGTCGGAGGTGGTCCGGCCGGCCTACGACCGGGTAAAGCCCGCACCCGCCGTCAGGGAGCTCGCTTCCGCACGGATCGCCCTCGTGACCGACGGCGGGCTGGTGCCGAAAGGGAACCCCGACAAGATCGAGATGGCCACCGCGACCCGCTATGGCAGATACGATATTGCTGCCAAGGATGCGCTCGATCCCGCTGACTATGAGGTCACCCACGGCGGCTACGATTCCGTGCTCGTAAGACAGGACCCGAACCGTCTCGTTCCGGTCGATGCCATGCGAGAGATGGAGCGGGAGGGGGTCATCGGCTCTTTGCACGAGTGGTTTTACAGCACTACCGGTCTCACGTGCATCGTGGCCGTCATGAAGGAGTTGGGGAAACAGATCGCGGAAAGCCTTAAATCGGAGGGTGTTTCCGGCGTCATCCTGACCTCTACCTGAGGAACGAGCACGCGTTGCGGCGCAACGCTCACAAAAGAGATAGAGAGGGTTGGGATCCCTACCACCCATTTGTCCGCTGTCGCCCTCGTGGCTGAAATGGTCGGCTCCAACAGGATTCTGCCTGCCCAAAAGATCGTCAGCCCCTTGGGCAACTCGGCCCTTGGACCGGACGACGAGAAGGCACTGCGCCGGTCTCTCGTGCGAAAGGCCCTTGCGGTTCTTCAAACCGAGATTGAGGGGCAGCGGGTATTTTCCTAAAAGCCGCCTTCTGTAAGTGCTCCTAGAACCGGGCACTCGGCGTCTCGATCAATACGAATCCGGAAGAGTGGGGGGAGGTACATCAATGAATATCGTCAAAGTCGACATGACCGAGGGCGTCGTGGGCAAGGCTCCCTTCCCGAGACCCGGACGTCTGGATCACATGTTGGGTGGCCGGGCTGTTATCGATCGATACCTGACCGGCCATGTTTCGCCTCGGGTCCATCCTCTTTCGAGCAGGAGCCCCTTCATAGTCGCCCCCGGGTTTCTCGCGGGATCGTCCGCTCCCAGCGCGAACAGGCTGTCGGTGGGAGGAAAAAGCCCGCTCACCGGCGGCATAAAGGAGGCAAATGTGGGAGGGACGGCCGGCTCGAAACTCGGCCGGCTCGCCATCCAGGCCCTTGTGGTGGAGGGCAAGTCGTCACAATGGCAGCTTCTGAAGCTCGATCAAAAGGGCATCAACCTCGATCCTGCAGATTTCGTCATGGGCCTCGACAACTACGAAGCCTGCGAGCGCATTCGCGAGCGCTACGGGAAGAAGATCGGTGTGCTGATCATCGGTCCTGCGGGCGAGAGACTGAGTGCAAACTCAACGGTGGCGGCAACGGATCCCGAGGGCAGGCCAAGCCGACACGCGGCGAGGGGCGGCGTCGGGGCGATCATGGGCGCAAAGCGCCTCAAAGGCATTGTGATCGACGACACAGGCACGACCCTTCGCAGGGCCGTTGATGAGAAGGCATTCCGGGCCGCAGTCAAAGCCACGATCGAGACGATGCGGAGCGGCGGCCCCTATGGGGAGATTCTCCGTTCTTCAGGGACACCGTGGTTTGTCGATCTGGATAACGCCAGGGGCAGTCTCCAGACGCACAACTATCGTCTCGGCTCGTTCGACAAAGTTAATGACATCAATGCGAGCAAATTCATAGAGCTGAACAAGGTAAGGGGCGGAACGATGGGTCACGCCTGTTCGCCCGGCTGCGTCATTCATTGTTCGAACATCTTTCATGATGCCGGCGGAAGATATGTCACCTCGAGCCTCGAATACGAGACGCTCACGTTCCTCGGCGCCAATCTCGGCATCGGCGATCTTGACGCGATAGCGCGGATGGACAGGAGATGCGACGGGATCGGCATCGACACCATTGAGACAGGGGCGGCCATAGGGATCCTCAACGATGTGGGGCTCTTCGATTTCGGGGATGCAGCGAGAGCGGAGGAGCTCATCGAGGAGATTGCAAGGGGCACGCTCATGGGGCGGATTCTTGCGGGTGGGACGGAGCTAGTTGCAAAAGTCTTCGGCATTGACCGTGTCCCGACGGTGAAAGGTCAGGCCATCGCCGCCCATTCCGGACGCTCCATGAAGGGGTGGGGGGTCACGTACGCCACGAGCCCGCAGGGCGCCGATCACACGGCAGGCCCTGTCGGGGCAGGTGATCTCCTCAATCCCAAAGGCCAGGTAGAGCTGTCGAGGAACTCACAAATCATCAACACCGCCCTCGATGCCACCGGCTTTTGTCATTTCACCTTCATGTACAGGTATCCCCAGGTGATCATGCCCATGATCAACGCGTTTTGCGGAACCGACCTGACGATAGAAGATTTCTTGGAGCTGGGCAAGGAGATGCTGCGCCAGGAGAGGGCCTTTAATCTTGGTGCCGGCATCGGACCGGGCGCCGACGGGATGCCGGAGTTCACTAAGACGGAGCCCCTGCCCCCGACCAATGCCGTTTTCGATGTCCCGGACGAGGAGATACAGGGCTTCTTCAACTTCTGACGTAAGGCCCTCACCCTCTATTTTGCCGTGCCTCCCTTTTAGGGGCTCAGTATCACTTTTGTCGCGCTAAAACCTTGCGAGATCTGCCTTCATCCGTTTCCTGGATCGGATGCGCATCGATCTGCCCGTCGGCGGACAAGGGCGCGACGGCTCTCATCACTGCCAGTCAAACACCTTCTGGTCGAGAACCCTGTCGCGCACCGCCTCCACGGCGGCGAGGACGATAGCTCGCCTGACTTCTCGTTCCTTTGATGGGGAAAGGCTGGGATCTCCCAGTGGATGCATGATCGAAAGGCCGGGAACGATCCTGGAGGCCCCGACCATGAGCGCGGTGGGAACGAGCGTCGTAATGACGGCCGTTGGAATGCCGACCCTTTCGATTTCCCGGCTGATCACTGCACCGCAGCGAGTGCCCGTTCCTCAGGTAGCGGTGAGTATGGCTGCTGAAATACCCGCGCTTTTCAAATCTGCGGCAATATTCTTGCCGACCCTGTGCGCAGCGTCGACCGTGGTTGCAACCCCGGTTGTGGTATACAAGTACCGGTGCGTTTTTCCAATCAGCCCCTCTCTTTCGAATTCCCGCATCACGTCGAGAGGCACGAGACGGTTGGGATCTGCGTTCACATGGATCGTATCCCATCCCAGGTCGATAGATTCGAAAGCACCCCCGCTCATGTCATCGACCTCTGCTATGCTGTACTTCAAGTAGCGGCTCGCCCGGGAAGGTTCGAGGCCATCGGGGTTTCCCTTTGGTACAAGACCTCCTTCCGTGATCAGGGCTACCGAGGCATGCTTGAGCGACGCGACAGGAGGGGCCACAACGAAGCAGAGGCCCTCATCCTGCGTGTATGCATGCGGAGAAGCGGACGAGTCGTATGCGGTCCAATCTGCCCCTGGCAGGGAAAGAACGGAAAGGGCATTGATGATCTTCGCGTTGATGACGTCGAGATCGATAGAAGGGTCCAGGAGGTCGAATCCCTCCTGAACCGAAAGTTCGATGTGATCGTCGATCCTCACCCTCCGCCAGGAGGTCCAGAGAGAATTGGGAGAGGGGCTGTCTGAAGGCCTCAAAGGACTCAAGACTCGCCGCTCACCAATAAGAATGTCCTCCAGCTCCCGCTCGCTCGATGATCGCATTATCTCCGCTATCTTTCTGAGCGGGAGATAGTCGTTCTGCAGTTTCTTCACGGCGAGCACCTGCAGGAGATGACGATAAGAAAAGGCAATGCGACGGCCCCGACGCCCCGGCTTGCTGATAAGTCCTTTGTGCACGTAGTATTGGATAGTCCGCTTGGTCGGAATATCAGTCACCTTATAGCGGACCTGTTTTGTGACAAAGAGGGGGATGAACCGGATAGCCTGAGTGAGAAACACATCGAGCTCCAGATGCTCGTTCTCGAGCGTCCTGAGCTGCTGTATCGCTTCGGTTGCAGTCATCGACATCACTCCAAACGTAGCCCTTCTCGTGCTATCCGTGAGAATCAGAATAAGAATAGATAGTAGCAGTAAAAGATGTCAACAAAAAAGCAAGCCTTCATGGAGATTGTTTCTCAGATCCACGGGGCTTGACGAAAGAAGGAAAGAGCAAGAGAACTCGGTCGTGAGACCCGGAAGGGAAGAGAATGCACCATATACTGTTTTTAAATCAGCCGTCATTTTAGGCTATTCAACTCACTTTCAATAAGTCGCCGCTTAAGGATTGCCGGGTTTCCTCTTGAAGCCGTCTTTTGGGGAACCGAATCCTTTAAGGGACGGACCCGAGGGAGCACCGGGGGTATTGAATGTGCTATACTTCGTCTTGTGAGAAAAGGAAAAGCCGTCAAACGGGCTCTTGAAAGGAAGACCCCGTCTCAGCGCAAGAAGGTCCTTTTCTTCTGCGCCTGCAATTCCGTCCGCTCCCAGATGGCCGAGGGTCTCGTGAGGGCGCTCTATGGCGACAGGTTGGAGGCGTTCAGCGCAGGCCTCAAGCCGGCTCTTTTGAGCCCCACCGCAACCCGGGTCATGGCAGAGATAGGCATCGACATATCTTCCCACATGCCAAAGAGCATCGAAGCCTTCGTGGGGACAAAATTCGATTGCGTTGCCATGGTATGCGGGGATCCCAAAGGAACGTGCCCCTTTCTCCCCCATTCTCAGCTCGATTTCACCTGCGCCGGCTGTTCCGGCTGCTGCGCCCTCCACCCCTTCTTCCCGAGGGGGAGCCGCCTCCTGCACGGCCAGTTCCAGAACCTCATCGACAGGGAGGGAGCGGAGCACATCGAGGCCTTCCGAAGGGTGAGGGACGAGATCAGGGAGTGGATAACGGAAAATTTCGGGGCTGACGAAAAGTAGTATATGCAGCCGCAAAACCGAGCGAAGCGAGTGTGAGCGGGGAGGCTCCGGTAGCTTATGCTGCCGGAGGGGGCGCTGAGCCGACGGCACCACGAGCGAAGCGAGGCTGAGCGGGGAGGCTCCGGCGGCTTATGCTGCCGGAGGGGGCGCTGAGCCGACGGCACCACGAGCGAAGCGAGATTGAGGGGGTGGCTCCGGCGGCTTATGCTGCCGGAGGGGGCGCTGAGCCGACGGCACCACGAGCGAAGCGAGATTGAGGGGGTGGCTCCGCAGGCTTATGCCTGTGGAGGGGGCGACGCGAGCCCCAATAATTGCATAACGGAGAATTTCGGGACCGAAGGGGAATAACCTTTTAGCCGTACCGGTACTGGACGCCGCACTCTCCTCTAGGGTAACCCCACGAGACAGAGCCTCGGACGCAGGCGATCCTGCACGTTCCGCATTCGAGGCAGCCCGCGTACTCCACGGTCATCTCACCGGTCTCCTCGTTCAGGGAATAGAGATGGCCGGGACAGACGGCCACGCACCACCGTTCCTTGCATTCCAAGCACTGTTTCTGGTCAAGCCTGATGTGGCTCTCCCGGTCGTTCTTGATCGCGTCGAGGGCTATTTTCTCTTCCACTTTCATGACTACATCTTCCTGAAGGAAAGGAAATCTTTGAATCCGTCCCACGTAAGCACGTGTTTTCGCGCCGCTTCCTTTGCCGTCTTGTAGAGAGAGGCTTTCGGCCCGCTGTCCACTGTATAGAGGTCCCTGAGTAGCTCGCAGAGGAACTTCGGATAGACCTTGAGGAGCCGGGGGTTGTCGAGCACCTCCCGCGAGTGGCGGAACGTCTCAAGATCCCGGAGGACGAAGCTTTCCTTGAGCTTCTTTTCGTAGAGAGAAAGGAACTGAGCCGAGGTGTCCCCCTTTGTGAGGGCCTCGTCTGCTACCTCGCCGGCCAAGACCCCGGAGGCCATTGCAAATTCCATCCCCCTCACCGTGAGGCCGAGGTTGAGCGCAAACCCGGCGGCGTCTCCGGCCACGAGCATGTTGTCGGTGACCAGCTTCGAGATGCCGCCAAACCCCGCCTCCGGGATCACATGGGCGGCATATTCCTTCAGCTCTCCGCCCTTTGTCCACCGGAGGACCTCGGGCCTTGCCGTAAACGCTTCCATTAGCCGGTAGGACTCTTCGGCGCCGTGTGCTCCCATGAGCGCTTCGATGCCGACGACGAGCCCCACGGACAGGCTGTCGCTGTTCGTGTAGAGAAACCCGCCGCCGAACATGCCCTTTGTCACGGCGCCCGCAAACAGGCAGGCGGCCCCTTCGCCCGCTTCGAGGCCGAACCGGTCTTCTATGATGGCGGGGTCAAGCTTGTATATCTCCTTCATGGCTACCGCGTAGTCGGCGGGCTCACACGGGCCCGATCGGAGGTGTGCCTTTTCGGCCATGAAGGAGAGGGCGCCGTCGGCCGCTATGACAATTCGGGCCGGTATCTCCTCGCCCCCTGCTTTCACCCCTGCCACGCGGCCTTCCTCCCAGAGGAGATCATCGACCCTCCGCCTTGGGATGACAAAGCAGCCCTTCTCCATGACCTTGCTGCCGAACCAGGCATCGAACCTGGCCCGCAGCACTGTGTAGCTCATGTAGGGCTTCGTGCGCCTTTGCGCGCACCCGTGCTCAAGGAGGACCGAGCCTTCCCCGTCGAGGATCGTCAGCATCTCCTTCACCACCGGCCGCTCGAAGGGGGCCTCCTCCACTATCTCCGGAAGAAAGGCCCGGATGGGCTCGACATAGATCCGGCCCCCGGTAACGTTCTTGCTGCCGGGCGCGTCGCCGCGCTCGAGGAGGATCACCTGTCTGCCGGCGGTACTCAGCCGGTAGGCTGCGGCGAGGCCCGCCAGTCCCCCTCCCACGACGACCACATCTATCTTCTCCATGGAAGACACGCTATTTGCCCAACCTTTTCTTGAGGGCCTCCGTCAGTGCCGGCACGACTTGGAAGAGATCGCCCACGATGCCATAGTCCGCGTGCTTGAATATGGGCGCGTTCGGGTCCTTGTTGACGGCCAACACGACTTTCGACGTGCCCATCCCCATTATGTGGTGGATCGCGCCCGAGATGCCTGCCGCTATGTAGAGCTTCGGGGAGACCGTCTTGCCGCTCTTGCCGACCTGGTCCTCATGGTCGCGCCACTTCGCGTCGACGACCGACCTTGTGGCGCCGACCACGCCCCCGATCGCCTCCGCAAGGTCCTCGAGGAGCTTGAAATTCTCTGCGGCCCTCATGCCATGGCCTCCTGAGACAATGACATCGGCCTCCGTCAGATCGATCTTGCCCTTAGTCTTCTCCTCGATCCGAATGACTTTCGTCCTCACGCGGTCGGGAGATATACCCATCTGCCTCTCGAAGAACTCACCTGCCGATTCCCCCGGCTCTCCCAGGGCAAAAGTATTCGGCCTCACGGTGACCACGGCGGGGCTGGAGGAAAAAGAGACCTCGGCCAGCACCTTACCGCCGTAAATAGGCCGCACCACGGTCAGGGGCTCATCCATCCAGCGAACAGCCGTCACGTCGGAAGCGATGCCGCATGCGAGCAGCACCGCCACCCTGGGCATAAAATCGCGGCCGATACGCGTTGCCCCCGCAACAACGATGCGCGCCCCCTCTTCTATGGCGAAGGCCGAAAGGGCCTGCGAGTATCCTTCGGCGGTGTATGCATCGAGAACCGGATCAGTGATGTTCACAAGCTTCCCCGCGTAGGAGAGAAGCTTTTCCCTTAGACCTTCGGACATCGGCCCGAGGACCACTGCCCCGACTTCGTAGCGGCCTGAAGCCGCCACATTCCGTGCCTCGCTCAAAAGCTCTAAAGAGGCCTTTCTTGGCTGATCGCCCTTAAGTTCTACGAATACGATGATCTTTTCCATTCGAGGCCCCCTTGCTATATGACCCTTTCCGCGTCAACGAGAATCCGCGCAGCCTCGAGAGCCGCATCCGCCGGCTCCCCGGGTATGAGCCGGACCTCCTGCCTCTTCCGGGGGGCGAGATATCTCTCCACTCTCACCTTCGCGCCTGATAAGCCCACCTCGCCTGAGGTGAGCCCGAGGTCCGCGGGTGTTACCTTGGGTATCGTTGTCCTCATGGCCTTCATGACACCGGCGATAGGCGCCGTTCTCGGTTCGTTGAGCGCCCTTTCCGTGGTAAAAACAGCCGGGAGTGCGCACTCGACTACCTCGTGCCCACCTTCGATCTCGCATTCTGCCAGTGCTTTGCCGCCATCGCAATCGAGCTTCACGATGCCGCCCACGTGGGGAAGACCGAGAAACTGGGCCACCATGGGCCCCACTTCGCCACGGTCGTCGTCGATGGCCTGTCTCCCGCAAAGAATAATATCGAAGGGATCCTTTGACGCGGCCCGGCTCAATGCCAGGGCAGTGCTGTTGCCGTCGCCTTCGAGAAACGCCTCGTCATCGAGCAGAAGTGCCTCGTCCGCACCCATTGCGATGGCCGTTCTCAATACTTCGATCGCCTTGGCTGTCCCCAGAGAGACCACCCGCACCTTGCCTCCGTGCTTTTCCTTCATCCTCAAGGCTTCTTCCAGGGCCACCTCATCGAAGAGGTTTGTTGCAAACTTTTGCTCAATCTCGAGGCCCCTACCCTCTCCCGTGATCTGTACGAAGGCCTCCGGGTCGGGCACCTGCTTTGCGAGCACAACAACATTCATTATGCCGCCTCCTTTTCGAAAAACTGCCGGCAACCACCAATGTGCCTGTGGACAGTTTTTTGTACCACATAACGCCGCGTGATTCCACCTCTTGTTGACGAGAAACGAACCTGGGGGCGGCCAAGATCATGGCATGCTTATTCCCGGGCTTTTCACCGAAGAAAGGCCGGGAACGTCACTAAAGGGACCGACGAGGTGCCGACCCGCGTTTTAGGCGGGTCGGGTCGGTGTAGGCGGGATCGAGGACGGGGGAAAATAGGCGAGTGCAACTACTGGGGTGATCGTAGTAGCGTTGTTCATGGCAGGATAAACCTTCTTAAGCCCGTCACCACGGCGTGACAGGCCGTCAATACGTCTTTGAGGCTTACAGGTGTTGCCGCCTGAAGACCGGGCGTGATGGCGATGCCTAGGATAAGCCCGGCGATGGATGAACAGATGATGGCAATCTTCTTCAGGGAAAGAAATGGAGGCCGGCGGACCGCCCCCTTCTTCAGGTCTTCGCTCGTCCGGAGGGCGTACCCGTGATCTCCTTCCCTTTTCTCCCCGGGCGTCGCGCCGCACTCCGGACAAAGGCGGTCGTCAATCCCCCCGGAGACACCAAGATAGGCGGCGTAGGATTTCACGTAGCCTTTCACGTACACCGGATGGGGAAGGCCGCCCCAATCGCCAGCTTCGATCGAGCATACGGTCGATTTCTTGACGAAGAGGAATTCAGCAACGTCAGATGGCGTGAGGCCCCTGCTTTCCCTCGCTTCCCGTAAGATCCCACCTAGACGGCGAAGATCGAAGCCCGCCCCGGATACCTCCGACGGGGTCCCCATCGTGCATTCTTGGGCCGGGGGAAATGGCACGTGAGAAAAGGCTGCTTCCAAAACCGACACCCCATGCCTCCTTCTAGGGTCTTTTAGCTTACCACTGGTGGATATGTAGCAAAGAATGTGCCAAAAAGGCCGAAAGATGTGCCAAGAGGCTGAAACCTGGGATCAGCCTTGCGGTTGAGCGAGAAATGGGTGGGCCGAATGAACTGGGAGTCGTGCGGGAAGTGGGCTATTTCGGCTCAATGTCGGGGCTGGGCGCTGGAGCAGGATCCGGAAATCCTCAGTTTCTACGCGCCATTCCCGAAAGATGCCCCTATCTGCCTAAGGGTGTGCGCATTCGGTTTGGCCGGTGGGCGCTTTCGGTTGAATTGCGCTCCTAGGCGTGAGCCCGGAAAGGACGCTCACGCCTAGGAAAACGTTTCCGACTAGAGGCGTGCTTTTCCCGCCGACGTGTAAACTTTGTAGGCTTCGTCGGCGCTCTTGCCTTCCACGGTCACGGCGTAGATGCCGTTGCACATCCTTACAGCCTCGTCGAGCCTCTTCTGGTGGATGTTCCTGCCCGTGGCATTTCCCGCGGCGCCGCTGATATGTATCTGGTCGTGCAGCCTCTGAAGAAAGGCCCGGACGTCGTCGCTCTCGCCGCCGGCGCAGACGACCTTCGTCCTTCCCCCTGCAAGGATTGCCTCTTTCAACGCCTCCGCCGGTTTGACGCCCTCTTTCTTCGGATAATTGACCTTAACGAAATCGCTTCCCAGGCATGCCCCTACTCCGGCCGCGCCGGCGATGAGATGGGGGTCCTTCTCATCCTTCACTGCCTTGCCCCGGGGATACATCCAGAGCACGGTGACATAGCCCTGCTGGTGGGCCTCATAGACGATCTGGGCGGCCTCGTACAGCATGCTCGACTCGTACTCGCTGCCGATGTAGACGGTGTAGCCCACGCCGAGTATGGAGAGCCCGCTACCCCGGTGGAAGTCGGCAACCTGCTGCATCCCGAACCATCGTTGGCTCATGGGGTCGCACTGGGCGGTCTTGACCAGATTCGTCTTAGAATTGAGCTTCACGAGATACGGCACGTCCTTGTAGTCCTGGCCATAGCGGGCTATGAGCCCCAACTGCGTGGCAAAGACGCCTATCCTCGCCTTGGCGGCTATGCGGAAGAGGTGTTCGGGGTCGCCATCGTCCGCCGCTATCCCCTCTCCGAAAAAATCGGCGTTCAGGTGCTCCACTTTTTGGTCCCCGGCGTAGAGCATGAGGCGCCCGGTCTCTTTCGTCATGGTCTGATAGTTCCTGATATAGCTACCCTTAGCCGAAGCGGGAACATCACACGGCACTTTCACGACAGCACTTTCGCCCTTCATCGTATCCTCCTTCGATTATTGGCCCGCCAAATCTTTTGATGGTACTACGGTTTCCCGCAAAAATCCACACAAGAAAAATATGCTTCTTCGAAGGCCTCTTTGCCATGGGCGCCCCTGTCGGCCAAAAAAGCGACCTTAAGCTCATGAGGATCGCCGATCCTTAGGACCTTGACAAAGCACCGCGGCCTACATAGCT
>Ga0326728_10018873_pt1 | contig 13490 bp, 11 predicted proteins | sample MB3enrmetagenome_FD_207602 | JGI IMG/M metagenome (GOLD analysis project Ga0326728, IMG submission 207602) | Lab enriched peat soil microbial communities from McLean, Ithaca, NY, United States - MB31MN | ecosystem: Environmental > Terrestrial > Soil > Wetlands > Peat | place: USA: New York... | reverse complement strand
TCCAGGAGACCATGAACAAAGTGGTTAAAGCCAGCAACGAAAAGATTGCGGCGATTGACTTTGCGACGGCTCGTGAAACTCAGGCAGACGGCGAAAGACGCGCTGCTATCAAGGTGGCTGAGGGACAAAGGCAGGCCGCAATCCTGCAAGCTGAAGGTCAGAAGCAGGCCAAGGTACTGGTGGCTGAGGGCGAAGCTCAGGCCATTAAGCTCGTGAATGAAGCGGCCGACCTTTATTTCAAAGGTAATGCGCAACTGCTCCGGCAGCTACAGGCGGTAGAAACATCGCTCACCAACAATTCCAAAATCGTTGTCCCTACAGATTCCTCACTGGTCAATGTTATCGGAGGTCTGGCGGGCATCGATACTCATTTGCCGGCAAGGAAGTAATTCGATAAGCGGCCGGTATTACGTGGGCTGGCGCAGACCCGCGCGATTTCTCAGGTTTCCTCTTCCATCGAATTCACAAAGGCTGTTTTCCATTCTAGTCCGTTGGGAGACCCCCCCGGCTCTGCCGGGGAGGCAGCAGAAGTTTGACAGATCCGGGAGTCGATGTTCTCAATGGGTGACGAACTTGGAAAAAGACCCCTCACCCGGCCCGCGCCCGCTGGTGAGAGCGCGCGGCGCGGTCCACCCTCTCCCCTGGGGAGAGGGTGGAGGTTGTTCTGGGCGCGCTTCCGTGCGCTGAAAAGTTTTCCCTCTCCCCTGGGGAGAGGGTGGCCGAGGGACGAGGTCGGGTGAGGGGTCTCTTGCCTTTCCCGGCCCCTTTGAAGGGCCAACACGGTAAGGCCCCCGGCTTTGCCGGGGGAGATACTTACTCGCAATACGAATCAGCCCCCAAAAAAGACGCATGGGCGGAGGTTATCCATAGATTGCTCAGATTTCACAGATTGAGGTTCGGACTGCCCACTGCCTTCTGCCCACTGCCTACTGCCTTCTGCTTTCTGCCTACTGCTTTCTGCCTTCTCCCAATCGTTCGTAGGCCTCCGGGTCGTCCACATCGATAAGAACACCGGGGTCGGTGACTTCCACGAATTGTGTCGCTTCGCGATGTTTGCGGATAACTTTATTGGCGGGTCCTGCGGGCGGGAGGGCCAGCAACTCCGGAAACAGTTCCTGGCTGATCACCACGGGGTGGCCGCGTTCACCCTGATAGGTGGGGATGAGGACGGGCGGGTGGGTGGATTGAAACTCCTCTGTCAATTGCAAGATCACTTCTGTGGAGATGGCCGGATGATCTACGAGGCAGAGGATGACGGCTTCCGGCAAGTCTACTGCTGCCGCCGCGAGCCCCAATTGCAGCGAAGACGTTTGTCCCCGCTGGTAATCCTCGTTAACCACCACTTGCACCGCCGCCAGGTTTACCACGCGCCGGATGGCTTCCGCGTGATGCCCCAAAACTACCGTAATTTTCTCGATGCCGGCGGCCGCGAGATTATGGATGATGTTTTCCAGGAAGCTGCGGCCGTGGTAGGTGAGCAGGGCCTTGTCGCGCCCCATGCGGCGGGATTCTCCGGCGGCGAGAATCAGCCCGGCAATCATGTGGTGTGCTGCGCCTTGGGCTTGTATGCCAGCGAGGGAACGCTGGGTAAAGTGTTGCGCCGCACCGCGATCATTTCCGCCACAATGGATACGGCAATTTCTTCCGGCGTGAGCGCGCCGATATCGAGCCCGATGGGTGAATGCACGCGCTCGATGCGCTCTGCCGAGACCCCTTCGCGCTCCAGAACTTTGCAGATTTCGATGAACTTGCGCTTGCTGCCGATCATGCCAATGTAGCGCGCTTGGGTGGTCACGGCCCAGCGCAGGCAATCGAGATCCCCCTTGTGGCCGCGCGTTACCAGCACCAGGTAGGTGTGGTTGCTGACGCTGAGCCGGGGAAAGATCTCTTCCCACGGTCCCGCGAAAACTTCCGAGGCTTCGGGGAAGCGCTCCTTATTGGCAAAGGCCTCGCGGTCGTCGGCCACCTCGACATCAAAACCCGCAATTTTCGCCACCCTGGCCACATACAGGCCCACGTGCCCGCCGCCCAGAATAAGCGCCGTGGGCGTGGCCAGAATGGGCTCCACAAAGATGTCGAGCGAGCCGCCGCAGATCAGCCCGTTGTCGTACTCGGGGTTGGCGTTCAGATTGAAATGCAGGCGCCGGGGCTTCTCCTCGCGCATCACCTCCTGCGCCACTGACCACACTTCGGCTTCCACACAGCCGCCGCCCACCGTGCCGGCAAATGAACCATCGTCGCGAATCAATATCTTGGAGCTCTCGTGGCTGGGGATTGACCCCTGCACTTCGACAATGGTGGCCAGCGCGCCCTTGCGCCCCGCCTTGCGCAGCCGAACGATTTCTTCAAAAATGTCCATGGCCGAATCTTAGATTATGCGCCGCGTGGAGCAATGTCAACGCATGGCCATCTTGAATAGAGTCTGCGACAGTGATATAAGCATAATATGCGTGCGAAGGGTGAAATCGGCGGCAAAGATCTGCCACGCGCGATTCCCGCGGAAGAACTTCAGAAAATGCTAGGCCCCAGCGGGGCATTCTGTTCATGGGATGCCTCGAATTCGACGGTCAGCGAGTTAATGGCGCGCTGGCCGTTTTTGTTTTCCCATCCACTCTTGGGCACCAACAAGCAAGCGTAGCGTGGACCGGTTCTATAGGTTTGCGGCTTTTTCCATGCCCCAGGCGGCGAACCGGGGACCTAAAGAACAGGTCGGAGGTAAACCTCCTAATTCCGAGGGATGAGGAGGAAAGCGAATACACCATGAAAGCAATTCGATTCCACGAACACGGTGGGCCGGAGGTGCTTCGGTACGAAGATGCTCCGACCCCGGAGATTCAGGCTAATGAAGTCCTGGTGAAGGTGAAGGCCTGTGCGCTGAACCATCTGGACGTCTGGGTGCGCGGCGGGGTGCCGGGATGGCGCATTCCTTTGCCGCATATCGTGGGCGCGGATGTTTCCGGTGAGGTTGCCGAGGTGGGGCCGCTGGTGAGGCGGGTGAAGCCGGGTGACCGCGTGCTGCTCAGCCCGGGGGTCAGTTGCGGCCAGTGCGAGATGTGCTTTAAGGGGCTGGACAGCGCCTGCCGCCAGTTCACGGTGAGGGGCGCGTTCGTCGATGGCGGATACGCGGAGTATGCGAAGTCGGTGGAGATGAACGTGCTTCCCATCCCCGGCGATCTCAGCTTTGAAGAAGCCGCCGCCGTGCCGCTGGTTTTTCTTACCGCCTGGCACATGCTTTTTGCGCGGGCGGGATTAAAGGCCGGAGAGGACGTGCTGGTGATGGGCGCGGGTTCAGGCGTGGGCAGCGCGGCCATTCAGGTGGCAAAGCTCGTGAACGCGCGGGTGATCGCCACGGCGGGCGCGGATTGGAAGCTGGAGAAAGCGCGCGCGCTGGGCGCCGACGAGGTGATCAACCATACCCGCCAGTCGATTGGCGACGAGGTGAAGCGCCTCACCCAGAAGCGCGGCGTCGACGTGGTGGTGGAGCACGTGGGCGCGGCGGTTTGGGATGCTTGCTTTGAATCCCTCGCCACTTACGGGCGGCTGGTAACCTGCGGCATGACCACGGGCGGGGACTTGAAGCTGAACGGCCAGGGCCTTTTCGGCCGCCAACGCACGATCCTGGGTTCGTTCATGGGGGGCAAAGGGGAACTAACTGATGCGCTGAAATTCATCGGCCAGCGGAAATTGAAGGCGGTCATCGATTCCACATTCCCTTTGCAGGAAGCCGCCGCCGCTCAGCAAAAGATGGAGGGACGGGAGTTCTTCGGAAAGATTCTGTTGCACCCTTGAACACGTTAGAGTCATGTTTATTAAACGAACTCTTGCTACAGCACTCTGGAAGATTTAATTATTCTTCTTAGGACACTCGGGGTTGAAGAGAAACCCGCCACGTGGCATAATGGAGTTGCGATGGGCGCAATCGAGGTAACAAGCGATCAATCCGGTTTTGAAGGTCTGATCTTCGCGCAGCTTGACAGGGCGGTGAACTGGGCGCGCCGATCATCGATTTGGCCCTTCAGTTTTGGCCTGGCGTGCTGCGCCATTGAGATGATGTCGACGGGCGCGGCGCGTTTCGACCTGGCGCGCTTCGGCGCGGAGGTTTTCCGGGCTTCACCCCGCCAGGCGGATTTGATGATTGTTGCCGGCCGCGTTGCCCAGAAAATGGCTCCGGTGATTCAAAGGCTTTACGCGCAAATGCCCGAGCCCAAGTGGGTCATTTCCATGGGCGCCTGCGCCACTTCCGGCGGGGTGTTCAATAATTACGCCATCGTGCAAGGCGTCAACCAGTACATTCCTGTTGATGTTTACGTGCCGGGGTGCCCGCCCCGGCCCGAGCAGCTTATTCATGCCATTAACATGCTGCAAGCAAAAATCGACAAGCAGCGCGGTTCATTCAAAGAGGCCGTTTTCCACACGTAGGCGGTAGACTGTAGACGGCATACAGGGCCGCGAATCGGGAACGCCTTCTTAGTTCCCTGCCTGCCATATTTCGTCCACCGTCCCTTTAACCACGCCGCAGGTAGGCGGAAATCAGGACCACCACCACGCCCAGGATGAAGGCGACCAGCAGCCACGTCCGGCGGCGGGCCCGTAGAGGTTGGAACAATCGGAAGGGAATCGAGAGTCCCAGCAGAACGCCAAAGAGGACGAAGGACAGCAGGATTTTGAGGGCCAGCAACTTCCAGGCCCGATCCCAGGGTTCTTCCCAATAGTAGCGTCGGATGTTGTAGAGCCCGGAGAGCAGCAGCAGGGTCAGGGCGCTCCAGGTCACCCATCGGAAACGAGTCGCAACGGCCTTTGAAAACGCCTCGAGCTGCTCCCCGCTGAGCGCTCCCAGGGAAGGAATCAGAATGATGAGCATGAAGCCCATTCCTCCCAGGCCGATTACCGCAGCCATCACATGAATCCACTGAATGATCGTCGGCATAGTTTTTATGTCCTCAATGCCGGGGGGATTCTATGCGTTTTTCGCTCATGAGGACAAGACTGTAGGTTTGCACATTGGCGAAACAGGAATTCCCCCAAGCGAGGATGGCGAAATGAACATAAGCCATCCCCCCCTTCGTTCCCAAAACGCCGGTTTGGCCGGAGGATGGAAATCAAGCGAGGGTGGAACGGATCTGGTCGATCTGTCTCGCCAAATCGAAATCCTTCTCCGTAACCCCACCCTGGCTATGCGTCGAAAGACTGATCCCCACTACGTTGTAATTGATGGTGATATCGGGATGATGCCCGGCGCTTTCGGCTGCCCGGGCGATCTGGTTGACGAACCCAATGCCCGGCAAGAATGATGGGAACGTAAATTTCTTCTGAAGCTCTTTCCCCTGGTAGGACCACCCCGGCATTTTCGTCAATTCCTGCGCGATGGTCTCGGTGCTCAGTGTGGCCATGGTGGCTCCTTTGATTTCGAGGGGTTCTGCGCGCTTCGACTTGATGGTTCGCCCCAACTCGCAAGGCGCATGCCGAAGGCGAAAGGCAGACCGGCTTTGCTCCCCCGGGAGGTAATGTCATCGGCAAGTTGCGGAATTCGCCCCTCGAACAACCCCCCTATCGAGTATAGAAATCCAGGCTGCACAAGTCAACGGGACAACCGTTGATGTCCTGATTTGAACGTAGCGCCGCCACCTTGGCGGCTCAATGCCGGCTGGAAGCAGGCGCTACATCTGAAATTAGGACACCACCAGCCAGGGCGCGTGCGTGCCGTCCTCCCATTTCAGGAGTACTATGGAAGTGCACGGCGCGCGGCGATGGGAGAGGGGAAAGGTGAGCGGACGTTTATGATCCATGAAATATTGCCGGTCGGCATGTTGGCCTGTAACTGTTCGATTCTGGGTGATGAGGCCACGGGTGAAGCTATCGTCATCGATCCGGGGGACGACATTGAGCAAATTCAGCAAATCCTGGCCAGACATCACCTGCGGGTGAAATATCTTGTCGCCACCCATGCTCACATCGATCATGTGGGGGGAATTGAAAAACTCAAACAGGCCACCGGCGCCGCCGTGCTGATGCACCAAAATGATTTACCCCTGTATGAAAACCTGGCTTTGCAGGCCGAGTGGTTGGGTGTCCCCGCCCCGGGAGTGACCGATGTGGACCAGTTTTTGAAGGAAGGCGACCTGCTGCGTTGCGGCGCGCTGAGTTTGGAAGTTTTGCACACGCCGGGGCATTCTCCCGGCAGCCTCTCCCTCCACCTGGCGGGCGAGAACCAGCGGATTCTGAGCGGGGACACTTTATTTCAAGGAAGCATCGGACGCACCGACTTATGGGGCGGCTCGCTGCCGGAAATCCTGCGGTCCATTCGCCACCGCCTGCTGATATTTCCCGATCCAACACCGGTTTTCCCGGGGCACGGCGCGCCCACCACCATTGGCGAGGAGCGCGAAAGGAATCCCTTCTTGCAAGGCTTGTAGCCATCGGATCATCGGGTGATCGGATGATTGAGTGATTATTGATGGGTGAATTAAGAATCGGGTCATCGGGTCATCTGGCCCTCGGGTCATTAAAGAAATTCCGGTGGTTGCTGCGCCGATCGACTGATCCCCCGATCCCCTGATGTAGCCCGGGTGGCCGCTCATTCGTCTAACATTAGAGCTATGTCCGCTAAACTCAAACATTTCCTGGGCGCCTATGGAATCATTGCCGGCCTCAGCGCCCTGCTGGTGGTGTTGGGGGTTTTGCAATTTCGCTGGAGCAATCAGATTCGCACGGCGGAGGTGCAAAAGAAACAGGCCGCGCTGGAGTCCGGCATGAATGGGTTTCGCGAGGATTTCCGGCGCGAGCTGGCTGGAATCTGCACGAGTTTCGGCTTGCGCCCGCCTGACCATGTCCCCGCCCTTGAGGACCTCTATGCCCAGGAGTGCGGAGATTGGGAGCGATCATCCGACCACCGCGAACTAGTGGCCAACTATTACCTTTGGGAAAAGGGCAAGGGGGATAGTTATTCCTTCCTCCAATTCAATCCCCAGCAGAACGATTCCTTTCAGGCAACGGCTTGCCCGGCGCGATTGGGGGACCTCTGCGACCCTGCCAATCTCATCGCCGCGCTCTCCCCGAGGGGCGGAGAATTCGGACCGCTAGGGTCGCGCTGGCGGCTGCAAGGTGAGTCGCTGGCGATGGTGCGCCCCCTTTCCCAAACGAACTGGCGCAACCGCAGGCAACGCGATGGCTGTCCGCCCGATTGCTCGCCCGCGGGATTCATGATGGTTGAATTGAACCGCGAAGTTTTCCTGAAGCGATTTCTTCCCGAGCTTGCCCAGAGGTACTTCGGAGGAGCGGACGGGCTTCTCTATGACGTGGCCATCATTGATGCCGCGAGCCCTCCCCGCTTCATTTACGCGTCGCAAAATCCTCCTTCTCCGTACCTGGTGAGTTCGCCGGATGAGTCGGTGCACTTGTTCAGCGCGCGCCGGGGGAGGGGATTGGAGCCCCGAACGGGCAATTCCCGCGAGCCCGGCAATCCCGCGAGGCGCGAGTGGACTTCTCCCCCTCCCCCGTATCCGGCAGCCGGGCGCGAGTTCTCCGGGCGCGCCCGGGGCTTTTTTGCCACCCCGATTCTTGCCGATGCTTCCGCGGCGGGATGGCGGCTGGTCGTCCGGAATCCCGCGGGTTCGCTGGCGGAGGCGGCGTCGATGTACTGGACCCGGGACTTGCTGCTGGGTTTCGGGGTGTTGCTGGTGCTGGCCGCGAGCATGGCTTTGGTTCTGGTCTGGACGCAGAAAATCCGGCGGCTGGCCAAAATGCAGATGGATTTTGTGGCCGGCGTGTCGCACGAATTGCGCACTCCCGTGAGCGTCATCTCCTCGGCGGCGGAGAATCTTGCCGATGGCGTGGTGGAGTCCAGAGCCCAGGTGAAACAGTACGGCGCGCTCATCCGCAATGAGGCCCAGCGGCTGGCCGCCATGGTGGGGCAGGTGCTGCTGTTCGCTGCTACCCGCAACGAGAATCAGCAATACCAGCCGCGCCCGGTTCCGGTGGCGGAGACCATCGATTCCGCCGTGGCGGATTTGGCCCACCTCACCACCGCCGACGGCTTCACCGTCGAGAAGGAGGTGGCGCCCGGCCTGCCCCCGGTTTTGGCCGATCCGAAGGCGCTGGGACGCTGCCTGCAAAATCTCATGACCAACGCCTTGAAATATGGCTCGGAGGGACGATGGATGGGCATTCGCGCCCAACCGGGGTCGGGACCGGAAGCGGGAGAGGTCTTGATCACCGTTCAGGATCGAGGGCCGGGAATTGAACCCGCCGACCTTCCCCACATTTTCGAGCCTTTCTATCGGGGAAACGCCGCCCGGGCTTCGCAGGCGCACGGCACGGGCCTGGGTTTGAGCCTGGCCAAGGAAGCCGCGGAGGCCATGGGTGGAAAACTCACCGTGGAGAGCCGCCTGGGTGAAGGAAGCGCGTTCACGCTGCACTTCCCCGCGGCCCGGTGAAGGGGCGTGCCGTTGGGGTAGCGGCTCAGTTTGAATTTGTAGCGGCGGGTTTACCCCGCCAAATGGCGGCGTAAAGCCGCCTCTACGTCAAACTGAGGCACTATCGCCGTTGGCAACGTTTTGCCCCGTTTGTGCCGTCAAAGCGCTCAAGGAGAAAGTGAGAATCGAATGAATTCCCACATTCTATTAGTCGAAGATGAACCGGGGCTGGTGCTCACGCTGAGCGATCGTCTGCGCAGCGAGGGTTACACGGTGGAGGCGGTTGATGATGGGAACAAAGCCCTGGAGAGAGTCACCCGCAACCATTTCGGTCTTATCATTCTGGATGTCATGTTGCCGGGCAAGGGGGGCTTCGAGGTGTGCCAGGAACTGCGGCAACGCGGGTTCAGCACGCCCATCCTGATGCTGACGGCCCGCACCCAGATGGCGGACAAGATCAAAGGACTCAAAATCGGAGCTGACGATTATCTGACCAAGCCCTTTGAAATGGCCGAACTCCTGGCGCGCGTCGAAGCCTTGCTGCGGCGGGGAAACCGGGCGGCGAGCGAGGGGCCGGACTTTTACGATATCGGACCCCTCCGCATCGATATGCGGCATTCCGAGGTGTTTCGGGATGGCGCACCCGCCGCGCTTTCCACCAAGGAGTTTCAACTGCTTCGTTATCTCGTGGAAAATCGGGGCAGGACCTTGAGCCGCGATGAGCTCTTGAAGGATGTTTGGGGATACTCCTCCGCGCCGTCCACGCGCACTGTGGATGTTCATGTGGCGTGGCTGCGGCAGAAGCTCGAAAATGATCCCAAACAGCCCAAGTACATCCTCACTGTCCATGGGCAAGGGTACAAGTTCGCCGCCTGATTGCCCCCCGCGCCTGCCGCCGATCATCTGGATTTTCCGTCCCCGCCGCAGTTCGACATGCCGGCGGCGCCGTCTTATGGCATAATCTCGCCGCCGAATTTATCCTGACTCATTCCGGGGGAATCCGATGAACGATCGCGAACGATTTCTGGGGACGATGGGGTACCAACCGGTGGATCGCGCCCCGCTCTATGAATTCATGTGGCCCACCTGGCCGGAGACGGCGGAAAGGTGGGCCAGGGAAGGAGGGTACGTTGAACACCAAACCGATTTTGGCTGCGACAGGTGGTTGGTAGAATATTCCTGGTTCTGGCCCCAGCCCCCCTTCGCCCGGGAAATCCTCGAGGAAGACGCCGAGCACGTCACCTTCGTGGACCCGCAGGGCATTGTGATGCGGGAGTTCAAGAACAACCCCTTGAGCTCCATGCCGCAGTTCATCCGCTATCCGGTGGAAACACGCGAGGACTTTCGCAAGTATTGGCGCGAGAGAATGCAGCCGGACCTTGCCCGGCGCATCGGGCCGGACTGGCGCCAGCGTCTGGGGGCCTTGCGCAATCGGCACTTTCCCTTTGTGGTCATCGCCGACCGTTGGGGCGGATTCTTTGGCCCGCAGCGCAACCTGGTGGGCGTGGAAACCCTCTGCACCCTCTTCTATGATGACCCCACCTTCATTGAGGAGATGCTGGACGCCGACGCGGAGTTTCTGATCCAGATGCTTTCCCAAATCCTGGAAGTGACGGACATCGACGTTTTCGGATTCTGGGAGGACATGGCCTACCACACGGCGCCGTTGCTGTCGCCGAAGCTGGGCCGCAAGTTCATGCAGCCCCGCTACCGGAAGGTGGTGGATTTCGGCCGCAGCCACGGCGTGCGTCTTTTTGGGCTGGACAGCGACGGGAACATCGATCCCCTCATCCCGGTCTGGATGGAATCCGGGATCGATATCCTTTACCCCTTCGAAGTTCAGGCGGACATGGATGTGCTGGCATTGCGGAAAAAATATGGGCGCGACCTGCGCATGTGGGGCGGCGTCGATAAGCGTCCCCTGACTGTGGGCCGCGCGGCGATCGACCGGGAACTGGAGCGGGTGAAGCCCCTCATCGATGAGGGCGGCTATATCCCCATGCTTGACCACGCCGCCACGCCCGACACTCCGTATGAGAACTACCGGTATTTCCTGGAGCGGTTGAAGACCTTCCTTTAACCGGCAGAGTGACGGGATGCTGACAGGACTCGACCACATTATCCTGGGAATTGATGACCTCGACCACGGCGTTGACTGGGTGGAGCAGCGGACGGGGGTGCGCGCCGCGTTCGGGGGCGTTCATCCCGGCCGCGGCACTCGCAATGCCCTGCTGGCGCTGGGGCCGGATTGCTACCTGGAAATCATGGCGCCCGACCCACAGCAGCCCGAGCCGTCCTGGTTTACCCGGGTGCTTACCCTGCCTGAACCACGGTTGATGGGCTGGGCAGCGCACACCTCGGATATCACCGCGCTCGCCCAAAGCACACTCGCCGCAGGGTTCGCCATCGATGGACCTTATGATGGGGTGCGCACGCGGCCGGACGGAAAACGCCTGGAATGGAAATTGTTCCGCCTGCGAAACGACCGGGGCGGGTTGCTTCCATTCTTTATCGAGTGGGGCCGCGACTCGGTTCATCCCGCCGCCGCCGCGCCCTCCGGATGCCGTCTCGAGCAATTTCAATTGCAATCCCCGGACGCGACGGAGTTGGCGCGCGCCTGCCAATCGTTGGCCCTTGACGTGACAGTCGAGCCGGGAAAAGAGCCACTCATGCTGGCGCGTATCGCGAGCCCGAAAGGTATAGTGGAGCTCACTTCGTAGCGCCGACCTTGAGCCCGGCACGGAAAAGTGCCACGGGCATCCTGCCCGTGCTCGGGCAACGTCGCTTTAGTGCTGACCTCAAGTTCAGCGCCACAACCCATCATCAACCTGCCAGAACGAGGTGCACGACCTCGGCGATGTGCACTTGAGGAATCGTCGCGCAGGCGTATCCATCTTCGACCCTGAATGACGGCGCCTCTCCGCCCGCGCGCAGAAGAAGCATTTTTCTTGCTTGCCGCCCTTCCGGGATGCGAAGGGCTACCTCGACATTATTTACGGGAACATATTGTTGCCGCATCCGCCCTGAGGCCGCGTCTTTGCAGCCCACATTGGCCAACACCCAAAGCGCCAGGTCGCCACTCGGGGCGCGCCGCAGCACTCCATAAACTCCCTCCGGCGCCTTCAACCGGAATGGCAGGGGCGCTCCTGCTCCCAGGTAGCGCACGATCGAACCCAGCAATCGTGAAGTGGACTTCACGCGGTCGGAAAGGTAATTGGCTTCCAGGCTCCCGCTGATGTAAATCGTCCGCCCTTTTCCATACAGGTTCGCGACCATCGCCGGACCACGCACCTCACCCGTCCCCAGGTTCCAACATTCCGCCAATACCTTTGCCCCTTCATTCGCTGCCACGGGCGCGATCTGGCCATCGCCCTCCACCAGCGCGCCGGTTGCGTAATACCCCAGCGCGGGATGGGCCTGCTTCACCCGGTAGAAGCACTCCGGTTGGCTTCCCAGCGGCGCGCCTTTCATTTCTATGCCCAACACCATCTTCAGCGCGCCCCCATCCGTGCGCAGTTGCCCGCGGCTGTCATACAAACCCGTGTCATACGTGGCGAGTAATCCACCTCCGGCCGCAACCCAGTGGGCCAGTTGTTCCGCGTCGTGGTCCGAAACCCCGGAGGCTCCGCACAAGGCAATGACCTTTTGCCCGGTCAGCCATTCTTCGCTCATCTCCGTGCCGGGGTTCACATCCACGCTGATGCGTTCATCGAGCATGGCGAGGCCCATTGCCTCGCTCATGGCCGGCCAATTCCAACTCCTTCCCCGGGCGCGCCAGAGTTGCAAGGCTTCCCAAGTGGGCACGATACTTACATACGGTACCGGGACACTACCCTTTTGGAGGGTCTGCACGCGCCGCATAAATTCGAACACCTCCCGCGCCGGTTGCGAACTGCCGCCGCCGACCTTGAAGTACGCCCGGTTGGCGGTGGCATAAATCGGTGCGTTCCCGCACGCCAGGTTGGTGAATCCCTCCATGCGGATTTCGTCGCCGTCCTCCAGGTTGGTGTTGTGAACCACCCAGGGACGTTCATGGGCCGGTTCGTTATACCAGCCGATGGTGTAGCTGTTCAGGTACATTTGCGCAACTTTTCCATACGGCCGCGCCATGGACGCGCCCTTCATTCCGGTCATCAGGCGATCGTGAACTTCCCGGCTCGCCTCCACCATGAAGCCATCCGGGATGCGGTATTGAAGGGGCAGGGAATTGCCACGCCAGGTTGCGCCGTTATGGCACATCATGAACTTGCCGCTCGCGTGGATGATCCGGCGCAAGTCCAGCAGGTCTTCCTGCACCAGATGATCCGCCCACGCGTACCACGCCTGAAGCGCTTCCATGTCGGCCTCCGGGGGAAACGATGCGGGGTCGGAGTTCAGGCCGGGCCGCGTCCCGAAAGCCCGCAAGCGATCCAGATCCATGCCGGTGAATTTCCTGAAGTTTCCGCGGCAATTGGCACAGAAACAGACGCCGGTGTAGGTAAACTCGCTGGGGCTGTCAAAGTACATGCCATCGATGTCGTGGGAGCAATATTCACGGGCCACCTGGCGGATCGCCGCGCGGTACACATCGCCCGTGAAGCAGATCATGCGCGGGGCCGGCGTCCAGCCGTAGTGCGCATAGGTTCCGTAAGGATTTCCATCGGGATCGCGCAACAACCAATCATCGAATTGCGGATGCGCCTGGAGAAACTCCGGCTCCAGCATCAGGGCGAAACCGTAATTGGCATAGCAATACAAGCGCACGCCCGCGCTACGGCATTCCCGGGCAACCTCCGCAATCAAATCGCGCCCCTTCAATTCGTCGTGGAGCGGAAAGGCCTGGCTCGGGTAATAGGCGCGATAACCGATGGGCTGAAACCGCAGAAGATTCCCTCCCAACTCAGTCACCACTTCCACCAAGCGCCTGGCGTCGAAGTCCTTCATGTGGGGGTAAAGGGGGGGCGAATAGCCGTCAAAATAAACGGCCTGCGCGCAGTGCAGCCACTCCGGGGTTGGGAAGCCATCATCAGCCAGGTCCGCGGGCAGAGGGGCAGTGATGAGCGCGGCGCCGGAGCGGGCATTCACCAAACCTCCGCGCCA
>Ga0326728_10018872_pt1 | contig 13490 bp, 11 predicted proteins | sample MB3enrmetagenome_FD_207602 | JGI IMG/M metagenome (GOLD analysis project Ga0326728, IMG submission 207602) | Lab enriched peat soil microbial communities from McLean, Ithaca, NY, United States - MB31MN | ecosystem: Environmental > Terrestrial > Soil > Wetlands > Peat | place: USA: New York... | reverse complement strand
GGCCGGTCGACATTATAGCCGTTAAAGAGGGAAATGAAATAGTCTACGCCATATGCCTGGACACTCTGGTTACACTGGCGGCGGTTAAGAGCCTCAGCAGTTTTGCTGCGGTATACAAGCTCATCTTTACCACGGGTATGCTCGAGAAGAAGGTAAAAGAAAGCACCTTTTTTCTTAATGAAGAGATAAAGCACGTTCACCTGAAGCCGTTTGACCATTAACGCCCTATGCGAGGAAAGGATCGAGTCCTTGAGGCTGAAACCGGCAGTTTCGACCAGGGAATAGTGTGACACGGAAACGAAGACTGCAACTGCCAGGCGCCTGACGGTTTTGTTTTTTTAACATGCAGGCCGTACCTGACAGGCACGGCACATATATAACTATATGATATAATTAAGTATATTTGAATATTGCATAGTAGTGGATATTTGTTCCGCCGCCCCTCGAAACCGCAAATCAAGTCCCCGCCGTTGATGTCATTTGTCGCACGAATTCAAAAAGGAGTTATCAAGACTAAGAGGCATAGACAAATCAGAAAACTGCAATACCTTATTTAGGAGTACATATTAAGGACTATTCAGTTAACTGACTTCAAGGAGGTTAAAAACATGAAGGCTAAATCAGCTTTAGCTATAGCGTGTCTGGCTCTTTCTCTTGTCATGATTGTTGGGACAACGAGGGCCGAGGCGCAATGCTGCGGGGCGGACTGGTTGGCCGCGCCCTTCGTGGCGGCGGGAGCTATAGTAGAGGGAGCAGTGGTGGTAACGGCCGCTGTTGTAACGGCTCCCTTCTACGCTCTCAGTTGTGGCAATTGCGGCGTCGCCGTTTGCAATCCGTGCAACTTCGGCTGTAATCCGTGCAACTACGGCAACGCCCCCAGTTGAGATTATTTGATCTTAATTTGATCTGGACTTAAACTCGAATGGCCCAGGTAACCAGTTTGCCTGGGCCAGTTCGGTAAAAGGAGGGTAAAGTGATTAGCAAGAAACGGCAATTCGAAGCCATTGCATCGACAGTCCCTAACAACGGCCGGACGCACATAACTGAGCGATTCGTTGCCTTAACATCATCGACAGATCGTGGAATGATCCATTAGCCAATATAGACTCAAACTGGTTGCGATAGTTGAGCACCAGGCTCGTTCCCTCGACGGCTACATCGTATACTTTCCAGTTTCCATCTCTGAGGTGCAGGTAATAATCGAGAGAAATCGGGCCGTTCGGGTCATGTATCAGCGCCTGGACGACCACATAACCCTGGGTTACCGGCCTGTTGCCATAGCTGATTCTTTCTCTGGCATATTTTTCGAGATCCCCTATGTAGGAGGCAAAGAGCAGCTTGGTGAACTCCTGCGTGAATTCCTGCTGCCTTGCGGGAGACAGACTGTTCCATCCCCGTCCGATGGCCAACCTGGTCATCGCCTCAAAGTCAAAATATTTGTTGACAACCGCTTGTACCTGCTGCCTGCGGGCCGCAGTATCCTGCGGGTACTGCCTGAGTAATTGGAGTATCTGATCGGTACCGGTTTGTATCACTGTCTGCGGACTGTCGGCCGCTATAGCCGGTGTGCCGCTCAAACAAAGGCAAACCGCCAAGATGAGCAATCCTGAAACGAGACGTTTGCCCATCAGTCCAATCTGTGAACGACCAATCTGTGAACGAGCTACAAACATTGTCCATCCTTTATCCTTGAGTATCCATGAAACGGTTTGCGATTTTGCAAACCGCGTTTTTCCATGTCAGAGTTTCCGCTCAAACTCGACATAATTCGCACCTCCGGTTTCCGTATCGGGAAAGCAGAATACGGATTTCACTTTCTGCTTTTTTCCCGGCTGCTCTCCGCTCTGCGCACCAATGCAACGCCAGCCAGCTGACCGCACGAAGTTGCAACTACCGATCTCTCATTATCGCCAGAGAAATTTTACCGTGAGGGAGCAGAAGCGAGTAAACATCGGTAGGGATTAAATCGACTGCAGCTGACGAAATGCCGACCATCAGCGCACTGTTTTAAGAACATTCACCCTTAAACTCCCTGTTATAATTTTATCTCCTCATTCCCTTTCCCGGAGAGACATTATCTCCAAGCGAAGCTTCGCCAGAGATCGAGTTTAACTCTACCCGACTAATTTTCCAGTGTAATCAGCTACCTAAAACATTAGTAATTATTCTTATTGGTGTCAACCGACGGAGCACTAAGGGAAAAGGGCAAACGATCGAAGTTGAGAACCTCAGGTGAAAGAAAATATCGAAGTTCTTTTTAAGACCAATATAGCCATGGGCTTTTTGCTCCTCTCATCCTGATGAGTGAGAGCAGGCTTCCGGTCCTCGGCCCAAAACCCTGTTCTTTACCATCAGCATTTTTGCCGGAAATCCGACCTTGTTCGGAAGCGTTGCAAACCTCATCACAGGAAGGAGAGCAGAAAACAAGCCGCATTTCGTTTGGCCAATTCCTTAAGGCCGGCGTTCGTCCTGTGACCGTCGTGACCACAAATGGCAGGCGTCTTGCTGCTGTGGGTGGTGGGTTTGGCGGAATGCCCCGATTGGACCCTGCAAAACAGCGTAGACCTCAGTTCAAATAGCCATCAGATTTTGTTGAATAATCAAGGGCTTCAGCATTTTCAACTTTATCCTCGCTAAAAAGCCTTTGTGCTTTGAGAGTAGCAGAGTGAAGGTCAGCCATTGAGTCTCTGAGCTCGTAAAGTTTTGTCTCAATCATGAATGCAAGTACCGCCATGCGGTTTTCAAATCCCACTGTCTTTTCCAGAATTCGATCTATCTCGTCCTGAAAAGGCTGAAGGTGAGGATTTTCTTTCAGAAATTGCTCTCTGGCTTTGAGGGCTTCCTCCAATATCTCATTAGAAGACTTATTCTGCGCGCGTTCGGCCATTTTCATTCTCCATGTACAGCAGGACTAATACCCTATTTGAAGGAACCCGTCAGATTCCAATTCCAACCTCAGTCCGCTTCTTTGCACAATAAAAATTAATCTGTCGATCTCAAGGCTGCCGACGGCTGTCCTCCGCCCCCGGCTAGCTGCCTTCGTACATGTGCGAGACTCGCAGTATTTCAGTTTAATGTAAAGGGGGATTTTGCCGGGCAGGAATTGGGTATTTTTTCTACCCAATCTTGTGTCTTCAAGCTACTTTCAGAGTTCTTGCGAAAAGACCGCATGGCTTTTAAGGTCTCAACAACACTATGAAACCCGATAGAACCGACCGATGCATCGGTAGTCGCTTCCCAACCGGAAATGCCGAAGAGACGTGAATGTTTTACAAGCCGCTGGGTTGGATTTTCTTGGCGCCTCTAGACCTTACGGCGGAATTCAACCCGGAGTGCAGCTTCAACATCATTGGGGATCGATTTGACTGTATTGCATATGTAAATTTTAAGTTTCTCTTGACACCCATAATTTTTCTTGTATCTAGAAAGGATACTGCGGAACGATTTACATTCATAATTACGCGAATAAAACTTAGGTAGTTTAACTTATTTTCCACCAATCGTTATCGATTTAGATACACGAACACTTCAGCCTATTTCTTCACCAATGTTCGACCAAGTCCATCGGTGGTATGCAATTTTCCCGGAGAGGCGGGGACATGAAGCAGGAGTGTCGAAAATTACCTGTTCGAAGCCTTCAAGGGGCTTTTCTGCCTTTTTGGAGGCTTCTCAATTGAAAGGGGAAAACTCTTTTAGGGGTCTTTATGGGTTCCGGGCGCCCACCGGTCGAATTATTAATCAACCAAAATAAAGGGGGGGGCACAATGAACTGGAAAGTTATTTTAAAGTTTAGATGTGCGGTGGTTCTGGCTTTGGCGATGATAGTGGCGTTAGCGGCAGGTTACGCCACCGCCGGAGAAAAATACTCCGGATCCGATCAAATCGTCGTTTTCACCGATAAAGGCCCTGTCGCAGGTCTGCGGACGGTGACGATGGACAAGTTCCTCGGCATCCCGTACGCGGCCCCTCCGGTTAGTGCGCTTCGCTGGAAGCCGCCGCAGCCGCCTGAAGCCTGGCAGGGGGTGCGCGATGCGACGCAATTCGCCAATCACTGTCCGCAGGTGGCCAGCCCTTTCGGCAGGGCGAGTATGACGGAAGATTGCCTCTATCTGAACGTGTACACTCCGGCAGACAATGAGTGTCAGTGGTGCGAGGACTACCACGGACGCCCTGTAATGGTCTGGATCCATGGCGGAGCGCTCGTGTCAGGAGAGAGCGACGACTACGATCCGACCAAGCTGGTCGAGCAGGATGTTATTGTCGTCACCATCAACTATCGCCTGGGCTTTCTCGGATTCCTGGCGCATCCGGCGCTTTCCAGGGAAACCAGTTATGGCGGGTCAGGCGATTACGGGTTCATGGACCAGCAGGCTGCGCTCGATTGGGTCCGACGCAACATCAAATATTTCGGCGGAAATCCTGATAACGTGACGATCTTTGGCGAATCCGCCGGCGGCTTGAGCGTGCACACACAGCTTGCGTCGCCCCCGGCGGCGGGACTGTTCCACCGTGCGATCGTGGAAAGCGGAGCATATTTCATGAATACGACCACGCTGGCTGACGCTGAGGCCGCTGGAACTTTAGCGGCAACGGCCATGGGTTGTTCCGCTCAAACCGCCGCGTGCCTGCGCGGGTTGCCGGTCGGAACGCTGCTTACGTATGAAGGCGATGACCTCACCGGGAATGTCGATGGCTATGTGCTGACCCAACCCATTAACACCGCGTTGCTGACCGGTCAATTCAACCATGTGCCGGTGATGGAAGGGTCAAATCATGACGAATGGCGTCTGTTCGTAGCGTATGACTTCGAGCTGTCGCTGGGGGTTGCGACTAACCAAACAACCTACCCCATTTGGCTGGACGCATCGTTTGGCGGCGAGTTGTCTGCCCTTGGAATCCTCGATTACGTTGCCGGAGTGCTCTACCTGCCAAGCTCATGGAATCCGCCGGCCCCCAGCATCGCCTTCGGCGCCGCCGGCACCGACGGTATCTTCGCTTGCAACTCGCGCACGGCGATCCGCCAGATGGCGAACTTCGTGCCGGTGTTTGCGTATGAGTTCAATGATCAAAACGCGCCGCAGCTGTTTTTGCCTCCGGATACGGTAAGCGGCATGCCCTATGGCGCGGCCCATGCATCCGAACTCCAGTACATCTGAAACCTCCCGCAATCCCCATACTTCCCGCTCAGTACGGCCCAGCAGCAGCTTTCGAAAAACATGATCAAATATTGGACGCAGTTCGCCCGCTTCGGGAATCCCAACTCTTTCTTTACTCCATTTTGGCCGCGCTACTATTCCACAGTCGATCTGTTCCAGTCACTCGCTCCGCCGTCGCCAACCACAGAATCGACGTTTAACACAAACCATAACTGCTCCTCGTTCTGGACTCCGGGCAGTTGAGCGTTCGACCGAGAAATTATAAAAATCTGATGCGTTTTTGAGTAATTCGGTGCCCTGCTGCTCCGGCAGGGCACCTTTTTTCTCGCTGCTGCAAATACATCTTCAAGGCAGCCTTTCAAGCGCCTTCCGGCTCGAAGCCATTCATTCCTTATAGTCAACCCTTGCCTGGAATAAAAAAAATCGTAATTTACGAATACCACGCGATCCATACAAACAATATTCAATGGAGGAGGACCTATGGTTTCAAAAATTCTTGTGCCGACAGACGGTTCCGAAACTGCTCAAAAGGCGGTCAGGTATGCAGTCGACCTTGCAAAACAATTAAACGCCTCGGTAGTTTTTCTGATCGTAATCGATAGGCGCCCGTTTGTGGCCCAGACAGTTCCTGCCGAAGACACTTCGTTGCATATAATTGAGCCTATCGAGGATTATCTACGCGAGGCTGCCAGAAAGTATTCTGAAGAGTTGAAAATTCTTGGTGATGAAGCCGGCGTCCAATCAGCGGTTGTCGTAAGGATGGGACACCCCGTTGAGGAGATTGTGCAGGAGGCCTACAAGTCAAAGGCGGACCTCATTATTATGGGTTCGCATGGTAGAAGTGCTCTGGCGGCGGCAGTACTGGGCAGCTCTGCCTACGGCGTCATGCATCATGAAACGAAGGTTCCCGTGCTCATCGTGCGGAGGAACGTCCCTTCGAAAGACCAGGTCTAGGATTGCCGATTGTTCAGCGGCATAATTCCGGCCGTAATAAAGCTGTCAACCACGCGATGGACATTTGCCGCATCGCCCGGGAGCAATCACGATTTAGCTAGGCCAACGTCGTGAGACGATGATTCCCGTCAAAATCCAGGGACAGCATCCTTCTGTGAAAATGCTTCAAATCCTTGCGGTGAGCAATGCTTACGATGGTCGTATTCGGGAGAAGCTTTCCGATCATGGAGTAAATGTAATCCTGCGCGGCATCGTCCAGGGCGGAAGTCGCCTCATCCAGGAAAAGCCAGGCAGGCTTATAGAGCAGCGCCCGGGCGAAGGCAAGACGCTGCTGCTCCCCCGGAGACATGACCTGTTCCCAATGGGCGGACTCATGCATGCGCCTGACGAAATCTCCCAGGCGGCAGCTCTCCAGGGCCTTTTCAATTTCAGAGTCACAAAAAGTTCCCGGTTTTTCCGGATATGAGATCGCATCGCGCAGTGTACCGATCGGCAGATACGGCTTCTGGGGAAGAGAAAGCTTCCTGGCGCTCTGAACGCCGATGGTGCCGGAACCAAACGGCCAAATGCCCGCAATTGCACGAAAGAGAGTGCTTTTCCCCACTCCCGAAGGCCCCCTGACTAATAGCCTCTCGCCGGCAGAAACGGTCATGGTAAGGTTATTTACCAAAACACGTCCATCCGGGAGCCTTAGTTTCAGGTTGTCGATCGAAAGTTCCGGCCTGTCCTCTGCATTGACCTGTAAGCCGGCAAGTTTACACTCTTCCGGCTGGGCTTTGCAGACAGCTTCATGAAAGTTGGTCAGACGGTCGACACTGGCTTTCCATTCTGCGAACGGCCGGTAATTTTCGATAAACCAGCTCAGGGCATGTTGAACATTGGAAAAAGCCGAAGCTATCTGCATCAACCCTCCCAGCTGAATCGCACCTGAAAAAAAGCGAGGTGCGGCTACCAGGATGGGGAAAATGATGGCGACCTGGGAATAGCTTGCCGTAAACCATGTCAGCCGTTTCTGGCACTTCATGATCTCCCACCAGTTTTTAAGAATATGCACGAAGCGCGAATTGAGGTTTTCCTGCTCCGATTCTTCGCCCCTGTAGATGGCGATCCCTTCGGCGTTTTCCCGTACCCGCACGAGACCATAACGGAAGTCGGCTTCATAGCGCTGCTGCTTGAAATTGAGAGTTATGAGCGCCTTTCCTATCCAGTGAGTCAGGTAGCTGCCAAAAAACGCATAGGTGAGAGCAACCCAGACCATGTAAGCCGGTACGATTATGTCATGTCCGCGAAGCGTAAAACTGAGATCTCCCGAAAGGGTCCACAGTATACAGGTAAAAGATGCAAGGGTTACCACGGAACTGAGCAGACCCAGGGACAAAGACAGCGCCCCGTTAGTGAAAAGGCGGACGTCTTCAGCAATACGCTGGTCCGGGTTGTCTGTCCCGTTGCGCTGAAGCTCCATACGGTAGTAAACCTGCTCGGTCATCCATCGCTTCAGGTACCTCGCGGTCAGCCATCGCCGCCACTTCATTTCAAGCATCTGGTTGAGGTAGAGCCGGTAGACCGATACGGCGATGTAGATGAATGCCAGCACGCTAAAGCGCAGCAACTGCGTTTTGAAGGACCCGTAATCTTTATTTTGGATTGAATCGTAGAAGAGGCGGTTCCACTGGTTGAATAGAACTGTCAGATAGACCAGTCCGAGATTGAGCGTGATAATAACGGTCAAAAGTCCCCGGCCGACCCACTTCTCTTCACTCCACCAGTAAGGCCCCAGGATATTCCAGAGGAAACGGTAGGAAATTCTGTTGCGGGTGCCGGCATTTTGCTCGTTCATAATACCTTCGCTTTCATTGGAAATCAGGCTTCACCTGGCGCGGCCTCAGATAATCGGCCATATGCTGCTTTATATGGAATCGGTGTGTTTTTCGGTTGCAGAGACGGGCACAACGCCGGCCCGATATAATTCTTATTCTTTACTAGTAGAATTTCCTGATTCGTTGGTATTGTATCGTTATACAATGAGATTTACAAGTTTTAGATTGGCTGCCGGTTGCAAGAAAAATGGAAGATCATCGTTCGGCCGATTCTTTCAGGCACCAAATCATAGAGGCGGCCCAAAGACTGGTGGGAACTTATTCCTGGGAGTCGTGCACAAAACCGGATGTTTTTGACCGAAGAAGAGACTGTGGACGAGGAGGTCCTGGAGCAAATCCCCGGAACCAAGACGCAGATTCCCAATGAATCGATTCACGCGGCGCAACCCGAAAAAACACTGAAACTCGGACATCAGGAGAGATCGGACAGAAGCTTTTAAGAGTCTCATCGCGTACTTTTGGCGTGGTCCCGTTATCAAACCCGTTTCCTCTCTATGGACCATTTGAGCAGAGGAGGAGTAATGAGAATCGTCAGCAGCACTACGATGACTATGACCGAATAGAGGGCGTCGTCAAAAACGCCGAATGATTTTCCAATGCTAGCGATAATCAATGCAACCTCGACTCTGGGGAGCATGCCTATGCCGACGATGAGCCTGTCAGCCCCGCCCCCGCCTCTCACGCCGAGCGAGCACCACAGCTTACCGGCCACTGCGGCAGCCGTAAGCACGAGTCCGGCCAGCAGCATCCTGACATTTCCAAAAGTAGTGATGTCCATCTGTAAGCCGATCAAAACGAAAAAGATCGGAGCAAGGATACCTTCAAGAGACGCATGGATCGACTCGACGCTCTGCTCGGGGTCCAATCCAGGGCCGACACCTGAAAAGGACTCCTCCTTGATGATCACCCCCGCAGCGAAAGCCCCTATGATGGCTGCCAGTCCGATTTTGTCGGCAAGCCATGCCAGAAGCATCAGGAGCGCAAACGGGTACAGGAGCTTTATATTGCCCAGATCCAATTTGGACAGAAACCGAATTGTTTTATCAAGAAATCTGGATCCAAAAATCACCACGGCCCCGAGAAACAGAGTGGTCTTTATCAGAATCCAGAACAGATGTCCGACTTTAACGGAGCCGTAGGTGGCGATTGCCGTCACCACCGAGAGCATGATGAGTCCCAAAACGTCGTCCAGGACGGCTGCACCGAGCACGATATTGGCTTCCCTCATCCTGAGCCGGTTCATGTCCTTGAAAATCCGGGCGGTAATCCCTATGCTGGTTGCACAAAGAGCGGAGCCTGCAAATAATGATGGCATAAATCCGGAGCTTTTCGGCAGCAGGAGAAATGTTGTGGAGAAAGTCAGCGCAAAGGTTGCAGCAACCCCTATGAATGCTACCGAGGAAGCAGTTGCTCCAATTGCGCGTAATTCTTTCAGGCTGACCTCCAACCCCACCATAAACAGAAGCATTGCAATTCCAAAACTGGCAAAGAGCTGGATCGATCTGGCCAGCGAAAGATATGAGGGGAAGTCCTTTCTCATCATCACCCGCTCGACCTTTTCAGCCGTTTTTTCGGGCAGACCGGCATCTCCGATCGTGGACCGAACTGTGGTTGCCCAGTCTTTGCCCGTGCCGAGAGTGCTTACAGCAGTCTGCTGAACCAGTTGAGAGTGCCGGATGATAATGACTGCCGGGTTTCCGGTTTGGTAAAAAATGGCGCCGACCACGATTCCCACCGCCAATTCGCCCAACACTGGTGATTGTTTCAGTTTGCCTGCCCCTACGCGGCCGATCGCAGCGCAGCTCACCAGTAACGCCAGGACCCCGAAAACCCGTGCCGATGGATCGCCATATCCAGAGGCATCAGACGCTCCAGTTAGCGGTGAACCTGTCTCTGCCGGCCTTTCGACGTCCGATTGCGCAAAAACCTCCTTTTCGTTTTCCGAAAGGCGAAAAGAACACCAAAAGCAAAACGCACAGTAGACAAACGCACAGGTTATCAGGCATTTTGTAAGCGGTCGCTTCATCGGGTCCTTTGCACAGTCCAAGGTGGTGTGGCCATAAGGCAGCATCATCTTACATCGGACTTTCCGTGTCAATTACCCTTAGTGCTTTGATTCGATGTGTGACGTCCAATCTTGATGGCCGATTCCATGGCATTGAAACATTCATTGAGGCCATTGCAATTCAGGTGGAGGGGGAATTTCGTCACGCCGACCGGCAAAAAGATTCGTTGCAGACTTTTTATCAAGGCGCTGCTCATGACTGGAGGCGTTTTATGCTGCTGCCTGCATAGATTATTGCGCCGCTTTAGATCCTTCTTAGTATATATGGGAAAACAATTTGACTCGTCCATGGAAGGTAGATCCAATGAGCATAAAACATTCTCAAGATTCCGACGGCCGGCGGGCCGGCTCCGACGGCATCTACTGTTTCATGGATGTCGTGGCCAAAGAGGCGGGACAGTATGTGGCAGATCACACAACGCCTATGTCTGCTATCCTCGAGGAACTCGAACACTTTACGCTGACAGATACGCCTTATCCCAATAAGCTCACCGGACGGGTAGAGGGTCGGTTCCTGCAATTCGTGGTTCAACTATCAGGCGCACGACGCGTAGTAGATATAGGGACCTTCACCGGCTACTCGGCCCTTGCCATGGCAGAGGTCCTGCCTGAAAACGGGGAAATCCTGACGATCGATAATAACCCCTATTTTGCAAAGATCGCGCAGGATTTCTTCGACCGGAGTCCCAGTGGATACAAGCTCTCACTGCGCATCGGCGAGGCGCTCGAAGTTTTGAAGACGCTGCCCGATGAAAAAACCGACCTCGTTTTCATTGACGCCGACAAGCAAAACTACAGTGCGTATTACAGAGAATCGATGAGAATTTTACGAAAGGGCGGCCTGATACTTGCCGATAATGCCCTGTGGTACGGCAGGATCTTCGATCCAAAAGATGATGAAAGCCGGGCAATGGCTGACTTCAATGAGTTGGTGAAAGCAGACGGCCAGGCGGAAAAGCTGTTGCTTACCATCCGGGACGGCATTTATTTGATCAGGAAACGTAACAGCGTCGAACGGAACCCAAAATTGCGACCCGACAAGGCCGGTTCTCTTTCTGCGGCAAAATAGAAAGCCATCCTCAGTGCTGAAAAAACCTGCCGGTTGGACGAGAGCCTAAAGCGGCGCCGGTTTTGTCGTTCCGGCATATGGCGTCGGCTTCATTTCAAAAGTCGTGAGCCAGTATATCAATGGCGCGGCGGGAAATTTCCATACCATAGTCAGTCCAGCGTCCCTGTCCCCAATAGCGGAAACAACTGCTTTGGGCCGCCAGCAAGTGAAACAGCGCGTTTCGATAACGATGCTCCCAGGTCGGGACGCGGCCCTTGACAGCCTTCTCCTGAAACATGCTGCTCGCCTGCAGCATCGGTGTAACCACGTTGTCATAGCCGTAAAGCCAGGAAACGTTGTTCGTCCAGCTGCCTCCCTCGATATGGAATGAGGGGTCTTCCTTTCGCAGGTCCTCGATTACCCGGTCGAGTTTCTCGGGGCCGTCTCCCGGTTTGCAGCGGTCCCAGATTCGTTTCTGACGGATTGGTTGCACGACGGGAAAGTCTTCTTCCTTCCAGCCGGAAGCGAAGAGGTATTCCAGGTATTCGGTGGCGTTAACCAGCGGAACGTTCGTCCAGGAGGCCTCACGCGCCACTTGTAAATACTTGGAGGGGAACTCGTTCATCATGACGTGTCCGTTTTCGCCGTCGGCAATCTGCGTCACCATGGGCAGGATCTCACGCCCCTCATAATCCCAGCGCCGTTGGGAATAAGCCTCGTCGTAAGGCTGCATCTGGGCAATGAGTTTGGTATCGCTGCCCCCGGTTTTGATCAGGCAAATAATGCTGATCTCTTCGCCCCTCGAATTCCGGCACACGAGCCGATTGGGAATATGCAGCCATTGAGATCCCCAGCCGTCGTACGGGCGTTCCACGGAATGTTCCTGAACAATCATATAAAGATAACCGGACTCTTTAACCGATTTCACCATGTTGTAAGCCAGATCCGGGTGATTCGGAAGGGCCATCTCCGATGGCACGAACCCGCGCACGCGGCTCAACGCTTCCTGGCCGAAAATGGCGCAAAAATGATGCTGCCAGGCCCTGACGTGCATGCGATAGTCCAGCGGCGGCGTGGAAGGAGCTACGGCATGGCCCCACGTAGTGCCAAGCCATTCCACGCACCTTCGATAGCGCGGGTCGCAGGTGATGGCTGCAAGAGAGTCGATCACATCGTGGGCCGCCATTTGGCGAAGCCCGTGGAGCAGAACACCGGTGTAGTCGATCATAATTCGCGGATTCCTGCCCTCCTCCACCAGCCGGGGAATGAACTCACCCATGCGCTTGTAGCACCAGCGGAAAACCTCCGCGTTATGCCGGTCTTCTTCGTAGGGGCTATCCGTCATGAATTGGAGATTGCCAATGAGCGGTTCATGGCGCATGTCGCTGCCTCTCCCCGGACCTCCTGCCGGTATAAGCGGCTGGTGCATATGGAGCGCAACCGCACAGCAACCTCGAGCATTGCCGAAATCAATCCCGCTCTCGTGCAGGAAAACAGGTCTGTGCAGACCTGCATGAACGGTTTCTTCAACGATCCCTTCCGAGCCGCAAAGATTGGGAAGACCGTTGTAGTATTCAAAAATCTCACTCATTGAAAACCGACTCCATCTCAATGAACTAAGGATGAGGCATGCGGAAAAAAGAAACCGGCCGATTATTCCCGCTCCTCATCCGGGAACCGGACGATTTTATCTTCCGGCTGGAACTAAAAATCGTTGGTAATAATCTCCTGCGCCCTCCGGCAGATTTCCCTGGCATAGTCGGTCCACACTCCTTGGCCCCAGTAGCGATAACAGCTTGTTTGAGAGATCAGAAGATGAAACAGCGCATTGCGATACCGGTGTTCACCGGTAGGGACGCTTTGCCTGATAACTTTTTCGAAAAAGAGCGAGCTGACCTTTTCCATAGGATCGAGCACATTTTCGTAACCGCGCACCCAGGAAAGATTATTCGTCCAGCTACCGCCTTCCATGTTGAAACGGTGGTCTTCTTTTCTGAGTTCTTCGATAGCCCGCTCCATCTTCTCAGGGCCGTCTCCGGGTTTGAAGCGTTCCCAGATGCGAAATTGAAAAAGGGGCTGAAGCGCAGGAAAATCATCTTCCTTTACACCAAGCGAGAAGAGATACTCAAGGTACTCGGTAACGTTCACCAGGGGCACGTCCGAACCTGAGGACTCGCGAACTACCTCCATGTATTTTGGCGGGAACTCGTTCATCATCACACCGCCGTTTTCGCCGTCGGCGATCTGCGTGACAAGCTGCGGAACCTGTTTTCCTGCGAGTTCCAGGCGGGAAAGCCCTTTGGCCTCGTAGTACGGCTGCATCTGGGCGACTAGTTTGGTGTCGCTTCCCTGCGTCTTGATCACGGCGATGATGCTCTGCGTTTCACCTC
>Ga0326728_10018870_pt1 | contig 13491 bp, 5 predicted proteins | sample MB3enrmetagenome_FD_207602 | JGI IMG/M metagenome (GOLD analysis project Ga0326728, IMG submission 207602) | Lab enriched peat soil microbial communities from McLean, Ithaca, NY, United States - MB31MN | ecosystem: Environmental > Terrestrial > Soil > Wetlands > Peat | place: USA: New York... | reverse complement strand
CGGCCAGTCGAAGCCGTCCGCCCAATAGGCGACGAGCTCGCGCAGATAGGCGAGGTCGGTCCCGAGCGACCACCCGGCGTCCTCGGGCGCGTCCGGCCAACGAGTCGCGCGCAGCCGCGCGCGGAGGTCCTCGAGCGCCGCGGGGGCGGTCTGCGGGGCGAACGGCTCGGGGCGAGGCGGGGCGTCCGGCATGGGACTCACCGTACAGGTCGCGCCGCGCTACCCTGCGAACGCGTTGAGCAGGCGCCCAAGCCAGCCGCCGGTGTACCCGAAGCGCGCCGCCTGGGCGGTCGTCGCCGGCCTGGCACTCTGTGCGTAACGTGTGACGCCCGGACGCCCCTTGTTGTTACGCCGATGCAAGCCGTCGGCCGCAGGTCCAGAGACGTGCCCCGAGGTCGATCCTGCCGCTTCACCTCGCTCCTCGTGCCTCAGACGTGCCTCATGCGCGGGCTAACTACTTCACCCGGAAAAACGACGACTGACAAATAGGACTCACACCCCTCGTCGCGCGATCCCGGGGCGGACGGCCCTGATTCTCGTGCTCGTGGCGGTCCGGCTGGCTTCACGTCCGCCCTTGTCGACTGCGGAACGCGAAGTAGCGGCCACGGGGACGAGCGTCAGGCAACACGGTGAGGCGTCGGTGATCGACCCGTCGGGGGTCCGGTGGTTATCGGCCGTGGCGGAAGTTGCTCCTCGTGTTGTGTTTTGGACTTGTCCATCTTCTCCTCGGTGAGAACGGCGATCTTCGTTGCGTTGTGGGCAAGAAGTCCCCACCCGCACCACATGGTCGCACCGTCGATGCCGTCGAGCACAGTGCGCCCGAAGCCAAAGGCGTGCTTCAGGTGCGAGATGCGCCCCTCCGATCCGGTGCGCCATTTGACGAGGGAAAGGAACCGGCGGCTCGACTCGACCGAGCGGCGCGCCGCGCCAGGCCGCCCCTTTCTCGGGATGGCCACCGTCCTCACGCCGACAGCGCCGAGAGCGCTCTCGACGCTGGCTGAGCCATAACCGCGATCGGCAGTGACGGCGCGGGGTGTCCTGGCGAAGAGCGCCTGGATGCGCCCGAGCGCCGGCACGAGCAGCAGCTCGTCGTTCGGGTTGCCCTTGAACACTGCCAGGTCGACGACGATGCCGTCGGAGTTGTCGGCGACCTGTGCCTTGTAGCCGAACTCCACGGGCCTTCCGAGCCTGCCCTTTGCGATTGGACGGGCGTCCTCATCGTGAAGCGAAACGATCCGCTGCGACCCGTCGGGGACCTCGCCGCCGATCCGGGTGCGTGTCTGGGCGACGACCTGCTCGAGGAGCCTGGCAGTCTGCTCGATCTCAGCAAGGAGGGCGGCTGCTCTTCCCGGAGCGGACCTGCCGGCACGAGCGAGTGATCGTCCGGCGTTGCGGGCGACAGCGAGGGCTTCGGCGATGGTGGCCTCTGCAATGTCGGCGAGCTCGCCGGTGAGAGCGAGAACCTCGGTCCTCGCCTCGTCGTTGCGCCGGCGCAGCCATGTGCCAATGGAGTGCGCACGCCGACGCACCGAGCGGGTGCGGTCACGAAAGACTGTGCGCGAGGCGAACCCCAATGATTTCAGGGAGGAGACGGTACCAGCCAGCTTGACGACACCTCTCGCCAAAAGGCCCGAGTCCGTCGGGTAGGCGACGTTGGCCGGCACAACGGTCGTGTCCACACGCACCTTGTCCAATTTCACGAGATGAGCGGCATCGGCCTTCTTGAGCAGCGCCTTGTTCAGCTGAGCGACCACCTCTGAGCCGCAGGCTTGGTGATCTTCATGAGCGTGGACGGGTCCGGCACCTTGTCGTAGGGACCGATCCGGCAAAACCGCCGCCATCCGAGCGAGTCGGTGACCTCGGCACAGAGCGTCTCGAAGCCGAGCCGGTACCTGAACCGCAGGTGCATGAGCCGCAGGTAGGTCTCGATCGGGATCGACGGCCGGCCGAACTCCGGATCGAAGTAGGCGCCGAACGGTTCAAAGAATACCGGGTCGTCCAAGAGACGGTCGATGGCGGAAAGCCCTGGCGGAAGGCGGCGAAACTCGTCTGGGAGCAATGTTTCCCACAGACTCGGTTGTGGGTCTACCTTGGTACGCAGCACGGTGGCTCCAATCGCTTTCCAAAGGGTGGTAGGAGCCATCGTGTCAACATTGAGACCAGATCGCGAGCACCATGCTCACACAGATGCCCTAGTCAGGGCATATTTTCGGTTTTCCTTTTTCCGGGCGAAGTAGCTAACAGCAGACGCAGAGGAGACGGGGGTACCGGGGGGTCGATCAAGACCAGCGAACCGAGCCATGGATCCGCGTCCGCCACTTGTTGCGGCAAACCGGTATTCGGTGCGCCGATCTGTTTCGCAGGCGCCCCACGCGGGAAATGTGACGTCCGGTGGCGACCTTCAGTGCTCAAGAGCGAGCTGTCAGCCGCTCCCGGTCCTCCGTAGCCGAGATGCAATCTTTCGGCATCCGAGTCGTCAAAGTGACGACCTGTAACTGCGGCGGCGTGGCGCGATTCTTCCCCTGTCAAGATCACGACTGGAGGCCGGCTGTGGCTGAATCGAGCACTACAAAGGCACCGCATGTCTCGCGCGAGATGCGGGACAGGGTCATCTTTGTCGTCGTCACGCTCTTGATCGGGGCTGGCATCGGCTATGCGGTTTCACGAACAGGCGGTAGCTCCGGCACCCAGCGCTGAACGTGAGCGCGGCGTTATCCAGCAACCAGGATCCGACGACGACGACTGCACCGTCTGGGTCCGCGAGCGTCGGCTACGACGGGCCCGCGATCTGCGCCCCGACGACGGACGCCGCTACCTCTGGGGATCGCCCGTGATGTTCGGCTCATCGACTCAGTGAGAAAGGCGTTGGAGCGCCAGCTCGCACGAAGGCGCGAGCAAACCGGCCTGGAGCCACAGTCAGGCGAGTACATCTTCGCGGGTAACCCCGACGGGCCGAAGCCAATACGGCCGGGCTGGCTCAGCGACCGGCTTGCCAACGCGAGCGGCCACTCGAACGTGACGCTCCAGGACCTAATCCCGCAGGCGAGCGTCTGGGGATGTCCGTCTAGGTTCGAGAAAGCCTTTGTTTACTGGGCATTTGTTAGCTCACGTCTGTAGCCGTCCTCGTGTATTCGGGCCCGTGCGTGCTTTTTGGTTAGCAATTGGTTACCCAAATTAGGTGGGTCATGATCGCTATCTTCCAATCCCATCGAGCCCGTCTGACGTGTCTGAGTTCGTCCACTCTCGTATGTCAAGTGGGGTGTCTCGTCCGGCCGCGTCCGGCTCAGGCCGCCGAAGTCCGTCGGTTTGGTGGTCAACTTCGGGAAGGATCAGGGGGGCTGCTGCTGGGATTCCGGGCCCTCAAACGAGCGGACCTGCGCTCCGCTCATCCTAGGATCACGCACCGATCGTTCGCTTCGACGAACCGGCTACCGGCATTGAAGCTCGGGCAACCGCTCGAAGCGCCCTTCGATGACTGTCGGAACTGGACCCTCGGCCGACGGCGACACTGATCGTTGACGCCGGTTCAGGCAGCTGCAAGCCCGTACCGAGCAGTTTGACGATGTCGGCAAGTGGCTGTGGTTTGGCGAAAAGGAATCCTTGCGCCGAATCGCAACCGAACCCGCGAAGGATCTCGAGCTGTTCAACCTCCTCTACCCCCTCTGCCACGGTGTGAAGGCGAAAGTCGGCCGCCAGTTGCAAGGTTCGCCGGGTGAGGTCCGCAGAAGCCTGGTCGCGCGCCAGATCAGTCACGAAGGACCTGTCTATCTTGAGGGTGTCGACGGGCAGGTATCGCAAGGCACCGAGTGACGAATAGCCCGTGCCGAAGTCGTCGATCGCTATCTTTACGCCGACCTTGCGCAAAGCCGTAAGGACTTGGATCGATCGAGGGACATCGTTCATGATCACGGTCTCGGTGATTTCCAGGGTCAATCGGGACGCGTCGAGCCCGGACTCTTCGAGGGCCTGCGAGACGGTGACGACGAGGTTGTCGTCCTCGAGCTGGAGAGCCGACAGGTTCACACTCAGCCAGGGCGGCGGACCGGCACCGTTGGTTGCAATTGCAGCGATGTCACGACAGGCCCGGCGGAGCACCCAGGCACCAATGGCGCCGATGATCCCGGTCGCTTCAGCCACAGCGATGAACTTGTCCGGTCCGAGAAAGCCGCGGTGGGGATGGTTCCAACGCACGAGAGCCTCGACGCCCTGGATCGCAACCGTCGAGAGGTCCACCACCGGCTGGTAGTAGACGACGAACTCGTCGCGCTCGAGCGCACATCGCATATCGACTTCGGTCCTCAGAGCTTCGAGAATGGACGAGTGCAGTAAGGGCGAGTACACCTCACAGCAGTGTCCACCCTTTGTTTTGGCGACGCTCAACGCCAAGCCGGCATCGCGCAACAGATCATCCCCGGAGGTCTCCTCCGGACCCCCGGCGGCAAGCCCTACCGCCGCCTCTACGACGAGGCTGGTCGAAGCGACGGCGAATGGCTGTCCCAAGGCGTCGATCACCAGGTGCGCAACCTGCTCGACGTCAACTCGTGGGCCGGGACCGTGCAAGAGCACCCCGAACTCGTCACCTCCAACCCGGGCGAGGCTATCGGCGCCCTGCAGGATCGTCTCGAGCCTCGCCGCAACCAGAATGAGGAGCTCGTCTCCGGCCGGGTGGCCATAAAGGTCGTTCACACGCTTGAAGTTGTGGAGGTCGATCAACAGCACTGCAAGGCCAGCGCAGGTGCCCTCCCGCTCCTGGACCGCGTCGTCTAGATACTTGTTGAACAACGCACGGTTCGCGAGACCGGTGAGACCGTCATGGAAGGCCTCGTGATGCAGCTCAAGCGTGCGTTGTTCAACCTTGCTCTCGAGTTGGCGGTCGAGGGCCAGGTAATCGAGAAGGACGAGGAGCTGGCGGGTCGACATCATCAACACCACGGCGCCGAAGCTGAATTCGGAGACGACATCGAGCGAGTGATGCACATAGGTTTGCCAAACAGCCGCCAGGGCTACGCCAGCGAGCGGGAGGTTGGGCCCTATGAGAGTTAGCACCGTCGGCCGGTCAGTTGTGTCGCGACGGGCGACTGGGTGGTTCCACGCCCACAGCGCGCCGAGGGCGATGAGGAGGTAGCCGAGCACCCATCCGGCGTCGATCGGGTTGCCTGTGCCGTAGCGGTGGACGGCCGTCAGGTACGAGAACGAGCAGTCGGCCGCCGCGCACGACAGGAGACCCGCTGAGACCAAGCCCAGCCTTATTCGGTAGCCGTTGCCAGGTCGGGTAGCCAGGATGGTCACCAGCGAGGCGATCAGGATGCCGGCTGATGGATAGGCGAGATTGAATATCTCGGAGACCACCCCGCTCGATTGGTGGTCGTAAACGGGACTGAGTACCAGGGTCCAACCGACGAAGAACATCCCCGTCCCGATCAACACGGCGTCGAGCAGTCCCCGGAGATGAGACGCCGCGGTACCTAAGGCTCCCGGGAAGGTCAACATTGCCGCTACGGCGAGAGGCAGAGCCAAACCGATGCAGATCTCAGCTGCCAGTGAGGCTCTCACCGGCTCGCCCCGCAAGATGTCGTAGTAGAACCAAATCGCGTTTCCGCACTGGGTTAGGAACAGCGAGGCAGTCAAAAGTGCCCAACCTGTGCACCGCTGTCGGCTGCGACGCGCTGCCCCGGCGCACACAGCCACGGCCACCAAACCCGCCAACAACTGGACGACGTTGTCCAAGATGTCTCTCATCCGGCTCGCACCCGAGACGATCATCCAAACCAAAAAGAGCATGCTCACAAGTCCGACGAAAGCGGTCGCCAGGCAGAATCGCTGCTTGTAGTGTCGGTTCGGTGTCTTGACCTCTTCGACCAACGCGGCGGCGGGATCTGCCAGCAGTTCGGTCCGTTCTCGATCGTCGGGGAGGAACTCGCGAGATGCTTCGGCCAAGTATGTGTCGCGAGCGACGACGGTTTGGTCCGCGCTGATGGTCATCGGTTGTCGCCGCCCGAGATCCGGAGCCAAGAGGCGAGGAGTTGAGGCTTAGGGCGGTCTCGGCTCGGACGGCGTCGTCCACCGGCACCGATACAGGGCCGCCTGAACGGGTCGGGGGGGGACTTCAGCGAGCGCGAGCGGCTGTACCCAAGCCCTTTGCCGCGGGCCTCACGGGTACCTAACGAGCCGAACTCGGACAGGAGATCGTTGTTTGCCCCGCGACTTGTCGCGCACCGGAGCGGGACATCGAGGTTGCTATCGATGAGCCTGATCGGCGACGTGGCCGCGTCGCCGATGTTGGGGACCACCGCGGTGTCGCGCCAGATATGCCATAGACAGCCGGCGAGCGGCGAAAGCACCGAGAGAACGACGATGGCCAAGCCCCACCAGGGCAGGGACGCTGCCTCGTGCAGCTTTAGGGAGCCGTTCACACTCACACCGGACACGTGCACGACGCCTGTCGAGCTCACGTGGACGGCTCGGCCTCCCGTGGCGCGAAATGAGACTGGGAGGATCCCGGTGTTCACGATGGTGTCAGTCGCCAAATGGCGGTGTTGCGAGGCATCGAGCGTGGAGGAGATGACGGTCGCCCTCACGAGCGGGTGGAGCATCCACAGCGGGACCACTGTGAGGACCGTCATCCAGCCGCTGTCCCAGCCTCGACGTGCTCGCTCGCCGATCCATGGGCGCGCGACCACCCAGAAGAGCACACCCACCGCGAGAAGGGGCAGGGCCTTCAGCACCCAGCCCAACTCCCACAAGGTGAAGTCCACCACACCGACGATGTCGGACCTGGTGATCAGCCAAGGGTCGTGGGTGGCGTCAGCTATCCCGCGCGTCTGTATCGCCCCATTTGAAAAGATGCGGGAGATCTCGTGGGTGTAGGTCTCGGCGCGATTGTCCGGAGGGTGAAAGGTGATGAGCTCACCGACGTGCACCGCACCTCGAAGTGGCCGGTCCGCCACCAGCGATCCCACGCAGACCGCGGGGCACATCGACGGGCTCTGCATCACTACGAGCTGCCCGCCGGAAAGGTTCCAGCCCCACACCGAGGCCACCGCCAGCACGACTGCGCCGAGGGCTATCGACGGGAGGATCCCGCGCCTGTAGCTGGCGCGGTTGCTGCGACGCGCGTGCGCGCCGTGGCGGGCGAGCGAACGCAGCGCCGCTCGAGACGAGCTGTGGGCTCCCGGTGCCAAAAGAGCCCAGCTCATGGCCGCCTCACGCTCACAGCTCGACCGACGCGCAAGGATAGGAAACTGCGGCTGACCACAGGGTCGAGGAGTACCGCGTGTCGAAGGACAACCCGGTCAGCATGTGGAGCGCCTTCACCCTGTTCCCCGAGGCGGCCGAGAGCTCCATCTTCACCGTGATGGTGACGGGAGAACCGGATGTGGTCACGACCGTGCTCGTGCGAGTGCCGAGACCGGTCACCATGTAGGTGGCGCTCAGAGCTGGGCAAGCGGTTCCGACAGGCTCCGGTGGGTAGATGCAGGTGTTCGTCGGGCCCACGGTCTCTTGCACGGTCGTCTCGGACGTGCCGCAGATGTTCGAGGCGGAGTCCTCGAGCGGCCAGTACGAGGTTGGCGACAGCTGGCCCAAGTCCAGTGCGTACGCGGCAGTGCTGCCGGCGCTGTAGAGGGCAAAGACCTGCTGGGCACTCAGCTGCACCGGCACGACTCCGGCCTCGCTCAAAGAGCCGGAGAGGTACTTGCTCGTCGGAGCGTCGCTCCAGCCGGTCTCATAGCCCCAGCCGATGTGCCAGTAGCCCGTATAGCTCTCGGCCGAGGTAACAGAGGCGTTGAGGGCGACCTGAGCCCCGTCCACAAAGAGCTGCTCGCCCGACGAGCCGATCTCGGCCACCACCATGTGCCAAACGCCGTTGTTGTAGGCCGAAGGCGAGGTGACCTCGGTGGCGGTCCCGTTGTTCACGCCGAAGACCACCTTGCCGGAGTTGTCGACCCATAACAGGCGGTCCTCCTCGGCCGGCGCGCCGGTTGCCTGGACGTTGTCGAAGCCGAGGACCGTCCCGCCGGTCGCGCCGGAGGTCTTGAACCAGCCAAGAGCTGAGAAGGATTCAGGGTTCGCGTAGGACTTGGCGGTCTCGACATAGCCGGTTGTGCCGTTGAGGGAGATCGCCGAGGCGTTGCCGAGAGCCGTCGGCCCGGTCGCGCCGAGGGTCGTGCCGCCTTGGGCCGTGCCGGTGTTGGCATTGCCTGAGGCGTCCACCAGGGCCGTCGACGCCGTGCCACCGGGGATCGTTGCTTCGAAGGCGACCGAGCCGGAGTCGGTCAACGGCCAGTAGTTGGCAGGGCTGAAGGTGCCGATCTCGGTCGCGTACCCCGACGGGGAGCTCTCCCCGTAGATCGTCGAGACCTGGGCGGCACTGAGCTGGGAGGGGACGATGGCCAGCTGGGCCACAGAGCCCGAGAAGTAGTCGCTTGCCGGTATGTCGGCCCAGCTGGTGAGGTACCCGTAGCCGAGCGTCCACCAACCGCTGTAGTTCTTCGCCACCGTTACCGCACCCGAAGTGACAGCCGGGAGGTTGTTCACGTAAAGGGCAGTGCCGGCGGCTCCGACCGAGACGGCCGCGAACACCCAGCTGCCAGTGTCCACCGCCGAGGCGCTCGTGATCTCGTCCCTCACCCCGTCGTAGATGCCCCAGACGAGCTTTCCGCTCGGGTCCACCCACAACAGCCGGTCCCAGTCATTGGCGTTCGGTGCGGTCGCCAAGGGGTCCTGCGAGTTGGAGAACCCGATGATGGCCCCTTGCGCCGCGCTCGTCTTGAACCATTCCAGCACCGTGAAGCTCTCTGGGTTGGTGTACTCGGTCGTGGTCTCGGCCCAGCCGGACGAGCCGTCGGTCGTGATCGCCTGGCCTGAGAGCGGGCCGCCGGCCTGATATGTGATCCCTCCGAAGGCCAATGCAGTGTCCGGCCCGCTCCCCGTCCAGTCCGTGGCCGACTCCGCGTCGGCGAGCTCGGCCACTCCGCACGAGGACGAAGCTGTTGTCGACGAGGTGGCGTTCAGGTTCCCCACCGAGGTCAATGTCGTCGTCGCGCTCGACAAAGCGCCGTTCGAGAGCTCGCCGGTCGGTACCGGGGAACCGCTCGTGCAGAGCTGGGTGTTCGAAGAGCTGACGGAGCCACCCGAGCCGGTACCGGTCGAGTAGCAGTTGACAGAGCCTGCGGTCGTGGCTTCGAGCTGGACGGTGCCAGTGGAAAAGCTCCCGTTTGATGTCACGACAGCCTGGAAGGTCGTGGCTCCGGCCGCACTGGTGAGCACGAGCAACAGTGAGCTCAACAGCCCGAGCGATCCGAGTGCTCCTTGCGTCCAACGCCGGACTCGGGATCGGAGCATGTTCATGGCCTCCTACGGAGCTTGCCGGGCCGACGGCGCCGAGGTGGTGGCTCCTCGGCACCGCCGTGCCCGGTGGAGCTACTGGCTGATGCTCCAGGTGAACGGAACCGTGGCCGCAAGGCCTTGGTCGGCATTGGTCGCGACGCCCGAGTCGAGCTCGGCTGTCACGACGTAGGTCGCCGAGGCGGCCGGTGCAATAACGGTGAGCGGGACAGCGCCGAAGCTCTGGCTCGCCAAAGTCGACAAGTTGTTGGTGTTGGAGATCGCCGGGCATGCGGCGGCCTGGGTCGGAAAGACGCACTTGTCCGTCGCGCCCGTCGTGGTGTTGGCGATGATCACGTCGATCTTGTTGCAAAACGTCGTGTCCGCTCCGACATAGGCGTTGGCGTCCGAAGCCGTCGCCTGGGTGCAGGCGCCCGTCACCATCGACGCGACCGTGGCGTTGTGGTTGCCGGCATTGGTGAACGTCAGCGTTGTCGAAAGGGCCGTGCCTCCCGGTAGCTGGTCGAGCGTGCCGACAAGGTCGTTGATCGTGCACGTCGTGTTCGAGTTGGCCGCAGTCACCGAACCGCCCGTACCAGTTCCGGTCGAGTAACAGGTCGTAGTGCCGTTGGACTCTTCGAGCTGGATCGTGGCAGAGCTGAAACTGCTAGTGCTGTTGTTGATGCCGGCGCTGAACCCACCGAGGGTCGACGAAGCCGTCATTGCCAAGGCGGCGACCGCCGCCAGCGAAGCCACGAGCAGTCTTGTGTGCCCTCCGATCCGACGCAGCATGGTCTTCCCAGTGGCTTTGAGATCGATCACCGCGGTTCTCCGTTCGATAGCGCCCCGTGCCCATCGCTACTCGATGAGCCCCGGCAGGCGGGTGAAGCCAAAAAGGAGAATCGGCTCGACGCCAGATCTGATTGACCTCGATCACCCTGGCTTCACCTTCGAATCACCTCGCGGCACCCCTGCCCGGCATCGCGGTCTTCGGTGCGGTCGATCGCGCCAACGGTGTGATCACATCGAACGCCTCGGACGGGCTGGTACAACCTTTGAACAACACTTCGACTCCCGCGGCGGCGGCTGATGTTCGCGGGTGACGAGCCTCATGTGGCGCATGCTCCCTCCGACAAACAGAGACGAGAAAGGCCCGTGGCAGGCCATTTAGCGACAACACGAGGAGTGCCGACATTGCTTTGATGTCCGCGGGAAGCGCCCCCCGCTCTGATTGACCGGCTCTCTCATGGTGAGGACGTTATGAGCCAAGCGATTGGTACCCCGGCCGCCTCTTGGGCACAGGGTGCAGCCCGCCAGGGCATGGGCGACCCACGCACCCATCGTGGTCTTCCTCACGGCCTTACCGGATCGTCGTGCACTTGGGGAAGCGTCGCCTCGATCTCTAGGGCGCGGGGAAGCTCTTACGCGGGCCCAGGCGGGGATCGGCACTGACGAGGACCCGACGCCGATGGGCTTGCAGAAGTTGGTCGATGGCAAAGCTGTGTCAGCTTCAAGCTCCGGCTTTCAGTCCAAGGTGTGCCCGGGTGGGTCCGCTTGAAGCTTTGTCACCTCGGCCGGAGCCGCTCGGTGACTACTGGTCCAGGTCTGCAGTTGTCCCACGGCCTGAAAGTCCGTGGGGACGGGTCCGGCTCGGTTGGCGGTCCGTCGCCAACACCGCGAATCTCCTCGGCCGACAGAGAACAGTTGAACCGGGTAAACAGGGCGACAGGCTCGGTTCTGTCCACTGCCAATCCACGAGTACTGAGAGAATACCAGTACAAGATGGGGTTCCAAGGGAGCACGCCTGGGTGTACATTTAGCAGTAGTTAAGCCGATTGAGTCCTTCTACCTCAAGTCGAGGACAAGGCCTTCGGCATGCAGTTCGAAGGGTTGCACCGTGGGTTCTGCCAGCCAGGCAGCACTGCCGCGGATAGCTGACAAGCTTCTGCGTCGGCCGGAGCTTGACCGCAGACTCGGCCAATGGGCTCCTTTGACCATCGTAAGGGGCCTTCGCGGTTTCGGGAAGACCACAGCTGTCGCGGCTTTCTTGGAGCGCCAGAGCTCACAAGACGCCACTGTGGTGTGGGTCGTCGGGGCCGGGGGGGGGGGCGAGTTTTGAGGACTGTCTGAGCGGGGCACTTTGCAGTGCCGGAGCCGCGCCAGATCCGGTGCCGGGTGAACACTTCGCGCGAAATGCGTTCGACGAGCTGCGATCAGCGCTTTCGGCTGCGTCTAGAGACCGCAAGTTCGTCCTCGTCATCGACAACTTCGAGCAGGTGCGTGACGAGCGAGTCCTCGCCGAGCTGGTGAGCCTCGTCGAGTTGCACCGTCACCTCCACATCTTTCTGTGTTGCCAGGGACATCATCCCATCGAGTCGATGGCGGCCGGGATGATCGAAGTCAACGCCATCGAGCCCGTAGAGCTCCTGCTCGGCGTAGACGAGATCGTCGAGCTCTCCAGTGTCATGGGCTCGCCAATTGACTACAGCACTGCGGAGGGCCTGCATAGTGCTGTGGGCGGTAGCATTTCGATGCTCCAGATGATGTTGGCCGGCGCGAAGCACGCGGACAATCCCACGGTGCGCCCTGCAGTCATCGAGGACTATGTGCGGACCCAGTTGCTGGGCGATGTCGCAAACGAGTCCCTGATGGAGCACCTGATGCGCTTTTCGTGCACCGAGCTCGCGATATGGCCGGCGTTTCGTGACCTGTGCGGCGAAGCGGACCCGAGACAGCTCCTCGACGACATGGAGGCGACGGGGCTCGTCGCTCGCGTCGATGACGCCGAAGGCTTGAGGTTCTTGATGCCCACCCCGATCCGCGAGATACTCCATGACCAGTTCGTCTCGAGCGCGCCCGACAAGGCACGCCAGTTCCACTGCGAACTGGCGCAGTGGTTCGCCGCGCACCGGGCTCACAGGTATACGTCCTTGGCGTTCCATCACGCTGTCGCGGGCGGGAGCTGGGAGCTGATGGACCAATTGTGGTTCGGGGGCATCCTCACGATGGTCCGTGAAGACCCGGCGCTCTTGAGCCGGAGCCTGAACGCCATTCCCACCGAGGTTGTCACCTCTCGCCCCTCGATGCTGGTGCTCCGCGACATCTCCCATATCGCCACCGCCGACACCGATACGGACGGCCGTCGGGCGACGCTTCGCGCCTTCGCGGACGCCTGCACGAGCCTTGTCAACAAGCAATGGGAAACGATCGAGCTCAACGAGCTCTTGATCCTCGCGACGGGCTATTTGATCGAGCTGCGCCTGCTCGGGCGACTCAATAACTCGGTGGTGTTCGCGGAGCGCGTGCACGCCCGGGCGACCACGCTGTCGGCGACACAACCGATGAACAAGGGTCGCTTCGCCTGGTTCCACCTCCACAGGGCCATCACACTCACGCTGCTCGGTGACGACGCCCGTGCCATCGCCTCTTACAGGTCGGCGTGGGAGTACGCAACCGGGGCCGGGGCTGACTTCGTTCAGGCCCAGGCGGCGTCGAACCTGGCTCTCGCGTACGCTCTCGGAGGCGACAGCGCCAGGGCGAAAGAGTGGCTGGGCCGGTACCGGAGCCTCGACACGAGCGACTGGCCGGGAACCTATGTTCTCGGCATCGGCGCCCATGTGGCAGAGGGACTGCTCGCTCTCGACCGGCTCGAGGATCAAGCGGTCCGCTCGGAGCTCGAGTACCTGGGCGACGGCTCGGCCGTGCTCGAGCTCTGGGCTTTCATAGCCTTCCTCTATGCCGAGCACGCCTTGTGCTCGGGCAAGGCAGCCGAGGCACTGGCCCACCTCGATCGGGTGCAAGCGGCCAAGGGCGAGGACGACCACGCCATCGGGAGCGCCGTGACACTCCTGTCCCGGGCGAGGGCCGACCTGCTCATCGCTTGTGGATGGGGCGAGCATGCCAAGCAGATGACTGAGAGCCAAGGTGTCGCCAAGGCCTGGATGAGGGTCCCGGTCGCAAGGATCGGTCTCCTCGGCGGTCACGAGACGGGTAAGGACCCCGACTCGCTCGCCCGGGACCCGGCCACCCCGGTCGGTGACCGCCTCGAGATGCTCCTTTTGGGTGCGGTCGGGGCCCTGCGACGTGGCGATACGGGCGACGCGAAGCGCCTCGTCGACCGGGCCCTTGACCTCTACGAGCAAACTGGGATCCTCCGTCCGTTCGCCA
>Ga0326728_10018868_pt1 | contig 13491 bp, 12 predicted proteins | sample MB3enrmetagenome_FD_207602 | JGI IMG/M metagenome (GOLD analysis project Ga0326728, IMG submission 207602) | Lab enriched peat soil microbial communities from McLean, Ithaca, NY, United States - MB31MN | ecosystem: Environmental > Terrestrial > Soil > Wetlands > Peat | place: USA: New York... | reverse complement strand
TAAGGGTGCTGGGTTATGACGGCGGGTTCTCAGCGTTTATAGCGACGCATATCGACTAAAAGGGGGGACCCTCACCCGACCGTTTCATTTTCTATTTTCCAGTTTCGATTTTCTAACTGACCTTCTCTGCCACCGCCCTGGCCTGCAGCTATCCCGTCTACCGCGTCCTCAAACTCGTCTCTAATCGGGCTTCCGCCGAACCATTGTAGCGGCCGCCTTTTCACCCTTAGCCGCGAAGGGCTGAGGCGGGCGCCTTTGAGAGGCATGTGTCTATCCTCTTTCCATATAAACAGAAAAAACGGCTGTCATCCTGACCCCATCCGACAAGGATGCGCGAAGGATCTCAACTTACGACTCAGACAAAGAGTCTTACCAACGAAGCATTCCCCGTCGGGCCCGCCCTTCCCAAATAAAAAAGGGCGGATTCTTCATCCGCCCTTCTCATTCTTCTCTGTGACCTCTGTGTTCTTCCCTCAGTGCTCTCTGTGTTACGCTTCCCTCTTCGTCTCCTACTTGACCTTCTCCGCCACCGCCTTTGCCTGCAGGAACAGCAGCAAATAATCCTTCCCGCCGGTCTTCGAGTCCGTTCCGCTCATATTGAACCCGCCGAACGGATGCGCTCCCACCATCGCTCCCGTGCATTTCCGGTTCAAGTACAGATTCCCCACGTGGAACTCTTGCTCCGCGCGGCGAATCTTCGCCGGATTCTTCGAGTACAACGAACCTGTCAACCCAAACTCGGTGTTATTCGCGATCTCCATCGCATGATCGAAGTTCTTCGCCTTGATCACCGCCAGCACCGGCCCGAACACCTCTTCCTGCGACAGCCGCGCCTTTGGATCGAGGTCCGCGATAATCGTCGGTTCCACGAAGTACCCTTCCCCTGGCGCGCGTCCCCCGCCCGTCAACAAACGCCCTTCCTTCTTCCCAACCTCGATGTAGTCCAAAATCCCCTTCATCGCCGTTTCGTTGATCACCGGCCCCATGTAGTTGTTCGGGTCGTCGCTTGGCCCCACCTTGATTTTCTTCGTCCGCTCCACCAGTTTGTTCAGGAACGTGTCGTACACCTTCTCGCTCACAATCACGCGCGAGCACGCCGAGCATTTCTGCCCCTGGTACCCAAACGCGGCTTGCGCTGTCCCTTCCACTGCTGCATCAATGTCCGCCTCTTCGTCCACGATCATGCCGTCCTTGCCGCCCATTTCCAGCACGGTGCGCTTGATCCAGATCTGCCCCGGCGAAGGCTTCGCGGCCAGTTCCGCGATCCGCAAGCCCACTTCCTTCGAGCCCGTGAACCCGACGTACCGCGTCTTCGGGTGCTGCACGATCGTGTCGCCGACCGTCGCGCCCGACCCGCTCACAAACTGCACCGCTTCCTTCGGAATACCCGCTTCAAACAGAATGTCCACAAACTGCGCTGCAATCGCCGGTGAATCCGAAGCTGGTTTCAACACCACGGTATTCCCGGTCACCAGGGAAGCCACCACCAGCCCCGCCATGATGGCGCACGGGAAATTCCACGGCGGAATGGCGGCGCCTACGCCCAGCGGGATGTACACCAGGTAGTTCCGCTCGCCGCGTAGCGGCGTCAATTTCTGTGGCTGACTCAGCCTCAGCATCTCGCGCCCGTAAAACTCGCAAAAATCGATGGCCTCGGCGATGTCCGCGTCCGCTTCAAACCACGTCTTGCCCACTTCGTAACAAACCAGCGCGTCCAACTCGAACTTCCGGTTGCGCATGATCTGCGCCGTCTTGAAGAGGCACTTGACCCGCTGCTGCACCGGCACCTTCTTCCACACGTCAAAATACTTGTTCGCCGCTTCAATCGCCTCGATCGCGTGCTCCTTCGACGCATCCTGGAATACCCCAACCACTTGGGAGGGCCGCGACGGGTTCGTGGACTTCCTTTTCCCCGCCGTAATCACCTTTTTCCCGCCTATCCACAGCGGATATTCGTGCCCGAGCTCCCCGGCTACCTTTTTCAGCGCCTTCTCCATCTTTTTTCGATTCGCTGCATTCGAAAAATCGGTGAGTGGCTCGTTTGTGAATTCTCGTACCTTCAATTTCGCTTTCGCTGTCGCCATGGCGTCTCTTCCTCCTCGTTTGGAACACTCGATTATAGGGCCGCTCCCTCAACCCCCACAAGCAAGCCCCAAATCACGCGCAGCTCAATTTGGCTCCCTCCAGACTTCTCCGAACCACTTGCGGGAAAGCTTTGGCTCAAAGCTCCACACGCGCGCAGTGGGCTGACGGCGCGCGAATGTTACCATGAATCGGCGCGGTATTCCCTTTGCGGACCGAAGCTATGGAGTCAGAGACACGATGACCCTATCTCTGTTTTGGCAACTGCTTTTCTATGGCTGGTCCGCGTCGGAGATTCTCGTCGGCATCGCGACACGCACCAAACACAGCAGCGGAAAAGTGCGGGACCGGGGCTCGTTGCTGATTCTGTGGATTGTAATTGCCACTTCCATTACGGCATGCCAGTGGATCAGCGAAGCCAACCGGCCCAATATGTTCGGCGGCGCCCACGCGCTGAAGACCGCTGGCGTATTCATTATGTTAGTGGGACTTGCCATCCGATGGACCGCGATCTTCACTCTTGGCAAATCCTTCAGCTCCAACGTGGCCATTCAGGATGCGCAGCAGATCACGCGCATGGGACTATTTCGTTTCGTGCGCCATCCTTCTTACCTCGGCCTGTTGTTGGTGTTTCTTGCCATCGGCGTGCATTCACGCAATTGGATTAGTCTTGCTGTCGTGCTACTTCCTACGACCGCCGCACTTCTCTACCGCATTCATGTCGAGGAAATCGCCTTAGCCGAAGCCTTCGGCGACCATTACGTGGCGTATAGTAAGGCCACGAAACGCCTCGTCCCCTGGGTGTACTGACCCACATCTGCCTCCTGCTTATCAGGAACAGAATCGTCCACGGTCGCGCCGTGGCCATTTTGCTGCTGGTTTCTTGCAGAAAAATTCTTCTTCGGCGCGGTGCTTACTCTTCCAGAAGCGCCTTGTACTGTTCCGCGGTCAGGGGCACCACCGACAATCTCCCCATCTTCACCAGCGGCGAATCCTTAAACTGCCGGTTCTTCTTGATCTCCTCGACTGACACCCGCTTCCCCAGCGCCTTTCCCGCGTTGATCTTCACCACCGGCTTCTTCGGATCGCGCGCGTCCACCGATACCACTTCGGCCGTCCCCGCCCAGCGTCACTGGCGATTTCTGCTTCAGTTCGACTTGGCACCGCATCTGCTTGCCTTGCTCCCTGGACAATTCGCCATAAGCCCCGTATAGCACCACAAAAAGTACCAGGCTCGAAAGCACCATGAATTGTCGGAAAATTCTGCCGCCTCGCCACATGACCTGAAGCTTGCCCCGCTTCCCAGAACAATACCGCAACTTCCCTCCCCGCAGAATCCTCTCGCCGCATAAATCCTCTCCCGGAATCCGTTGTTCTCCTTTTCATCCTGTGTTCTAATCCCCTCGAGCCTTCCCTCTATGGAACAGTGGTATCTCATCCTCATCCCACTCTTTCTCGCCGGCTCGATTTTCGCCTTCATCGCCTATGGCGTCGCACACCGCTTGGAATCTCTGCTCAGATCTTTCCCTCCCAACGACCTGGCTTTCCGCCTTCACCAGCTCGAGCAGAAACTCGCCGAGCTTCAGAAAATCGTCAACGCCTCCACTCCCTCTTCTCCCTCAACTTCTCCTTCACCAGCACCGCCTCCGCCTACCGCACCCTCGCCACAGGTTCCTCCTCCTCCCTGGCTCGCGCCCGAAGCCGTCCGTCCTCCATCCGCTCCTGCCGCCCGCGAAACCCCTGGCCCTGCTCTTCAGCCCTGGCCCAATCTGCCGCCGCAACCTTCCCACACCGATCTCGAGGCCCTCATCGGCGGCCGCTGGTTCAACCGCATCGGCATCATCGCCCTGCTCTTCGCCGTCTCCTACTTCCTCAAGCTCGCCTTTGACAACAACTGGATCGGCCCCGCCGGCCGCGTCGCCATCGGCATTCTTCTCGGCGCGCTCATGCTTCCCTGGAGCCAGTGGCTGCTCTCCCGCGGTTACTCCTATTTCGCCGAAGGCATCGCCGGCCTGGGCGAAGCCACGCTCTTTGTTTCCGTTTGGGCTGGTTGCCAGTACTACACACTGTTCAGCCGCGGCGTGGGCTTCACCGCTCTCGTCTTCGTCACCATCGTCATGGCAGCCCTCGCCTTGTGGCGAGACTCCTCGCGCATCGCCTTCCTATCGCTTCTCGGCGGCTTGCTCACTCCCGCGCTCGTCAGCAGCGGCAAGAACGAGCAACTCGTCCTCTTCAGCTATCTCTTCTGTCTCGGTGCCGCTGCGCTCTTCATCATCTGGCGCAAAAACTGGCAGCTTCTCCTGCCCCTCTCCTTCGTCGGCACGCAACTCTATTTCTGGCAGTGGTACGACACCTTTTACACCCGCGCGGGCTTCCTCGAGCGCACTCTTATCTTCGCCACTCTCTTTTTCTTGCTGTTCGCCATCCTTCCCATCGCCCGCGCGCTGCGCCGCCTCGATCTGCGCGCTATGGACCTCTTCCTCGCCTTTTCTAATGCCCTGGCCTACGGCCTCAGCCTCTACGTTTTATTGTGGCCCGACGATCGTTGGCCCCTCACCCTGATCTTCCTTGTGCTCGCCGCCGCCCACCTGCTCGTCGCCAGTCTCCTGCCGGAATCGCCGACGCACGCCGCCGCATTGCCGCGCTTGCTCTACACCTTCCTGGCCGTCAGTTTTCTCACCTTCGCCATTCCCATCCGCCTGGAACACAATGCCATCACACTGGCATTTGCCATCGAAGGCGCCGCTCTCGTCTGGATCGGCTTCCGCACCCTTGGCGTACTCCTGCGCCCCGTCGGCTATTTCCTTCTTGGCATCACTGCCTTCCGCCTGCTTGAGCAACCTCCGCCTGCAGGCACCTTCCTTTTCAACGAGCGCTTCGGCTCCTACCTCCTGCTCGTCGCTTGCCTCGGCTTCTCGCTCTGGTCTGCGCGCGATCCTTCGGACTCGCAACAATCTCCCCGCCGCACGGAAATGGCCTTCCTCGCCATCGCCACCAATTTCTTCGCTCTCATCACTCTCAGCCTCGAATTCTGGGACTACTTCGGCCGCGTCTCCTCCGCCCCCGATCACGCGTTCGCGCAGCATCTTTCCCTCTCCATCCTATGGACTTGCTACGCCGGTTTCTTGCTTCTTCTCGGCATTCAGCGCCATTCTCCGCTTCTCCGCTGGCAAGCCCTCATCCTTCTCGGCATCGTCGTCGCCAAAGTCTTCTTCTTCGACCTCTCCTTCCTCGCGCGCGTCTACCGCATCCTCTCTTTCTTCATCCTCGGCTCCGTGCTCCTCGCCGTCTCCTTCTTCTATCAGCGCAAACTCGCCCGCAACCGCCCCGGCCCCTGACATCGCGGCTCCCAGCCCAAGCAGCAAGCCGCATCCCAACACCCAGCCCTTTCGTCTTACCGCAAGAGGTTTCTCAGTCATTGGCAATCAGCCCTGGCGCGTCCACCTCACCTGCGCGGCCCACACGGTCATACCTTGCAGAATTATAGCAAGGTTGGCTTTTCCTGCCGGCAAGTCTTCGTTTTCGCGCTGGTTGCCGTAGTCTTAGCTCGCCCCCTCGACGACCTCTCGCTGTCATCCCGAGTGAAGCGACCCGATTTTTTCTTTCGCGCCGTAGTTTGGCACATCGGGTCGCGGAGTGCGATTTGTGCGCCCCGTGCGCTTCGCCGGGGCCGAGGGATCTCTCTGCCTCTTTTCTGTGCCCTCCCCGGCGAGACTTTCTAGATTCAAATCTCCGCTCTCACGGTGGTCCTCGAAAAGAGCGCAGGCGGCGAGAGCCTCTTCAAGCGTCACCTAACCCTGCCGCGTTAGCCCATCGTTGCCAATTCTGCTACGCTGGGCTGAGCAATTGTCCAAAAGTGGAGGAGAAATAGCGTGAGGCTCGTGGCCGGAGTGGATCTTGGCGGAACTGCCGTCAACTATACGTTGCTGGATCAGCAGGAAAAATTTCTTATCGAAGGCATGTGCGAGCATCCCGCTCTTGTAAAACAGGGGCCGGAGGTTTGCCTCCGCCAGATTGCCGATGGCCTCAAGATTGCCGCCGACAAGGCGGGTGTTCTCCTCTCGAACGTCGTCGCCGTCGGCCTGGATACTCCCGGTCCGGCCAGCGCGGCGGGCCAACTCAGTACGCGGGGTGCCACGAACTTCGTTCATCCGCAGTGGGCGGGATTCGATATTCGCGAGGGTCTGGAACAGAAGCTCGGCAAACCGGTCTCCTATTTGAACGACGCAAACGCGGCCGCGATTTGGGGACACTATTCGATTTTTGGCGCAAACAGCCGGGAAACCTCAATCTCGACCGTCATAGGGACGGGCAACGGCGGCGGCATCATTCTCGATGGCAACGTCGTGAAGGGCAAAAACGGTTTTGGCGGTGAACTCGGCCACGTGCTCATTCCCTATCAAGGCATCGCCGGAATCCCCGGCATTCAGCCGCATTGCAATTGCGGGCGCATGGGCGATCTCGAGTCGCTCTGTTCACTCACCGCGATCGAAAAGAATCTCCTGCCCTATTTTCTCCCGCGCTATCCCGGCCACGAGTTGGCGAAACTGGAAGCCCACCAGGCGGCTAAACTCGTGCGTGGTCTCGCGGACAAGGGCGACGCGTTGTGCAAGGAGATTTTCCGGGTTCAGGCCCACGCCTTGGGGCTTTTCTTCGATGAAATGGTGAATACCTTCGATCCCGATGCGTTAATCGTCGGCGGTGGCGCCCTCGAGGCCAGCAAGGAGTTCCAGCAGTGGTTCTTGCACGAAATCCGCGTCGGCATGCCACCCCAGCGCGAAGAGCAGGCCAATATCCCCATCTACGTCATGCCGAATGGCGACACCGCCGGCGCGCGTGGCGCCGCCATCGAAGCCCTAAAGCTCGCCCGCCAAAGCGGCCTCATGTAACCTGCGCGCTCCACACGACGTGTCCCTGGATAACTGGTCTGGCGGGAACACAGCCTGGTCCTTCTCGTCCTCCAGGAACGCCTCAAACAATCGCGTCAACGGGCCAGTCAATTTGGCCACTTGTTTTCGTCGCTTGGCAACGGACTCAAATCGGAATGGTGAATGTGTTTCCAGTTCAGCCAGATAATCCCTGGTGTACAGCTCGCCGCATTCTCCCGCGGACCAGACCAGCAAAGATACGTAGCTCTTCTGAATCATTTCTTTTAAGGCCTGGCAACGGTTAGGCATCTGGTCCATGCGGCGCATGACCTTCTGCCCGAAACTCAGGGTATGTGTCGTCAACTCATCCAGTGGAACGCGCCCGGCAGCCTGCGTGAAGATCGTGAGCGCACCTTCACGGCGGTCTTGTCTGATGTCCTGGAGATCGTCCACCAGTTGCAAGAGCGCGCCCCAAGCAAACACAAACTGCGCTTCCTCGCGCGAGAGTGATCCCGCAGCCAGATGCCCGTCTGCGAGGACCGAGGCTCCGCCCTTCTCGAAGCTGAGTCTAATGACGTCGGGTCCGCCCACGGACGGCGGTGATCCGCGCTGTCGCAGGCTGTTTTCCTGAGCTTGATGAATTGTCAGCAGGCTTGCGTGCACTTGAGGCCAGTCGGCGCGGCAGTACTGCCCTTCAATCAGCTCGAATAACCGCCATAGCGTGGCTTCCCCTTCACGGTTGGGCGCAATCAATTCCCCCGACAAACGCCGCCTGATCCGAGCGCTGAACTTGATTTTCTCCTCGGAAGGCACCCCTGTGTCGTCGAGATAGTTATCCGTGTAGGGGTACAGCATGCTGTAGGCAAAGATTGCCGGCGTCAGGCGCATTTCCCGGCCCAGCAGCACTTGGATACCGCCTGCCGTCCATGCGTTCCGTGTGGCTTGAAATACGTCGGCGGGGCTTATGGATGGATCGAACCGGCGTGCCCCGCGAGCCATTTGAGTGCCCATCGCCGAAAAGCCACCGTTCAGCAGCAAGCCAAGATGCTCGTCCTCCAGGTTTAGTCCCGCCCTGGCAAAGCGTTCAAAACCTAAGGTCACCCGTTCCCGCAAGGCATTCCGGCCAGATTTGCTGCGCGGCGGACGGCGCAAATCGCCTTCGACGCTCTGAAGAAACTCTTCCAGGCGAGCTTCCCTGACTGCTTGCTCGGCGGCGGTGAACGTTTCTTGAAACGGTGGCAGGCAGACCGGGCACTCTTCCCATTCGGCGAGCGCCTCCTGAACGAGGTTTTCCCAACCTTCGTAACTCCATTCTTTCATCTCCGTCGCCGTTTTACAGTGCATCTCAACACCTGGCTCGCAACCCTGCCAGCAGGCTCCCGCATCCCTACAAAATGTACGCAGTTGTCCGATGAATAGTTCCCCGCTCTTTTCGGAGGCGCGTGGCCCGGGCCATGAATGCGAAGGCAGCTCTGGATGCCCGTCCTCGGAGTTCGAGGGCGGGTCTTGGAGCTTTCTTCTCTTCTCTTCTCTGAAAACTCACAACTGAATACTTAAGACTTTAGGCCGGGTAGCCTACCCTTTGCGCCTTTTGCAAAGGGTAGGCTTTTCGCCTTCACTCTTCGCCTTCACTTTTCCTCTAGGTATCAGCCACCTAAAGACCCACCCTTACAAATTCAATGGATACTTAAACGTGTCATTCCGATCCCGCGGAGCGGGAGAGGAACCTGCTTTTTCTGCTGCGTTGAGACAGAAGCAGATCCCCCGTTACCGCCGCTGCCGGCGCTTGGGGCGCGAGTGCCAAATTTCATGGCCAATAGCCTTGAGGAAGTCACGTCCCCAAATACCAATGAGCAGGGCGGCTCCGAACAGGGTCACGGCGTCGAGGCTAATAAAGTCCCGCCGCGTCCAATAGACACCCTCCTGGACGTTTAGCCACATCGCGAACTCGTCCAGGGTGAGAGCGGCACCCACACCGTAGAGCAAGGACATCAAGCGGCTCGCAAACAGAGACGACGACCTGGCTCCCGTCCCCACTTCGATCAACCAGCAAAACCCCACCGCCAGCAGCAGCAGAATCCCCCAGACCAGATGATGAATATGCGTGCCGTTAATGTAGACATACTGAAAAGGGCCGACGCTCCGATAGGCCGCGTACGCCATCGCGCGCGCCACCGCAAACGTCACGAAGAACCCGATAGCCGCCAGAAGAAGCCGGCGCTTCGGCCGGTCTTTCACATGTACATGAAAAAGTTCGCCGACTTTCGGATTGCGAAGCAGCAACAAAACGACGGCTACCGTCACAAGAACCGACAAGCCGAGGAGCCAGGTCGTGACCAGCGTCATTGCACCGTCTCCTTGTCCCAAATGTCCATCTGAATGCAGTTCGTACTCGGCCAGTATATATTTCGATGGAAGGAAGTCGTATCGGTTTCCCTCCGATTTGGCGCGCAGCCGCGTAGCGCAGGCTGATCGCACAGAAAAATCCTGGATGGCCTACCTTTTGCGTCTCATGCAAAGGGTGGGCTCTTCGTCTTCACTCTTTCTCTTTACTCTTCCGCTGGGCACTACTAACGGCAATGTCCGCCCGCCGAAAACGCGGCCCGCCCGCCTGTTACAAATGTCCCCAGCGAAAAGTCGGGCCAATGGTGAACCTTGCATAGTTTTGCCGGTCCGTCAGCAAATTGGAGAACAGATGAGTATTGATCCAGTCCACTGAGACTCGCAGCCCCACCCGCCGCGACAAGTTGAAGTCGCAGCCGCCACCTACGCCAACGAACCAGGTAGTGTCGGTCTGATGAGTACTGGGGACAGGGATTTGCAGCGCCGTGAGCAATTGGGGCAACCCCACTGGGAAAGTAAGGTCTGCGGACTCGTGAATTCCCCCGAAGCCGGGGCGTGCGAATAGTGTAATCTTTTGCCACTTGCGCAAATAGAATTGCGGGCCTGCGGCAAACGTGTACGTCGTCGATTTGAAGGGCACGTTCACCGCACTTGGAGGTGGCACCCCTGGCACACCTGCCGCGTAGGCTGCGTTCAGCGCCGGCGCATAGACAGTTTCGCTCCCGTTGATTGTTCCCGAGCCGTTGATGATGCTGTTGCCAAGGGCGCCGAAATCGCCGCCCAGGGCCACCCAAGGTTTCAAAGTGACGCCGAAATCGAGGTCGAAACCATACTCCGTGAGGCTGCGAGCCGGGCTGATCATCGAATCGAATCCGGTGTAGAGGGTGTAACGGTTTATGTCTGTCTGCTGCGCCACCGCGGGCAGGCCAAGGAATAGGACAAGAACGCAAAACAGCAAGTATTTCATAGTACCCACACTTCCCTTTAGAACTGAACGGGAGCGTCTCAAAAGACGCCACGCGAGGTTCTCAACTCAGTCTCAATTGATGACCGCTTCCGCTCTTGCGTGGGCACCGCTGCCGCGCGACCACAAGGAGGAAAGTCCAGATTCCGCCATAATAGCAGAATGTTTTCTGTGATGCGCATCACCGTCGCGTGGCGCGGGCTCAACGCGCTGAAACATCTCGGGTGGGGGATGGCTCAGTCTTAATGCGCTAAGGCAACTTCGGGTGGCCTACCCTTTGCGCCGTATGCAAAGGGTGGGTCCGCTCTTCCCTGCTTCTGTGATCCCGCTTGCCCGCCAGAGGAGGGACCGGAGAGCCGCAACTTTTGCGGCAAGCCCACTTTGTCATCCCGACCGTAGCGGCCCGATTTTCTCTTCCGCTCCGTCTTTTGGCGTGTCGGGCCGCGAAGTGGAGGGATCGCGGCAGTATTATCCTTCCACGAAGTAATGACGAGTGGACAGGCGGGCATCCGCGCCTCCTGCGTCCGCCGTTTTCTGGACGCCGCGCCTTTTGCAATGGGTGGGCTCTTCATCTTCACGCTTTGCCTCCTCTTGCCTTCAGTTGCACCACGTCCATCTTCAACAGTCCCTCTCCCGTCGCATACTACCGAAAACTGCTCCATAGCCACCGCTCCGGTTCCAGCACCAGTCGGTGCTTTACCGGGTTGATTCGCGGCTTGCCGCTGAAATCGCGCTCACGTCCCTGGGCCCAGTGCACCGCGGGCGCTGCGGAATCGCGAAGTTCGCACGCGAGTTGTGTCACTGCGATGCGTGACCACGGTCACTGATTTTTGCGTCCATGAATGAGTGAGGTGCGTTTACCCAAACGCTTGGGACCTACGGAAGGCCGAGCCGATCTTTGACCCATTGCTTTCCAGAATTGGCAGAAAGCTAAGACACTCGAAAAGCCCCCTTTTCCGCGGTCGGCGAAGAGCACCTATATACATCGAATGCTCAAACTCGGGGGAGAAGTATATGAGCAGGTATCTTTAATTTGAATTAACCAGCGATGAAGCACTCAAGGTGAAAGCGCTTTCCAGTTGTTTCCCGCAGTGCCCACGGGCGACGACGTCGAGCGCGCGGGCCACAACAGCGCCGGCAAGTCCACCCATGCCAAGGCCGCCAAAAAGACGGAGGCAAAGCAGGACAAGCCGATTTCGATCGAAGATCCAGACGAGCCGCAGTAAATCTTTGGGTGGCGTTGATTTTGGGTGGCGCAGCGCTTCTGCGCTGCGCCAAAGGTCACGCTATTTCGTAAAATGGATGGCGTCGCCTTTCACATACAGAGTCTGGAATTCACCCGAATTCGACACCGTTTGTTGCACCAGCACAACGGCGTCGGCCCCGATCCGGCAGGCCCGTTTCTGGAACTCTGGCTTGGCACGATCAACCGGGGATTCGGAGCGGCTCACAAGTTTGTCTCGCGAGATATAGACGCGAATGTGACCGATGACCTCATGGGGCGAGTCCGGAGCTTTGCCGTCGAAGAACTGGATCTCGCACTTCTTGTCTCGCGCGGGCAGTTTCGGCCCGGTGAGATCGACCACACTCCGCGTCTGTGCTGAGACGCCAACAGCGAGAAATAACACTGCCAAGGTAAGCCGGCAGATCATTTCTGCACTTCCTTCTGAAGAATACAGGCGGTTTGCGCCAGCACCGCGTCGGTCCAGGTCTTTTGCCCAGCGCGGCCGACAAAGCCCTTCTTGGTCTCTCCAGTGACCATGGTTCCCTTCTGGCCATTCTGCTCATCTTCTCTGAAATCAAGCCGAACCTTCTCTCCACCAGAACCGACAAATACGCCCACGTGACGTGCCTTGTGAGCCTCAAGCGAGTCTTTGGTGTTCTTCTTGACTTCGAACTCGAGGGCTTGTAGGGCCTCGACCGCTGCCTCCTTCACTTTGGGCAGCGGAGACGGATAGAAACGCTCTTGCTTTCCCTTCTGTCCGCCGGACTTGACTTGGTCTTCGCAACCGGGCAATGTCGCCGGCCCCTGGGGTTGCTTGTCTTGCGCCCAAGCAGACGGGACGACCCAAATGAACGCACCAGTGGCAAGAACCCATGCAACTCTGGCGCGAAGAGTATTCAAACGCGAACATGTGATCATAAGTTCTCCTCTCACGACATGATACAACTTTCGGGAAAAAGGCTGCTTCAAGCGCGGCGGCTTCAAGCAGCCCTCTGTCAGTTGCTTCAAAACTAGAAGCGGAACACGACACCTGTTGAGTATCTGAAGTTCTTACCCGGAATTTCCTTTTTGGCCTCGAAAACGACACCATTGTACACCCATCTCTCCTGATCGCGACATTGCGAAACGATTTTCTTGTCGGAGCCCTCCCAGCGGTCTGTCATCCGCACGGGCACGATCAGAATCGCTCCCTTTTGCGCCCTCTTCTTGCAACACTCCGCCTCTCCCGCTTCTGGTGGGACCGATTTCCCCGGCCTCCCGCAGAACTTCGCTGGGGAAGGCGTGGGGAAGCGAATCGGCGGGTGGCGCAGCCCTAGTGCGCTAAGGCAACTTCGGGTGGCCTACTCTTTGCGCCTTCTGCAAAGGGTGGGTCCGCTCTTCCCTGGTTCTGTCATCCCGACCGGAGCAACGGCGCCTTCTGCCGTTGCGGAGTGGAGGGATCGTGGCAGTATCCTTCAACGAAGAGATGGCAAGTGGGTAGGCGGGGCATGCGCGTCTTTTGCGTCCGCCGTTTTCTGGAGGGCGCGCCTTTTGCAAAGGGTGGCCTCTGCGTCTTCACTCTTTCTCTTCTCCCACGCTTCTCTTCTCCGAAAACTGAAAACTTATAACTGAATACTTAAGACTACTCAAGCGCGCTCTTCCTCTACGGCAGCATGCCGCCCGCGCAAGCCACCAACGCTTTAATTACCCAGCTCCGCTACCCACCCACATTTCTATGAGCCCTGAACCTTATTGATGCCATTGAGCGGTAGCCCACAAGACACACTTAACTGCGAATACCTTTTAGAGAGCAAGAACAGAGTCGTTCTTTACAGCGGAACTGAGGGATGGACGCGGAAGGCCGGCAGAGCGTTGCGCGCGACGCGCCCTTGCCTCAGCGCTCGGGTCAGGGTTGGCTGTGGCGTTACTTCATGTCTAACACTTTTCTGATGGCCGGCGCCGGAACGCCGGAACGGATCACCGCCGCGCGGAGATCGTCGGCCAGCGCCAGCAACTCGTCCGGCGCCTGC
>Ga0326728_10018867_pt1 | contig 13491 bp, 13 predicted proteins | sample MB3enrmetagenome_FD_207602 | JGI IMG/M metagenome (GOLD analysis project Ga0326728, IMG submission 207602) | Lab enriched peat soil microbial communities from McLean, Ithaca, NY, United States - MB31MN | ecosystem: Environmental > Terrestrial > Soil > Wetlands > Peat | place: USA: New York... | reverse complement strand
CACCTTCCTGCGAGCCGCGGCTACCCCGCGAACTTGCGCAGGCCGTCCGGCGCCATGCTTGCAAAGATGCGGAACCGCTTATTCTAGCGGGCCTCGAACGGGCGGCCGAGTATCAAGATTGGGACTATGCTGCGCTTTATTGGCGGCGGCTGCTTCCCTTCGTGACGCTCGCGGAGGCTGGCGGCCCGAAGGAGCGCGAATTGCTCGCAGTGACCGCAAGGCAGCTTGCTTTGGGCATGACCTACGAGGACACCGTGCGGGTCGCGGAGCTGAAGCTTCGAGCCTCGCGCTTTGCAAGAATTCGCGCTGGGCTTGGATTGGACGAAAGCCAGATCCTTGAAATCGCAGAATTCATGCATCCGCGGGTCGAAGAGATCGCGGACACGATGCCCGCAGGCTTGGGACGAAGGCTTCTTGGCAGCACCCTCGCGAGAGGTTTTCTGCAAAAGTTCGCCGCGCGCGGCCGCATCGTGCGCACAACTTCGCTAAGCGGCTTTTTGCTGCTTTACGGTGTCGCCTCACTGAAGGCGTGGCGCCGCACATCGTTGCGCTTCGCAAGGGAGACGAAGTTTCTGGAGGACTGGCTCGGCACGGTCTTGGCCTCGGCCAAGCATGATGTGGCTCTAGCTGCGAGCTTGGCCCATGCGCGCAATCTCGTAAAGGGCTATGGGGACACCTACCGGCGCGGCATAAGCAAGTATGAAAGAATCTGCGAATTCGTGAAAAGTAACGGATTTTCGGTGGCGGCAGAGGATGTTCGCGCTCTTATCGCGGCCGCGGAGGCGGAAGAAGGGATGCAGGCTCTGGAAATTGCAATCGCGAAGCTAAGCGCGAGAGGCTTTTCGCAGGCCGGACACTGTTCTTAGAAACTGATACAGTTGGCGTTGACGGCAATGTAAATGCGTATCATGATGCACAAATAATCAAACCGGTGCGACGTTGCCGGTATAAGCCACGCAGCAAACTTGCGTTGTGCCGCTGCCTTCAAACCGCAGCCTTTACGGGGAGAGAATAATGAAGCCCACCCTCGTTCCGGGAGCCGCGCATAAGCGCAGCCTCGTCGTCGACCGGCCCCGCACCATCGATTTTATGGGCGAGGGCTTGCGGGTCTATGCCACCCCCGAAATGGTTCGCGATATCGAGGTGACCTGCAGGGAGCTGTTGATGCAGCACAGCGACGCCGGCGAGGATTCCGTCGGCACGCGTGTCGAGGTCGATCACGTTGGCGCTACGCTTTTGGGCATGCCCGTCGAGATTTCGGTGACCGTCACAGAAGTGAAGGGGCGCTCGGTGACCTTCGAGGCAAGCGTGCGCGATTCCGTGGAGGAAGTCGGCCGGGGGCGGCACACCCGCTTCATTGTCGATATCGCTAAGACCGCGGAGCGGCTGGCGGCTAAGGCCGCAAAAGCCAAGGCCGTTTAATCGGCCGCCCAGCCCGCGCCTTTGCGATAAGCAGTGCGCGCGGAATGCTTCAGCGGCGCGGCAACAGGGAGAGCATTGGCGATGACCGCGAGAGCGCCCAAGGACGTCCGTGAGGTTCGCACCCTCTGCTATAATTGCGTGGCCGGCCCCGATCTCATGACGGTGCGGGTCGAGGACGGCGTCGCCACCCGCATCGATCCCGATTATACCGCCGAAACCGTGCATCCCGGCATGGGCCGCGTATGCGTCAAGGCCCTGGGGCTCGTGCAGAAAACCTACAATCCCCATCGCGTGCTGACGCCGATGAAGCGGACCAATCCGAAGAAGGGCCGTGCCGAGGATCCGGGTTTCGTGCCCATATCTTGGGACGAGGCGCTTAACGCCGTTGCGGAGCGGTTGCGAAGCATCCGGGACCGCGGCCTGCTCGACGAAGAAGGCTTGCCGCGCGTCGCCGCCACCTTCGGGCACGGCGGCACGCCCCAGAGCTACATGGGGACTTTTCCCGCCTTCCTGTCGGCATGGGGACCGGTCGATTACAGCTTCGGCTCAGGCCAGGGCGTGAAATGCGTCCACTCAGAGCATCTTTACGGCGAATACTGGCACCGGGCCTTTACGGTCTGCGCCGACACGGTCCTGACGCGCTACATCGTATCGTTCGGGAACAACGCCGAGGTCAGCGGCGGTGTCTGCGCCGTACGCCGTCACGCCGACGCGCGCATCCGCGGCATCAAGCGGGTGCAGGTCGAGCCGCATTTGTCGCAAACGGGCGCTTGCTCTGCCGAATGGGTGCCGGTCAAGCCGAAGACCGACGGCGCGTTCATGCTGGCGATGATCCACACGCTGCTGTTCGAGGCGCCACGGGAGGCTCTCGACATTGCGTTCCTGCGCGACCGGACCGCTTCGCCTTATCTCGTTGGGCCGGACGGCTATTATGTCCGCGATCCCGCGAGCGGCAAGCCGCTTATGTGGGACACAAACCGGGGCGCCCCGGTGCCGTTTGACACTGAAGGCGCGGCGCCCGCACTCGAAGGCGTGTTTCCCATCGCCTCCGCTGTTACGCACGGTCCCGACGGCGAGGTGCACGAGCATTACGATATAGCGGCGCGCACCGCCTTTGCTGCGCTGACCGATTCGATGCGCGCCTACACACCGGAATGGGCCGCGTGCATCTGCGACGTGCTCGCGAAGACCATCCGCCGGATTGCGCTCGAATATCTGGAAAACGCCTGCATCGGCGAGACGATCGAAATAGACGGGCAGACCCTGCCGTTCCGCCCGGTGGCCGTTACCTTGGGCAAGACGGTCAACAATGGGTGGGGCGCGTATGAATGCTGCTGGGCGCGCACGATGCTTGCCACGCTCGTTGGCGCGCTCGAGGTTCCCGGCGGCACGCTCGGCACGACGGTCCGCCTCAACCGTCCGCATGAAAACCGCCTCCTGAGCGTGAAGCCCGGCCCCGATGGCTTCATGGCTCCGCAATTCAACGCCACGGATCGCGAAAAATGGGCCTCGCGTCCCACGGGGCGCAACGCGCATCGCAGCCTGGTGCCGATCCTTGGCAACTCGCCCTGGGCGCAGGCGCTGGGGCCGACGCATCTCGCCTGGCTGTTTATCCAGGACGCGCCGGCGGAGTGGCCCAAGCCCGCCATGCCGGAGCTGTGGTTCGCCTTCCGCACCAACCCGGCGATCTCGTTCTGGGACACGCACCAGATCGCAGGGACCATCGCGAAGCTGCCCTTCACGGTCTGCTTCGCCTACACCTTCGACGAAACCAATCATATGGCCGACATCCTGCTGCCCGAGGCCACCGATTTGGAAAGCACCCAGCTCATCAGGGTTGGCGGCACCAAGTTCATGGAGCAGCACTGGGAGCATCAGGGCTTCGCGCTGCGGCAAAAAGCGGTCGAGCCGCAAGGCGAGGCGCGCGACTTCACCTGGATCTCGACCGAGCTGGCGCACCGGACGGACTTGCTGGAGAAATACAACGCGGCGATCAACCGCGGTGCGGCTGGCGTGCCGCTAAGGGGCAAGGGCTTCGATTATTCGCTGCCCGAAGGCGAAGTGCATAGCGTGGAAACTATTTGGGACGCGGAATGCCGCGCCGCCACGGCAGAGCTGACGGGCGGCAAGGACGTGAAGGACCTGGCGTGGTTCCAGGAGCGTGGCTGGTTCGTGGTCCCGTTCAAACGCCAGGATTGGTATCTCTATCCGGCCATGACCCGCCTCGGCCTGCGCTTCGAGCTGCCCTATCAGGAGCGCTTGATGCGGGTGGGCGAGGAGCTGCGCCGCCGCCTGCACGGAGCCGATGTGCATTGGTGGGACGCCCAGCTCGGCGAATATATGGCGATCCCCGAATGGCACGACATTCCCGGACACTGGGAGCGATCCGTTAAAGAACTGGGCGGCAATCCGGCGGAATACCCGTTCTGGGCTCTCACCACCAAGCTGATGGCCTACACCACCGGAAACAACGCCGGCATCCCGCTGATGCACGAGGCGAGCGCGAACGTGCGCGGGCATGGCGCGGTTATCCTCAACGCTGGCACGGCGGTACGGCTTGGCATCGCGAACGGCGACTGGGTCGAGGTGCGCTCGACGGTCAACGCCACGCGCGGGCGCGCCGAACTTGTGCAAGGCTGCCGCCCCGATACAGTGGTCATTCCCGGCCAGTTCGATCACTGGAAGACGCCGTTCGCCAAGGACCTGCCGTTTCCGTCGCTGAACACGGTCGTGCCCATCTCGCTCGGGCTGACGGATGCCACTGGGTCGGGCGCGGACCTGGTGCGGGTTTCGATCCGCAAGGTGAACGGACCCCGCGAAGGAGCACGGACGTGACCCGCTACGCGATGACCGCGGATCTGCGGCGCTGCGTCGGCTGTCAAACCTGCACCGCAGCCTGTAAGGAGGGCAACGGCACCCCGCCCAGCGTTCAGTGGCGCAGGGTGCTCGATCTCGAATTTGGCGAATATCCCGATGTCGCCCGTGTGTTCGTGCCCACAGGCTGTCAGCACTGCGCCGATCCGCCCTGCATGGAGGTCTGCCCGACGACGGCGACAAAGCAGCGCGCCGACGGGATCGTCACCATCGATTATGGCCTTTGCATCGGCTGCGGATATTGCATGCTGGCTTGCCCTTACGACGCGCGCTTCAAGGTTGACAAGAAAGCTTATGCCTTCGGGGAAGAAGCCACCGCAGCCGAACGCAAGCGCGAGCACCCCATCGGCGTCGCCACGAAATGCACTTTCTGTTCCAACCGCATCGACGCAGGCCTCGCGAAAGGCCTGACGCCCGGCCGCGATCCCGAGGCGACGCCGCTTTGCGTCAACTCCTGCATCTCCGGTGCGCTGGCTTTCGGCGACATCGAGGACCCGGATAGCCCGGTCTCGAAGCTCGTTGCGGAGAACCGCTGGTTCCGCATGCATGAGAGCTTACGGACGGACCCCAGCTTCTACTATTTTTGGGATAAGGAGGCTCCATGAGTGAGACAGGGGCAGCGCACCCGCAAAAGTACTGGGACATGCGCGCCGCTGGCAACTTCATCGCCGGCGGATCGGGCTCCGGCCTTATCGCGGTTTCAGCACTCGCAGCTGCCGCAGGCGCCGCCGAGGCGGCTGCCGTGCCGATGGCGATTGGCGTGGCGGGCGTGGCGCTCGGGCTTTCGCTGGTTTGGCTCGAAATCGGCAAGCCCTGGCGCGCGCTGAACGTGTTCCTCCATCCCCAGACCTCATGGATGACCCGCGAAAGCATCATCGCCGGCCCGTTGCTCCTGACGGGAGCGGCAGGGGCTTGGTTCGCATCGCCGGCGGCAATGGTTCTCGCGGGCGTGCTTGCGCTTGGATTCCTATACTGTCAGGCGCGAATTTTGCGCGCGGCGCGCGCCATCCCCGCTTGGCGCCAGGCTGAGATCGTGCCCTTCATCGTGGCGACGGGGTTTGCGGAAGGAGCCGGGCTTTATTTGGCAGTGGGCTCTCAGGCCCTGGTCATGGCCGGTCTGGCAGTGGCGGCCTGTGCCGCGCGCGAGGCCGCATGGCTTGCATATTCGCGCGGTTTGCTCCGCTCCGGCGCTCCCGCCGCGAGCCTCGCCGCGCTGTCTTCGCAAGAGTTCAAGGCGTTCCGGCTGCTTCAAGCCGCTGCATTGATCGGGCTCATGCTGTCCTTGGCTCTAGGCGGAAGCGGTTGGATGCGTTTAGCCGGCCTGCTCGCCGCCGTTTCCGGCTGGGGCATCAAGGCCTTGCTCGTCACGCGCGCAGCCGTCACGCGCGGCCCTGCCATCCCGTTCACTCCTGTGCGCGGCCGCGGCGCCAGCCGCACCATCATGCGTTAGGCGTGCGCCATCGCCTTCCCGCTAACAAGTCCGCCAAAGCGCTCGAAATAATCCGGATTTGGCTGTGCAATAGGCCCGCCGGCTGTCAGCATGGTCTGCGCCAGATGCGTTTCCGCCATCGCCTGGATGCTGCGATAAAGATCGCGGCAAAGATGCCGGGCCGAAGCGCCCGGCCAGGGCGCGGGAAGGAGCTCTTCCGGCAGGAGTGGATCGCGCAGGATCGCCCGGCGCCAGACGTGTATGAGGAGTATGCGCAAGCGGAACGCTTCGCGGGGGCTTAGGATGCGCGCTTCAATTACCGGCAAAAACGGCCGGAAATTTGCGAGAAAGGCCGAATAGACCGAGGCGAGCACCTCCAAATTCCATGCGCGCCTTCATCCAGCCCTCGCCGCTGGCTTGCATCACGGCGGCGCGCCCCGCGAGCCCAGCCTCGGCCAAGGCTTGCCGCACGCTCGCTTCATCGGGCTGGGGATGGAGCATGACGCCAGGGAGCAATTGCCCGAAACCTTGCCAAGCAAGATCGGCCCGCAAAATCTCGCGGGCGCTACCGTCCGCTAGTCCGGTAAAAACGATGGTCCAGGTTTCGCTCCAAGGTTTCGGTTCTCCCGCATAAATTATGCGGTGCGCCGCCTCGAAGCGCCGGCGTCCCGACTCCGTCAGGCAATAACAGGAGCGGCGGCCGGCTTGGGTCGCCGTGAGCCAGCCCTCCTTCGATAACCGGAAAACCGATGTTCTAACGACTCTGTCATTGCAGCCGAACGGAGCCGCAAGACCGGCAAGGCTCCCAAGCCAGATGCTGCCGCCATGGGGCAATATCGCATCGCCGAACAATGTTACGATGAGCGATTTCGCATTGGGGCGAAGCTCACCGATGAGCGTATCGACCATTCCGGCTAGTTTTGCGCCGTCAGCCATTGACGTACGGTCCTTTCACTCTCGCATTCAAAACCGATGCTAGGGCCGATGCCGGTCAGCACCGCGATCGATCTCCACCCTTGCTAGCTGACGGGGGCTCGCACAGAGCGTATAATACAAATTCGCAATCACGGCGATGCTAGGAGGAGCGATGAAGGCGGGTGCGGCTTCGGTATCAGCGGTTGAAAATGTGCGCATTCGCACCGTCACGGCTGAAGATCTGCCGGCAATCGTCAAGCTCGATGAAGCGGTTACGGGTGGAGCGAAGCCGGACTACTGGCGCGCGCTTCTTTCGGATTTGGAGCCATGCAACAAGCACGATCTGACGTTTCTCGTTGCCGAGCTCGATGGGCGCGTCATAGGCTTCATTACCGGCAATGTGCGCGCTTTCGAGTTCGGCTCGGAAGCCTGCGGATGGGTCTTTGCGCTAACCGTCGACCCAAGCGTCCGCGATAAGAATGTTGGAACACGCCTCTTCGATGAGCTGTGCAACCGTTTCCGCCAAGCGGGCGTCGCGAAGGTTCGCACGATGCTGGCGCGCGACAACGACCTAGTTCTCGCCTTCTTCCGCAGCCTCGGAATGATGGCGGGGCCCTTCATTCAACTTGAGAAAGACCTTGATTAAGCTGTAGATCCAGAAATACAGACTGATGAGCCGCCGTTGCGGCACTGGCGAGGCAAATTGAAACTTCAAAAAGCGACGATGTGCGGCCTCTATGCCACGCTTGAGCTTGCAGCTCATAGCGAGGGGCAGCTCTCGGCCGGCGAAATCGCTGCAAAATACGGCATCTCGCTCAATCATCTTGCCAAAGTGCTGCGCGCGCTCGTGCGCGCCCGGCTCGTAGAGTCGGTGCGCGGCGCCAGCGGCGGCTACCGCTTTTGCGGCAACCCCAAGCGCGTCACTTTGCTCGATATCATCGAGCTGTTCGAGGATGTCCGCGGCGAGGAGCCTCGCGCGCCAGCCTCGGGCTCCGCCGGCAAGCGCGCGCTCGACAGCGTGCTCCACGAGATCGACGAGATCACTGTCGCAACATTGCGGTCGGTGTCGATTACGACGCTTCTGAAGCTGATCGAGAAGCAGCAGCGGGCCGGCCAAGCCGCGCCCGGGGTCTCAAGGCCCGCGAAGGCCGCTGCTGCCGGGGAATAGCCGCTGCGCCCCAAGCTCTCAATCGGAAAATACAGGTGGATCGAGGTCCTCGTCCCAGTCCTCGTCTGGAGGCGGGAATTGCTGCAGCCATTGCTCGACCCAGGCTATATGCTCGCGCTCGTCGCGGGCCATCTCAGCGGCGACGGCTTTTATTTCAGCAATTTGCGTTGCCTCGCCGATGGCTTCGTACCAGGCCGCGGCGCGCTCCTCGTTGATCTTGGCGATCTGAAGCGCCTGATGCGGACCCATCAGGTAATAAACCTTCTCGAATTCCGCCGTTTCCGGCCCCTCCGGCCCGGTCCAGCTAAAGTGCGCCGCCTCCCCGCCAACGAGCATATCGCCCGCGCGTTGCCGCAGCGTTTCGCGGTGCTGGCTTTCGATCCCGGCCATCTTGCGGAAGATATTGGCCGCCTCGGGATTGTTGTGCACCTCCATCTGCTCGGCGAGCGACGTGTAACGCTCGCTTGCCTCGGTCTCGATGGCGAGTGCCTGCGCGTAAAACTCTGCGGCGCTACCGATTTTGGGAAGCTCTGGAATACCGGTCATGCGGTGAACTCCTCCTCGAGATGGGCGGCCGGCAGATTGGCAAGCGAACGCGTCGCATAAGGCGGGCGCTTGCCGCGATAAAGGACACCGAGATTGAAGCCATCGTCGGTCATCAGCCGGCGGGCGGCACGGCCTGGGTCATCGGTCTCAGGAACCGGGGCGTTGCGGACTAAATCCTTCCACGCTTGCTGCTGGTCCGGCCGGAAGGTGATGCAGGGGCTTAGGACCTGCACGAAAGAAAAACCCGGCGTGCGAACCGCCTCGACGATAAGGCGCGCGCAACCGGGTATATCGCCAGAAAAACCGCGGGCGATGAAGTTTGCTCCCGACGCAAGCGCAACGACCAGCGGGTGGAAGGGCGAAAGACCCGTGCCGCCGGGCGCAATCGCCGTGTCCCAATCAAGCTCGGTGGTGGGCGATGGCTGTCCCTTCGTCATGCCGTAGATGCGGTTGTCCATGACGATGTAGGTCAAATCGATGTTACGCCGGCAGGCATGCAGAAAATGGTTGCCGCCGATGGAGAAGCCGTCGCCGTCGCCGCTCGCGACAATGACAGTGAGGTCCGGCCGGGCCACTTTGAGCCCTGTCGCGAGCGCAAGCGAGCGTCCATGCACACCGTGGAACCCATAGGTGTTCGTGTAAGCCGGTATGCGCGAAGAGCAGCCGATGCCGGACACGACTGCTATTTTTTCCGGAGGCAAAGCGAGCTCAGCCATGGCCCGCTGGAAGGCGAGCAGCACCGAATGGTCGCCGCAACCTGGGCACCATACAGGCTTGATAGCGGATTTGTAATGTGCCGGCTTGTATTGGACTTCCGGCGGTTGAGCAGGGGTCATGAGCGGGCCTCTCTGAGGATAATCTCTAGAATCTCGCCGGGCCTTATGGGCAGCGGACCGGGGCGGTACATTGGGACGGTGGGGATACCGAGATCGTAATGCGCACGCAGATAGCGCCAGAATTGGCCGCTGTGGCTCTGCTCAACGACGATCAAGCGCTTCACTCCGCCAAGCGCGGCGGCGAGGCGTTCCGGCTGAGCCGGCGCAATCAAACGCAGCGCAATCGGCTTCGCGGCGATGCCGTGCGCCCGCGCCGTTGCAATGGCTTCGCGAACCGGCTGCACCGATGAGCCCCAGGTCAAGACGGCCAGCGGGCCTTCGCCCTCGATCTCAGCCCAGAAGTCTCCATAATCGTAGCCCTCGACCTTGCGTAGCCGCTTATCGAGCTGGGCGATATGGTCTTGGGCTTGGCTCGACGGCGTGCCTTGGGCGTTGTGCTCGAGACCGTCCGCGGTAAACTGCCCGCCAGGTAAGCCCGGCAGCGCCATGGGCGATATTCCGTTCGCTGTAAGCTCGTAGCGCCGGTAGCTATCGGGGTGCGCCGCGGCCGTTTCCCGCCGCGCCACGAACGCGACATCTTCCGGGCGGTCGATGATCGCCCGCGACTGACCGATCGACTGATCGGAGAGCACGATGACCGGAACCTGGATCGCTTCGGCAAGCGCGACCGACCATTGCGCCGTCGCGAGCGCATCTGAGATGCCAAGCGGCGCAACGACAACATGCGGTGCATCGCCGTGCAGCCCGTAGACCGCGATGTTGAGGTCGGTCTGCTCGGACTTCGTAGCAATGCCGGTCGATGGCCCCGTGCGCATCACGTCGACCACAACGATGGGTGTTTCGGACGCAACCGCGAGCCCGATGGATTCGATCATGAGAGAAAGCCCCGGTCCGGCCGTGGCGGTAAGCGCCGGCACCCCTCCATGGCTGGCGCCGATGACCATGTTGATGGAGGCGAGCTCGTCCTCGGCCTGGATCAACACACCGCCGCATTGTTGCAAGGCGGGCGCCATCCACTCGAGGATTTCCGTTGCCGGGGTGATTGGGTAGCCTGCAACGAAGCGCACGCCCCCCTTAAGCGCTCCGAGGCCCGTTGCCTCGTTGCCGGTGATCGACCAGCGGCCGGCCGGTTTCTCTGCCGGCAGCTCCAACCGGGGCGCCTCCGGCAATCCCTCCGCAGCCACCGCGCCGAGCCGCACCGCCTGCTCGCTGGCCGCCACCGCCTCGGGCTTTCGCTGGCCGATGGTTTGAGAGACGGCGGAGATAATCGCCTCCTCGGGAAGGCCTGTGAGGCGCGCTAGGATGCCAAGAGCCACCATGGAGATTCTGCCGCCTTGCACCGATTTGGCGAGCTTGTTCATTTCTACGCGGGCAACGCGCGCGCCATAGGCTGCTATTGCAGCGGGAATCTCTCCGGCCTTGGGGTCGGCGATAACGAGGCTGCCAGCGTCGAGTGGAAGCTCAGCGGCGAAACGCTGCACGTTTTCGAAATCGAGTGCCAGAAGGACGTCGAAGCGGTCGGCGTGGCTTTCGACTTGGCGGGTAGCCAGACGCAGCATGGCGGCCGCCTCGCCGCCGCGGATTTGAGGACCCGATGAGCGGGTCATCAAACCGTAAAACCCGCAACTGCGGGCTGCGTCGAGGAGGGTTTGTCCTGCGGTCATGACGCCAGAGCCGCCGGAGCCGGTCAACGCAATCGATATCGATTTCGCCGCGCTCTCTACGTTCATCGCTTTTGCACCTCTTTGGGCGCTCCCCCTGTTGCGCTGGCTTTGTGACCGCTCCATCATCAGGAGAGAAACGAGCCGCTTGCTAAACTGGTATTTGCGTACTAGAATACCGGTTATCGCGGGACGGGGCAAGCCTACAATTCGCTCCCGCCCAATAGGGAAAACCGGAGGGGTGCTCATGACAGACGGTATTCACGCCCGCCGCTGGCTGATGACTGCGGTTGGGGCGCCTTTGCGGGAAGAACCGTTCGAGGTGCGCGCTGGCGCCGGCGAGGTGGTGGTCGCAATTGCCGGCTGCGGCGTCTGCCACACCGACTTAGGCTATCTTTTCGACGGCGTGCGCACGAACCATGCACTGCCACTCACGCTTGGGCATGAAATCTCGGGCCGCGTTATCGCGGCGGGGGAGGGGGCGGAGGCTTGGCTCGGAAAGGCTGTGATCGTTCCCGCAGTGCTTCCTTGCGGAGAATGCGATCTTTGCCGGCGCGGCTTGCCCAACATCTGCCGCAAGCAGAAGATGCCGGGCAACGACATCCACGGCGGTTTTGCCTCCCATATCGTGGTGCCTACGCGCGGACTTTGTCCGGTCGACGAGGCCCGGCTTGAAAAGGCCGGCCTCAGCCTTGCCGATGTCTCGGTTGTCGCCGACGCCGTCACCACGCCTTATCAAGCTGTTGTGCGCGCCGGTGTGCGCCCTGGCTCTGTTGCCATCGTGGTAGGTGTAGGTGGTGTGGGCGGCTATGCCGCGCAGATTGCCAAGTCTTCCGGCGCCGCCGTCATTGCCATCGATGTCGATGCCAAAAAGCTGGAAATGATTGCGCGCCACGGCGCTAGTCTGACGCTGAATGCCCGCGAGCACGACGGCAAGGCGCTAAAAACCCGCATCAACGAGTTCTGCAAAGCAGAAGGCCTGCCCTCGACGGAATGGTTTATCTTCGAATGCTCGGGCACTGCAGCGGGGCAGTTGACCGCATTCGGACTTCTCACCTTCGGTGCCACGCTGAGCGTCGTGGGCTTCACCATGGACCGCGTCGAGGTCCGCCTTTCCAATCTCATGGCTTTCGACGCCCGCGCTATCGGCAATTGGGGCTGCCCGCCGGAGCTTTATCCAGCGGCTCTCGATCTCGTGCTCGACCGCCGGATTGAACTTGCCGCTTTTGTCGAGCAACATCCTCTGGCCGAAATCGAGCGCGTTTTCGCAGACGCGCATGCACACCGGCTGCCGCGCCGGGCGATCCTCGTCCCCTGATTTTCTGGAGCTCTCTTTATGCCAGCGCACCTCAACGACCACGACATCGTCCCCTTCGAGACCGTCCCGAATGTCCGCTACGAGAAGCGGCCCGCGCGCCTGCCCGATGGCAGCATCGCGGACGGGCTTTTCAATGCTTGGATCTGGCTCGACAATCCAAGCCAGTACAATTCCTACACGACGGACATGGTGAAGGGCCTGATCCGTGCCTTCTGCGCCGCGTCGAACGCGCGCGATGTGGTTGCGGTGGTGTTCACAGGGGCGGGCGACAAGGCCTTCTGCACAGGCGGGAACACAAAGGAATACGCCGAGTATTACGCGGGCAATCCCCAGGAATACCGGCAATATATGCGGCTCTTCAACGACATGGTGTCGGCGATCGTCGGCTGCGACAAGCCCGTCATTGCGCGCGTCAACGGCATGCGCATCGGAGGCGGCCAGGAGATCGGCATGGCTTGCGACTTCTCGGTCGCGCAGGATCTCGCGCGCTTCGGCCAGGCGGGCCCGAAGCATGGTTCCGCTGCTATCGGCGGGGCCACGGATTTCCTGCCGCTCATGGTGGGCTGCGAGCGCGCCATCGAATCCGGCACGCTGTGCGAGCCATGGTCCGCGCATAAAGCATACCGCCTCGGCATGATCCTCGACATCGTGCCGGCGCTGAAGGTGGACGGCAAGTTCACCGCCAATCCGCTGGTGGAGACGGAGCGCTATCTCGATGAGTATGGCCGCATCGTCCATGGCGAGCCCAAGACGGGCGAGGCGCTGGAAAAGGGCAAGGCGCTCATGGCGCGCGGGAGCGTCGATCTTTCTCTCCTCGATGAGAAAGTCGAGGCGCTGTGCACCAAGCTCCTCCTGACCTTCCCGGAATGCCTGACCAAGAGCTTCGAGGAGCTGCGCAAGCCCAAGCTCGAAGCCTGGAACCGCAACAAGGAGGACAGCCGCGCCTGGCTCGCGCTCAACATGATGGCGGAGGCGAAGACCGGCTTCCGCGCCTTCAACGAGGGTCCGAAGAACAAGCGCGAGATCGACTTTGTGGAACTGCGCCAAAGGCTGGCCCAGGGCGAGCCCTGGACCGATGTGTTGGCCGAGCGGCTGATTCCGAAGGCGTGAGATTGAAAACGCCCTCTCCCCTTGGGGAGAGGGCTGGGGTGAGGGGGTCTTTGCAAGGCTTGTCCTTGCGGCGAGTCCCTGCTCACCCTGTCCTTCTCCCCAAGGGGAGAAGGGACGCTAAGTTAACCCTTTGAGGAAGCACGATGAGCGATCCGGTTAAAGTCTGGTTCGAGCGCGAGGAACGCCTTCTTCGCCTGCGGCTCGACCGGCCC
>Ga0326728_10018866_pt1 | contig 13493 bp, 3 predicted proteins | sample MB3enrmetagenome_FD_207602 | JGI IMG/M metagenome (GOLD analysis project Ga0326728, IMG submission 207602) | Lab enriched peat soil microbial communities from McLean, Ithaca, NY, United States - MB31MN | ecosystem: Environmental > Terrestrial > Soil > Wetlands > Peat | place: USA: New York... | reverse complement strand
ACGGCGCGGTGTGGGGCGTGAACAGTGCGAATCAAATCTACCAATTCGTTCAACCCACTCAACCCACGCAATCCTTCCACCAGGTTACGGGCTCTCTTGCTCAAATTTCCGCAGGCCTGGAGGGAGAGGCCTGGGGAATTGACGCGGCGCAACAAATCTGGCGCTATGACCCTCAGCGCCAGAGCCTTGAGCAGATCCCGGGCGCCCTCAATGAGATCCGGGTGGGCTTTGGCGGGAACGTCTGGGGGCTTAACGCCGCTGGGCAAATCTCGCAGTTCAACCCCGCGACCCAAACCTGGAATCAGATTCCGGGTTCGCTGGCGCAGCTTGCGGTCGGCGCGGACGGCTCGGTATGGGGGATCGACAGCGCGGAGCAGATCTGGCGTTTCAACCCCTCCACCCAAGCTTTCGAGCAGATTCCGGGTAGGCTGGCGCAGCTTGCGGTGGGCGCGGACGGCACGGTGTGGGGGATCAACAGCGTAGGTCTAATCTATCGTTTCAACCCCGCGACCCAAGGCTGGGTGCAAATCCCGGGCAGCCTGACTCAGATTGCCGTGGGTTCGGCCAACAATGTGTGGGGGCTTAACGCCGCCGGGCAAATCTGGCGTTACGATCCCCTGCTCCAGAAGTGGGATTCCATTCCGGGCGGTCTGGCGAGCATTGCGGTGGCCTTTGACGGCACGGTGTGGGGCCTGAACAGTGCGAATCAAATCTGGCGCTTTAATGCTCAGAAGCAGGGTTGGGATTCAATTCCAGGGGCGCTCGCGCAAGTCAGCGTGGGCGCCGACGCCGTGGTCTGGGGACTCAATGCCGGCGGCCAGATCTACGAGTATTGGTAAATGCCTGGGGTCTCATAAGACGCCGGCAGGTGGCGCATCAGACGTGCCGTCCTTAAGTATGTCTGCGCTTCGCCGCGACCTCCCGTGAGAAGCAGCAAAACAGGGAATCTGTAACCCGAGGCACTTTCCTCGGGAGTTCAGGCTAATGCTTGCGAATCCCGTTCACCTGGTCTGACAGAAGTTCTCGAGAACAAGAATACTGGATGGAGGATATTGAGATGAGTCCAATGATAGAGCAAAACACGAGCTTTACCCTTTGCACACGTTTTCGGTGCGCTTCTTGGTGTTTACTAGTGATTGGTCTTCTAAGTGCTGTCCTCACATTGAGTTGTGGTGGAGGGACAGTAGCCCCGACTCAGGTAATTGAAGTCTCCGTCGCTCCGCAAACCGCGCGGGTAGCGCTCGGGGGGCAAATCCAGTTTTCCGCCGCTGTGAGCGGGGGCAGTGCGGGTGTTACGTGGTCGCTGAGTCGACCTGTGGGAGGAAGTACGGGGGCGGGGACGATTGATACCACGGGACTATATACGGCGCCGGCGATACTGCCATTGCCCAACACGGTTACGGTGATAGCGACAAGCGTGGCGGACGTCGCGGATTCAGCGACGGCCTCGGTGACCATCGTGAACCCGGCGCCGGTGGTCAGCTCCATCTCGCCGGCCGTGATCAACGCGGGAAGTGGGAACACTACGCTGACGGTGACGGGGACGGGTTTCACTGGGCAGTCGGTGGTGGAGTTGGGGAGCACGGCGCTGGCGACGACGTATGGGAGTGGGACGCAGTTGACAGCGGTGGTACCGGCGGCGCAGTTGGCGAACGCGGGGAGTCCGGGCGTGGCAGTGACGACGCCAGCGCCTGGTGGCGGGAACTCGAGCGCGGTGACGCTGAGCGTCTTGGTAGTGGTAGCAGTGAATCCCCCGACGCCGACGGTGGTGGTGGGGCAGACGCAGCAGTTTACAGCCAACGTGACGGGGAGCACGAACCAGGCGGCGACGTGGTCGGTAGATGGAGTTGTGGGAGGGTACGTGACGGTGGGGACGATTGGCAGCACGGGATTGTACACGGCCCCGGCAGTTCCCCCGACCCCGAACACGCTGACGGTAACGGCGGCGAGCGCAGCGGCGCCGACGCAATCGGGCACTGCGACCGTGACGATCGTGAACCCGGCGCCGGTGGTGAGCAGCATCTCGCCGGCCACGGTCAACGCGGGAAGCGGGAACACCACGCTGACGGTGACGGGGACGGGTTTCTGTGCGCAGTCGGTGGTGGAGTTGGGGGGCACGGCGCTGGCGACGACGTATGGGAGTGGAACGCAGTTGACCGCGGTGGTCACGGCGGCGCAGTTGGCGAACGCGGGGAGTGTGGGGGTGGCAGTGACGACGCCGGCCCCTGGTGGCGGGAACTCGAGCGCGTTGGCGCTGGCGGTCCTAGTGGTGATGGCGGTGAATCCCCCGGCGCTGACCATGACGGTAGGGCAGACGCAGCAGTTTACGGCCAACGTAACGGGCAGTACGAATCAGGGAGCGACTTGGTCGGTGAATGGGGTGGTAGGAGGGAGCGCGACGGTGGGGACGATTGACACCACGGGATTGTACACGGCCCCGGCAATTCCCCCTACCCCGAACACGCTGACGGTGACGGCGGCGAGCCTTGCGGCGCCGAGTCAATCGGCCACAGCGTCCGTAACGATCGTTAACCCGGCGCCGACCATTAGTTCCATCTCGCCGGCCACCGCTTTTGCTTTGAGTGGTGCTACGCCGCTTACGGTCACGGGATCGGGTTTTACACCGGAGTCAACGCTGACGGTGAATGGGTCGGCTTTCCCTGCTACTCCTGTTGGCACCACGCAACTCACTGCCACCTTGTCCGCACATATGGTTGCCCAGCCTGCGGCGTTCAACCTGGTGGTGAGTGATCCCGCGCCGGGCGGCGGGACGAGTTCGGCGGCGACTTTCACCGTTCTTGCGCAAGGATCGGTTACAGCGACGAACAATCCTCAGGTGGCCCTGTACTCCTTTTCGTCCCCGCGCGATGCTTCCGTGTCCATCGAGTTTGGAACGGATACGACCTACGGAAAGAGCACCTGGGTGCGGAACACGCCTCCGGGTGGAGGAGCGGTGCAGATTCTTGTCGCGGGTATGCTGGCCAATACCACCTATCACATGCGGGCGGATGTAAGCTTCCCTGATGGCACCCAGTTCGTTGATACGGATCATACATTTGCCACTGGCGGCCTGCCCGCCGCTCAGCTTCCGCAGATTACTGTCACGAATCCCAACGGACTAACGCCCAGTCCGGGGGCCATACTCCTCGATATAGGCGGTGAAACCGCAGCAACTGTCGGTCGAGGAAGGATAGGGGCGGCCGATAACGCGGGAAACCTAATCTGGTATTATGTTTACAACTACACGCTTGGTTATGGCGAGCCGGTGAAGCTTCTGCCCAATGGTCACATGCTGATCAATTTCGGGCTACCGGCTGCGGTCACCGGCGCTCTCGCCACTAGTCTTGGGACGGTTCAGGAGATAGATTTGGCGGGAAATCTCATCTATCAGTTCGATTACACCAACCTCACCAATTGGCTCAGTGCTGCTGGTTACACGGCACTAACGCCCGTGGTGTCGATCCATCACGATTTTGCCGCCTTACCCAATGGACACTTGATCGTGCTTTTTAACCATTTCGTAAGCTGCACAAATATCCCGGGGTGTGTCGGTACCGATGACGTACTCCTCGACGCCCTTGCTGATCTCGACGAGAATCGCAACTTGGTTTGGGTGTGGGACCCGGCTGAGCACCTCTGCCCTCCTACCCCCACCAGCCCCTGCCTGGACATCAACCGCCGGCCGGAGGGTTGGCCCGACTGGACGCACACGAATACCGTTTACTACTCGCCGGACGACGGCAACTTACTTCTGTCAAGTCGGCATCAGTCTTGGGTCATGAAAATCGACTACGAGGATGGCCAGGGATCGGGCGACATCCTCTGGCGGCTGGGCGCTCAAGGCGATTTCACACTCAAGAATTCGAGTGGAGGAATCGACGAAAACATCGACGATTGGTTCTACTCGCAACACTATGCGAATATCCTCAGCCCTAACAGCACCGGCGTCTTCAATCTCATGGTTTTTGACAATGGCGCCGACCGTGGTGTCTTCGATACCCCCTCGAACCCGTGCAGCACTCCCGGGGCGCCCGCCTGCTACTCCACAGTTCCGATACTTCAAGTCGATGAAGTAGGGATGACCGCGACCATCCTCTGGCGGTACAACGTCATGACCGCCGACGGCTCTTCTCCTTCTTTCAGTGTCAACATGGGAAGCGCGCAACTACTGAATGACAACAGAGTGGTTATGGGCATGAACGTTCCGACGGATAATCCCACGGGCTCAGAGTATATGGAGGTGACGTACGACCCCAGTCCGCAAGTTGTTTTGCGATGGGATATTCTCGGTGAGCAGTGCTACCGCTTGGTTCACGTTCCCAGTCTATACCCCGGCGTGCAGTGGTAAGGTTGTGAAGGGGATAACGATCGTACGTTTATCGAGTATGTTTTGGAGAACAAGAATCCTAGATGGAGGGTATGGAGATGGGTTGCACGAGTCAGGTCATGGAACGGAATAATAGCGTTGCTCTTTGCACACCTTATCGCTTCACTTGTTGGTGCTTAGCAACGATTGCTCTGCTGAGCGCGGTCCTCACATTGAGCTGCGGGGGAGGAACAGTCACCACGGCTCAGGTGATTGAAGTCTCCGTCGCTCCGCAAAGCGCGCAGGTAGTGCTCGGGGGGCAAATCCAATTTTCCGCCGCTGTGAGCGGGGGCAGTGCGGGTGTTACGTGGTCGGTGAGTGGAACTGCGGCGAGCGGGACGATTGACACCACGGGACTGTATACGGCGCCGGCGACACTGCCGTCGCCCAACACGGTTACGGTGACAGCGGCAAGCGTGGCGAACTCCGCGGATTCGGCGACGGCCTCGGTGACCCTCGTGAACCCGGCGCCGGTGGTCAGCAGCATCTCGCCGGCCACGGTGAACGCGGGAAGCGGGAACACGACGCTGACGGTGACGGGGACGGGTTTCACGGCGCAGTCGGTGGTGGAGTTGGGGAGCACGGCGCTGGCGACGACTTATGGGAGCGCGACGCAGTTGACAGCGGTGGTACCGGCGGCGCAGTTGGCGAACGCGGGGAGTCCGGGCGTGGCAGTGACGACGCCAGCGCCTGGTGGCGGGAACTCGAGCGCGGTGACGCTGAGCGTCTTGGTAGTGGTAGCAGTGAATCCCCCGACGCCGACGGTGGTGGTGGGGCAGACGCAGCAGTTTACAGCCAACGTGACGGGGAGCACGAACCAAGCGGCGACGTGGTCGGTAGATGGGGTGGCCGGAGGGTACGTGACGGTGGGGACGATTGGCAGCACGGGATTGTACACGGCCCCGGCAGTTCCCCCGACCCCGAACACGCTGACGGTAACGGCGGCGAGCGCAGCGGCGCCGGCTCAATCGGGCACGGCGACCGTGACGATCGTGAACCCGGCGCCGGTGGTCAGCACCGTCTCGCCGGCCACAGTCAACGCGGGAAGCGGGAACACGACGCTGACGGTGACGGGGACGGGTTTCTGTGCGCAGTCGGTGGTGGAGTTAGGGAGCACGGCGATGGCGACGACGTATGGGAGTGGGACGCAGTTGACCGCGGTGGTCACGGCGGCGCAGTTGGCGAACGCGGGGAGTCTGGCGGTGGCAGTGACCACGCCGGCCCCTGGTGGCGGGAACTCGAGCGCGCTGACGCTGGCGGTCCTAGTGGTGATGGCGGTGAATCCCCCGGCGCTGACCATGACGGTAGGGCAGACGCAGCAGTTTACGGCCAACGTAACGGGCAGTACGAATCAGGGAGCGACTTGGTCGGTGAATGGGGTGGTAGGAGGGAGCGCGACGCTGGGGACGATTGACACTACGGGATTGTACGCGGCCCCAGCAATTCCCCCTACCCCGAACACGCTGACGGTGACGGCGGCGAGCCTTGCGGCGCCGAGTCAATCGGCCACAGCGTCCGTGACCATCGTGAACCCGGCGCCGGCCATCAGTTCCATCTCGCCGGCCACCGCTTTTGCTTTAAGTGGCGCTACGCTGCTTACGGTAACGGGATCGGGTTTTACACCTGAATCAACGCTGACGGTGAATGGGTCGGCTTTCCCTGCTACGATTGTCAGCAGCACGGAATTCACCGCCACCCTGTCGGCACTTATGGTTGGCCAGCCTGCGGCGTTCAACCTGGTGGTGAGTAATCCGGCGCCGGGGGGCGGGACGAGTTCGGCGGCAACTTTCACCGTTCTGGCGCAAGGATCGGTTACCGCGACGGGAAATCCTCAGGTGGCCCTGTACTCCTTTTCGTCCCCGCGCGATGCTTCCGTGTCCATCGAGTTTGGGACGGATACAACCTACGGAAAGAGCACCTGGGTGCAGAAGATGCCTCCGGGAGGCGGGGCGGTGCAGATTCTTGTGGCGGGTATGCTGGCCAATACCACCTATCACATGCGGGCGGATGTGACCTTTTCCGACGGCACGCAGTTCGTGGATTCGGACCATACGTTTGCCACTGGCGGCCTGTCCGCCGCTCAGCTTCCGCAGATTACTGTCACGAATCCCAACGGACTAACGCCCAGTCCCGGGGCCATACTCCTCGATCTAGGCAATTCAACCGCAACATCTCCTCTAGCAACGATAGCGGCGGTCGATAACGCCGGAAACGTAATCTGGTATTATCAGCAGAATCCTGCGCTTGGTTTTGGCCAGCCGATCAAGCTTTTGCCCAATGGTCACATGCTGATGAATCTCGGGTTCCCGACTCCTCAACTTCTCACTATTGGTGGGACGGTTCAAGAGATAGACTTGGCGGGAAATCTCATCAGTCAGATCACAATAGCCAAGCTCAACAATTGGCTCAGTGCTGCTGGTTTCAACTTGGTCGTAAACGTGATCCATCACGATATTCTCCCCTTACCCAATGGACACTTGATCTTGCTGGTTAACCATTACGAGGAGTGCGCATCTCTCCCGGGGTGTGTCGGCACCCAAGACGTGCTCGGTGATGCCCTTGTCGACCTCGACCAGAATCACAACCCGGTCTGGGTGTGGGACTCCTTTGCCCAGCTCTGCCCCCCTACACCCACCAGCCCCTGCCTGGACATCAACCGCCGCCCGATGGGTTTCCCAGACTGGACGCACGCCAATACCATCGTCTACTCGCCGGACGACGGCAACCTGCTTCTGTCAATGCGGAACCAGTCTTGGGTGCTCAAAATCGACTACCAGGATGGGCAGGGATCGGGCGATATCCTCTGGCGGCTTGGCCCCCAAGGCGATTTCACACTCACGAATGGAGGAATCGACGATTGGTTCTACGCGCAACACTATCCGAGTTTCGTGAGCCCCAACAGCACCGGCGTCTTCAATCTCATGGTTTTTGACAATGGCGATAACCGTGGGATGTTCGACGTCCCCTCGGCCCCGTGCAGCACTCCCGGCGAACCTGCTTGCTACTCCTCAGTTCCGATGTTTCAAGTCGATGAAGTAGGGATGACCGCAACCCTCCTCTGGCAGTACGACATCATGACCGCCAACGGCACTTCTCCATCTTACAGTTACGTCATGGGAAGCGCGCAACTACTGAATGACGACAGAGTGGTTATGGGCATGAACTTTCCGTCGGATGATCCCACGGGCGCGCGGTACATGGAGGTCACGCAAGACCCTACTCCGCTAATTGTCTTGCGAATGGAGGTTTCGGGTCAGGGCGCCTACCGCATGGTTCACCTTCCCAGCCTATACCCCGGCGTGCAGTGGTAAGGGCGGGGATAACCGGCGCTTCTGACAGGCCGGGCGAATTGCCGGGATTTTCACTGTGCTGCTTAACAGGATCTGGTTTTTATAATATTGCGATTTCTCGTCCATTCTGCCTAAACTTAAGATTCGGCCTATTTCGACGCCAAGGGGCGGCGGGCGGACGCCTTCGACACTGCGCCTTTTTGCAGATATGCCAGTCTTGGGTGATGCACAAGGCTGAAGGCGAGCTGCATGGTGAAATCTGCTGAAGTGGGCGAGCTCGAAGCAGTTTTTGGAACCATTCGAAGCGCGGCAGGGAATACCCCAAGGTAAAACAGACTTCCCGCGGCTTTTCAGCCGCTTGATTTCCCTTAAGGTCGTCGATAGATGACACACCGTTTCAATTCGGCGGGCTGAAGTTCTTAGGACCGATACTAGTTGATGGAGGTCGTTGTGATGCGTGCCACGAGTCAGGTCACGGGACGGAATAGGAAGGTTGCTCTCCGCATGCCTTATCGCCTCACTTGTTGGTGTTTAGCAACGACTGCTCTGCTCAGCGCGCTTCTCACATTGAGCTGCGGGGGAGGAACAGTCACCACGGCTCAGGTGATTGAAGTCTCCGTCGCTCCGCAAAGCGCGCAGGTAGTGCTCGGGGGGCAAATCCAATTTTCCGCCTCTGTGAGCGGGGGCAGTGCGGGTGTTACGTGGTCGGTGAGTGGAACTGCGGCGAGCGGGACGATTGACACCACGGGACTGTATACGGCGCCGGCGACACTGCCGTCGCCCAACACGGTTACGGTGACAGCGGCAAGCGTGGCGAACTCCGCGGATTCGGCGACGGCCTCGGTGACCCTCGTGAACCCGGCGCCGGTGATCAGCAGCATCTCGCCGGCCACGGTGAACGCGGGAAGCGGGAACACTACGCTGACGGTGACGGGGACGGGTTTCTGTGCGCAGTCGGTGGTGGAGTTGGGGAGCACGGCGCTGGCGACGACTTATGGGAGCGCGACGCAGTTGACAGCGGTGGTACCGGCGGCGCAGTTGGCGAACGCGGGGAGTCCGGGCGTGGCAGTGGCGACGCCCGCGCCGGGTGGTGGGACCTCGAGCGCGGCGACGCTGAGCGTGGTAGTCGTGGTGGCGGTGAATCCCCCGGCGCCGACGGTGGTGGTGGGGCAGACGCAGCAGTTTACGGCCAACGTGACGGGGAGCACGAACCAAGCGGCGACGTGGTCGGTCGATGGGGTGGTGGGAGGGTACGTGACGGTGGGGACGGTGAACACCACGGGATTGTACACGGCCCCGGCAGTTCCCCCGACCCCGAACACGCTGACGGTAACGGCGGCGAGCGCAGCGGCGCCGACGCAATCGGGCACTGCGACCGTGACGATCGTGAACCCGGCGCCGGTGGTGAGCACCATCTCGCCGGCCACAGTCAACGCGGGAAGCGGGAACACCACGCTGACGGTGACGGGGGCGGGTTTCTGTGCGCAGTCGGTGGTGGAGTTGGGGGGCACGGCGCTGGCGACGACGTATGGGAGTGGAACGCAGTTGACCGCGGTGGTCACCGCGGCGCAGTTGGCGAACGCGGGGAGTCTGGGGGTGGCAGTGACGACGCCGGCCCCTGGTGGCGGGAACTCGAGCGCGCTGACGCTGGCGGTCCTAGTGGTGGTGGCGGTGACTCCCCCGGCGCAGACGGTGGTAGTGGGGCAGACGCAGCAGTTTACGGCCAACGTGACGGGGAGTACAAACCAGGGGGCGACTTGGTCGGTGAATGGGGTGGTGGGAGGGAGCGCGACGGTGGGAACGATTGACACTACGGGATTGTACACGGCCCCGGCAATTCCCCCGACCCCGAACACGTTGACGGTAACGGCGGCGAGCCTTGTGGCGCCGAGTCAATCGGCCACAGCGTCCGTAACGATCGTTAACCCGGCGCCGACCATTAGTTCCATCTCGCCGGCCACCGCTTTTGCTTTGAGTGGCGCAACGCTGCTTACGGTTACGGGATCGGGTTTTACGCCTGAGTCAACGCTGACGGTGAATGGATCGGCTTTGCCTGCTACGGTTGTCAGCAGCACGGAATTCACTGCCACCCTGTCGGCACTTATGGTTGCACAGCCTGCGGCGTTCGACCTGGTGGTGAGTAATCCGGCGCCGGGCGGCGGGACGAGTGCGGCAGCCATTTTCACCGTTCTGGCGCAAGGATCGGTTACCGCGACGGGAAATCCTCAGGTGGCCCTGTACTCCTTTTCGTCCCCGCGCGATGCTTCAGTGTCCATCGAGTTTGGAACGGACACGACCTACGGAAAGAGCACTTGGGTGCAGAACACGCCCCCGGGTGGCGGGGCAGTCTCGATTCTTGTCGCGGGTATGCTGGCCAATACCACCTATCACATGCGGGCGGATGTAAGCTTCCCTGATGGCACCCAGTTCGTTGATACGGACCACACGTTTGCCACTGGGGGCCTGCTATCCCCTCTGGTTGCGCCGCAGATAAGTGTTACGAATCCCAACGGACTAACGCCCACTCCCGGGGCCATAATCCTCGATCTAATCCTGGGAACTTCCAGTAACGTACAGGTAGGGGCGGTCGATAACGCCGGAAACCTAATCTGGTATTACAATTACAATAGTTCGCTGCTTGGCTTTCCCGAACCGATCAAGCCTTTGCCCAATGGTCACATGCTGATCAATTTCGGGTCGGCGACTCCTGCGGGGGTCACCACTGGTGGGACGGTTCGAGAGATAGATTTGGCGGGAAATCTCATCAGTCAGTTTACGTTGACCGACCTCAACAATTGGCTCAGTGCTGCTGGTTACAACCTGGTCGCAGCCTCGATCCATCACGATATTCTCCCCTTGCCCAACGGACACTTGATCTTGGTGGTTAACCATTACGAGGAGTGCGCATCTCTCCCGGGATGTGTCGGCACCCAAGACGTGCTCGGTGATGCACTTGTCGACCTCGACCAGAATCACAACCCGGTCTGGGTGTGGGACTCCTTTGCCCAGCTCTGCTCCCCCACCCCCACCAGCCCCTGCCTGGATATCAACCGCCGCCCGTTGGGTTTCCCAGACTGGACGCACGCCAATGCGCTCGTCTACTCGCCGGACGACGGCAACTTGATCCTGTCAATGCGGAACCAGTCTTGGGTGCTCAAAATCGACTACCAAGATGGGCAGGGATCGGGCGATATCCTCTGGCGGCTTGGCTACCAAGGCGATTTCACACTGACGAACGGGACATCCCCGGATTGGTTCTACGCGCAACACTATTCGACTATCGTGAGCCCCAACAGCACCGGGGTCTTCCAACTCATGGTTTTTGACGATGGTGACAACCGTGTCATCGATGCTCAGGGGGACGTGTGCGGGGCTCCGGGCGAGCCTGCCTGCTACTCCACAGTTCCGATATATCAAGTCGATGAAGTAGGGATGACCGCAACCCTCCTCTGGCAGGACAACCTTTCTCCTGTTTACAGTTATTTCGCGGGAAGCGCGCAACTACTGAATGACAACAGAGTGGTTATGGACATAAACGTGCCGTCGGATGATCCCACGGGCTCACGGTACATGGAGGTGACACACGACCCCAGTCCGCTAATTGTTTTGCGAATGGAGGTTTCCAGTCAGGAAGCCTACCGCATGGTTCACGTTCCCAGCTTATACCCCGGCGTGCAATGGTAAGGTTGTGAAGAGGATATCGATCGCAGGTTATAGGTAAGGAGTTTGTTTATGAAGGTTAAGATACCTTGGCAGTTGCTCATTGCGGCGGCCTTTGGGATGGCCCTCTGCGGCGGTGCGCAGCAGGCCTGGGCCGCAATTGCGACAACCACGACCCTCGCGGTTACCTCGGGGGGAAGCCCGGCAACGACGGTGACGTCAGGCAGCGTAGTGACGCTGACGGCGACCGTGACGGCTGGCAGCATGCCGGTGACACCGGGGCGGGTGAACTTCTGCGACGCAACCGCGACTTACTGCACGGACATCCATCTGCTAGGAACGGCGCAGTTGACGCCCGCCGGCACGGCGGCGCTGAAGTTTGTTCCAGGCATCGGAAGCCACAGCTACGAGGCCGTCTTTGTGGGGACCAACAGCGATGCAGCGAGTTCTTCCAGCCCGTCGGCGCTGACGGTCAGCGGCCAGTATCGGACCACGACGACGATCACCCAGGGAGGCGTTCCGGGCAACTACACGCTGACGGCGACGGTGACGGGTTATGTGGATGAACCGGCGGGGGTGGCTTCGCCGACCGGGACAGTGTCTTTCCTGGACACCAGCAGCGGGAACTCTGTGCTAGGAACGGCGGCGCTGGGGACGGGCGCGTCACCCGTGGGTTGGCTAAACTCCCAGACACCGGCGGCGGGCCTCAATCCCTCGTCCGTGGCGGTAGGGGACTTCAATGGGGACGGCATCCTGGATTTGGCGGTGGCGAACGCGGGCTCCACCTTCAGCTACGCACACTTCGTGACAATTCTGTTGGGCAACGGGGATGGAACCTTTACGCCGGCCGCAACGAGCCCGGAGGCGGGCGACTATCCGATCTCCGTTGCAGTGGGAGACTTCAACGGGGACGGGATTCCGGACTTGGCCGCGGCGAACTATGACTACGACACGCTGTCGATTTTGCTGGGCAACGGGGATGGAACCTTTACGCCGGCCGCGGTGAAACCCGTGACGGGCAATGGTCCCGATTCCGTGGTGGTAGCGGACTTCAACGGCGACGGGATTCCGGACTTGGCCGTGGCGAACGATTATAGCAACACAGTGACAATTCTGCTGGGCAACGGGGACGGGACCTTTACCCCGACCAAGGTGAGCCCGGCAACAGGTAATGTTCCCGTTTCCCTCGCGGTGGGGGACTTCAACGGGGACGGGATTCCGGACTTGGCCGTGGCGAACTACAAAGACGGCACGGTGACGATTCTGCTAGGCAACGGAGACGGGACCTTTACGCCCGTGGCAACGAGCCCGGCGACGGGCAATGAACCCTTTTCCCTGGCGGTAGCGGACTTCAACAGGGATGGCAAGGCTGATCTGGCCGTGGCGAACAAAAACGGTGGAAACGCGGGCACGGTGACAATTCTGCTGGGCAACGGGGACGGGACCTTTACGCCCGTGGGGACGAGCCCGGCGACGGGCAACGGTCCCGTATCCGTGGCGGTAGGGGACTTCAACGGGGACGGAATTCCGGATCTGGCCGTGGTGAACAATAACGATGGAAACGCGGGCACGCTAACGATTCTGCTGGGCAATGGTGACGGAACCTTTACGCCGGCGACCGTGAGCCCGGCGACGGGCAACGGTCCCGATTTCGTGGCGGTAGGGGACTTCAACGGGGACGGCGTTCCGGACTTGGCAGTGGCGAACTACATGGACGACACGGCGACGGTGCTGCTCACGGGAGATCGGACGGCGACCGCGACGGCAAGCGGCATCGCGCTCGCAGGTACAGGGACACACTTGGTTGAGGCGAGTTATCCGGGAGACAGCAACTATGGCTCTAGCGTTTCAGGCACCACCGCCCTGACCGCGGCTGTGCCCGTGTCCTTCTCCCCGACGAGCCTCACGTTCGGCTCCCAGAACGTGGGCGCCACCACCCTGCCGCAAACGGTGACGGTGACCAACAGCGGCACGACAAACCTGGCGATCACGAGCGTTGGGTTGACGGGCCCCAACCCTGGGGACTTTGCCAAGAGCACGGACAGTTGTTCGGGAGCCACGGTGCTTCCCAGCGGCACCTGCACGGTGAGCGTCACGTTCACACCCAGCGCGACTGGTGCGCGGAGCGCCTCGCTCTCCTTCACGGATAACGGCTCGGGGAGCCCCCAACTGGTCCC
>Ga0326728_10018865_pt1 | contig 13494 bp, 16 predicted proteins | sample MB3enrmetagenome_FD_207602 | JGI IMG/M metagenome (GOLD analysis project Ga0326728, IMG submission 207602) | Lab enriched peat soil microbial communities from McLean, Ithaca, NY, United States - MB31MN | ecosystem: Environmental > Terrestrial > Soil > Wetlands > Peat | place: USA: New York... | reverse complement strand
CGAATCGGACCTTGTACAGCCCGGAGCTGTGGGCGAAATAGAATGCATCAAGCCCCTGCTTCTCCAACTTCTTGGTGAGCCGGGCGGCATTGTCCACCTGTGAGAAGGCCCCGACCTGAATGGAATAACCCATCTTCTGCGGCGCAGTGTAGGTTTGGGGCTTTGCCTTGAACCTTGTTTGGTATGGAGGAATCACCATCTTTTGGGTTGCACACCCAGGCAGAAAGAGTGAGAAAATAAGTATAACCGGAACAGCCAAGATACCGGCTTGCAACTTAAATCTTCCCATCCCCCTCCCTCATGAGCACCAGGAGTGCCGCCTAAACACCGGAATGCAGATGAGTTCTCGTCTGTATATAGCAAGTTCTACACCTTATGTCCATATCAATTCTTTGTAGATCGGCCTTATATGCATAGCGCACGGCTTTATAATCTTGAAGAACAGACAAATCTGAAATGAAAGGATGGATCACCTTCAAAAATCCGCGGGTTTATGATCTTCTCTCTGTCCTGCTTGTTGCAGACTGCTTTCCGCCCCCGGTCTTTGCAAGCCAGGGCATGATGGCCTGGGTGCCGACCATCGAGTTTTCCGTAAATGTAAGAAAGATCCCTGAAACAACATGGCTCAAAGGACACTTCCGGTCGCGCTTCATCACCTGCGGCCTTGTTGAATCCGACGGCGAGGTGTGGGATGAGGCCGGCAATATCGTTGCCATATCCAGGCAGATTGCGCAGTTCCGCAAGATCGTTACATAAGCGATTAATTTGCGACTGTTCAGCAATCACTAATCACTATTCAGTGTTAACCGATCTCTGGTCGCTCTTACCATCCATCACCTCAATGAACCCTTCCAGCCTCGTTTTGAGCTGTTCGGGCTGATAGCCGCGCAGGTCGGAGATGTCCATGTCCAGCATGAGAAAGGGGATATCGAGTTCTGCGAAGGTATCCTTAATCAGCATGTGTGTGCTGTTGGAATGGCGGCAGGCAGGGGTGGCGAATAACAGCGCACCATCAATCCCATACTCCTCCACCACATTTTTCATACTATCCGTCCTTCTGCCCACAGGGCCGATGAACGGGTTTCTAAGGCACTTCAAGGCCAGGCCCTCAAAGGGCTTGTCCTCATCGATCTCATCCCAGAATACCCTGAAGGTCTCGCACAGGGGGATGCTCACCTGCCGGTTTTTCAAGATATCGAATACGTTTGCCTGATAGGTGGGAAGCCAGGCAAACCAGAAGATACGGTGCTTCTCAGGCCTGCTGATCCCTTTTGCCATCTTATCCCTGATCTCATCGATGAGTTGTTTATCCAGCATCTCCTTGACCGGACTGCCGCAGAAGAGATTCCCGTGGAGAGAGTAGCCGATCATATCCCTGGGATTCATGGGCACGGGCCTGGTCTTGAGAAGATCAAGGATCTCAAGCTGGATCCCTCGGGACCTGTTGGAGCTGCATATCGCCTCTTTCAGCCTGTCCATATCAAGCCTTTGGCCGGCGACCTCGCCTACCTTTTGGGCTGCTTCCATGAGTTGTTTTTCCACGTAGCGCACAGAATCCTTGGTGATCTCCTGGGGCACATCGAGGAAGAAGGATTCTTTTTTCCAGAGAAAGGAGAGGATGTCATTGGTCTTGCCCTTGCCGTCGCAGTAATAGGAGGTGGTGGTCAGCAGGTCAGGCCTGGGTAAATAATTCTTGAAATAACCGCCGAGACTTGCCCTGTGGAACGCGCACATATCCTGGGAATATCCCCGTTCTTCGGCCTCTATCATCAGAGGAACCCCTTGACCCATGGTGGACATCAGTGCCCCTGCGAGCTCAAAATCAAAGGGTACTACATCGAATGCAGCCAATATCTCCATGGGGAATGCATAGATGGATGTGTAGATGACCTTCGAGTCCGGTTCGTATGCCTTCAGGAAGAGGCTGAACCATTCCTTGTACCACATGGGTTGAAATCTTATTTTTTCCTTCAGAGCTGTTTCCATGAGCTGTGTCATATTTTCCAGCATGGCCTTGAACATAGCATCCTCCCTTAATCAAGCATCTCAAGGAATGCCTCGGCCTTGATCCGCGCCTTCTCAATATCCGAGAACTCGTAATCGTTCTCCAGCACAAGACACCTGGCGCCTGTTGCAGCAACAGCCTCTTGAAATGTGGGAACATTATACGTGAGGTTGTCGCAGAACTTCACCGTGCTCACGATCACGCCATCTGCCTTGGTTGCTTCTATGGCCTTTTTCAGGTAATCGATCTGGTCCGCAATGCCCATCATCCTGGCGCATTGAGGCCTCAACAGATAGCGCCGGGCAAGGGCTTCAAGAGGATCAGTCGTGCCCTCCTCCACCATAAGCTCGTAATGCCTCATGCCGAAGCAGGTATCAAAACCGGCTATTGCACCCCCTGCCGCCTCGATCATAAAGACCAGTTCCGGGTTGTTCATGATATTGCCGGTCACAAGGATCTTCTTGCTATTCCAGGCAGATGTCTTGCCTGTATGTGCCTGCAAAAAGCCTGTAATTTTATCTGTAAGCCCTGAGGGATCAAGTGCTGACTCATCATGCATCAGGGTAAAAACATCCGAACCCCGAATAGGGGTTTCATGGTTTTTCAGTGCCTTGTACAGTTCCATCCATGCCGAGCGGAGATCATTCATCTGCTTTATGGCCGTACCCAGCCCTTCACTTGTCACGGGTGACCCGCCGGAAAGCCCTTCAAGCTGGGATGCAAGCCTCCTCAACTCGGATGTGAAGAATATAATCGAATCGGCATCTCTTCTCTTGGGTATGTCCATAAAGAGTGCCACCGGCTTCTTAATACACGCTATCCAGAGATCGTAGAGCTTCCTCATGGCATCGCATGAGTTTGCAAGGATGACTGCATCCATATCTGAGAATGCACCGCCTAGAGCATCTGCAAACAGGCTCTTTACATAGCAGCATGTGTTGGGATAAATCCGGCTGTCCGCGTCAGCGCACTTTCCGTGAGGGATGAGCCTCCTCGGTGTGAAACCAGCCGCCATGACCACCTCCACAGGCACATAGCAACAGGTGTAACCCACTGTCATTGATCCGTTCATGCTCATGCTTTTGTTCCTTCATGTCATGTAATTATACCCATCATGAAGGAACCCTTCCCCCTTGTCGCCCCATGATAGGATAATGAGACCTTTCTTGATCAGAGCCAGCACGTAGCATGTAATCAACCTGTAACTAATGAAGGAGAGTAAGCGCGCGGCATCCAGACGCAATCTACGCTCACGCATATGGACACTGTTAAAGAGGCTTGAACGGATATTGGTGAGGACAGAGACCCAAATCAAAGAGTCCGAAATATTATTGATCCTGCCGTTACTCTTCTGGATATTGTTAAGGAACTATATAAAATGATATGAGGAGGTTATAAAATGAGTAAATTGAATCTCACTGATAAGGCAAATCATTTCTCTATAGGAGGTAACAAAATGAAATTTATCAAGGTCAACCTGATCATTATGTTCATCGCCGGTGTGTCTTTATCCGGTGTATGGGCCGACGACACCGGCTGGAAAAAGATCGGAGAGTCAAAGGGCATCGTGGGTTACACCAGGCCAACGTCCAAGAGTAGCGTTGAGGAGATAAAGGGGGTTGGTATTATTGAGGCACCTGTGGCCGTCATCGAGGCGCTCCTCCGCGACACGCGGGCAGGGCTGAATACATGTACAAGTGCAAGGAGGCCTCGGAAGTCAATACCCCGGAGCTCAAGAACACCGCGGATACCAAGTATTTCTATAATGTCACCTCCATGACGTATCCGGTGAGCGATCGGGATGTTGTTGGCAAGGCCGACTGGTCCATCGACAAGGCAACCGGGACAGGCTATCTTCACGCAGAAGGCATCAAGTCAGATTATAAAATGGATAAGAAAAAGGTCAGGATGCCTTTTTTGATTGCGGATTATATCCTGGTGCCCAAAGGACCCGACAAGACCGAGGTCACCTATATAGCCCTGGCGGATCCGGGTGGTAACCTCCCGTCTTTTCTCGTAAACCTCCTCACTAAGAACCTGAGTATCCAAACCATCGCCGGCATGCGAGAGATGGTGAAGAAAGACAAATATAAGAACGTCAAATCGGTTGTTACCACAACATTACATTAAGAAAAATCGTTTCAAGACACGGCCTTCATTCTTCTGGAAGTCCGGTAGGATGGAGGTCGTGTGCATTCTGCATATGAATGTTAGGAATGTTAGGATAAATACTTGATTTTGAGTCGTTGGATCATGTCTCCTTCAAAGCTGTCCTTGATGTCCTCTATGAATCAATTCTTGTCAGTTGATGTTATAACCATGTATTGAGGCAGTCATAATGATTTACCAGGACAGCACCGGCAAAGCGTTCAGTGAAAAGTGCACACAGTGCAACGGATGCATAAGGTGCGGGGAAGAATATTGCATCTTCAATACACACGGCAATGCAGAAGAATGCCATAGGGAGATTTGTATATATTGCGAGCGGTTTTTACAGAAACAAAGGTTGTTCCTGCGTAATGTAGGCTGAAAGATCAATAGTAGCCCTTGAAAAACCTGCCGTGATATTTGCTTGATAAGATCTCCGACCACGGGACCATGAGATTCGGGTGGGCAATCCTCATAGGAAGCACTATGGATATATGGAGACCCTCACGAGAAGGTCCGAATGTCAGGCAGTTGTTGTAGCCCATCATCCACCGCATGGATGAGCTCTGGAAGCGGAGTCTCCTTCCTTCGTAGGGAGATCCATCCTGGTAATACAGGGCCAACTGCGACCACCCGCTGATATGGGAGATAAGGTACATGAGGGCAAACCACGAAACAATGAAAAGTATCGGCAAATAATATCCCGTCATGTTTTCCATCTCCGAACCCCCCAAAATGCTTTGTCCAACAATATGCGATTCAGGCGGTGTAATGCAAGCCACTCCGATCGAGTCCCTCTCAGCCGTTTCATCTATTAATTTCTTCTCAAATGCCCATCATCGACATTCATGGGCAAGTTTTGCCTTGACTGCCCGAGGAACTCGCCGTACCTACATGCGCAATGGCAAACCATCCCGGGCAATGCTTCGACTTCGATACCCCTGTAGACCGCCGCAATACGGCGAGCCTCAAGTGGGACAGGTATAAAGGCCGGGACATCATCCCCTTGTGGGTGGCGGATATGGACTTCAAGGCACCTCCTGCCGTTATTACTGCGCTGTACAGGCATGCAGACCACGGCGTCTTCGGCTACACCATGCCGCCTGAGGACCTCCTGGAGGCTGTCATGTGCATGCTTGGGCGAACACATGCATGGACGGTGAAACCCGAATGGATCGTGTGGCTGCCCGGCCTGGTGAGCGGCCTGAACATCGCCTGCCGTGCCGTGGGGGAGCCCGGTGATGCGGTCATCACGACCACCCCTGTCTACCCGCCGTTCCTGAGCGCCCCTTCCCTCTCGCAGCGCACCCTCATCACGGTCGCCCATGCGGATGACGGCAGCAGATATATCTTCGACTTCCTTGGAATAGAGCGGACCATGACACCGCAGACAAGGATGCTCATCCTCTGCAACCCGCAGAACCCCACCGGCCGTGTCTTTACCCGGGATGAGCTCCTGCATCTGGCCGAGATCTGTCTTCGTCATAAAATCATTATCTGTTCCGACGAGATCCACTGCGGACTCGTCCTTGACCATGACAAGAACCACATCATGCTGGCCTCACTCGATAAAGAGATCGCCCTGAAGACCATTACCCTGCTCGCCCCCAGCAAAACCTATAACCTTCCCGGCCTTGGATGCTCCTTTGCCGTCATACCGGATAAAAATCTTCGGTCCGGTTTTAGAAAAGTGATGAACGGCATTGTGCCCCATGTCAATGCCTTCGGGTATACCGCTGCCCTGGCTGCATATCGCGACTCCGAGGACTGGCGCCTAGCCCTCATTGACTATCTCAGGCAAAACCGTGACCTGGTGGAAAATTTTGTTCTGCAAGCCCATGGATTAAGTATGCACCATGTCGAGGCCACCTATCTTGCCTGGATCAACTGTCGTGGGTTGAGTGCTGCAAACCCTGCGGCCTTCTTTGAAAACGCCGGGGTCGGCCTGTCAAACGGTGCGGATTTCGGAGCACCCGGCTTTGTTCGCCTCAATTTCGGCTGTCCTCGCAGCGTGCTGGCCGAGGCACTCGGGCGCATGGGGGATGCAGTAAGGTAATGAGCCGAGCAAGCACACAAGATCATACTATATGCGAAAATCACGAACGCTCGGCCGCCGGGCTTGACTGGCAGCCCCCCTGGGAGTAGAGGTGACTGCATGAATCCGGAAATGATGCAATACCTTCAACCCACACAGGCCGTGGACAACGACCACCCGGCGATTGTCGAGTTCGCTTTGAACAACTCCGGCAATTCCCCTGACCCGAAAGATCGCTCTGTCAGCCTTTATTACGCCGTACGGGACGGCATCCGGTATGATCCCTATACCCTCGACCTCTCGATCGAAGGGCTTAAGGCAAGCACCACACTGCGTCTAGGCAGGGGCTGGTGCGTGGCCAAGGCGATCCTGCTGGCAGCTTGCTGCCGGTCTGTAGGGGTTCCTGCACGGATCGGTTTTGCCGATGTGCGCAATCACCTTACCACTGCGCGCATGCGCGAGGTGATGAAGACAGACATATTCTTCTGGCATGGGTACACATCCATATATTTGCATGGAGCCTGGATCAAGGCCACACCGGCCTTCAATATCGAGCTCTGCGAGAAATTCCGGTTCAAGCCCCTCGAGTTTGACGGTCTTACAGACTCGATCTATCACCCCTTCGACCTCGCTGGGAACAAACACATGGAATATCTTAAGCATCGGGGAGAATTCGCGGATGTGCCCCTTGACCGGATGATGGAGACGTTTCGCAGGGAATATACTTCAGACGAATCCTGGAAAGAAGATGCGGACTTCGACCGCGAAGTCGAGCAGGAGAACAAGGATTAAAGCCGGGGCTTTGGAACAAGAAAATCAGCACTAGGTGAGAGACCGCAAATGTCCGATGTCAGGATCACAAAAGGTTATATCCCCGGTGCCATAGGCCGGGTTGCAGAGCTCAACGGCTCCTACTACCACAAGCATTGGGGGTTCGGGCTTATCTTCGAGGCGATGTGCGCCACTGACCTCTCGGAATTTCTCAAGCGATATGATGAAACGTGCGACGGTTTCTGGACTGCGCTATTGGATGGCCGCATAGAAGGTCATATCACGATTGATGGGACTCACTCCGCAGAAGGTGCGCATCTCCGGTATTTCATCGTTTCGGATGCCTTACGCGGAAAAGGCATCGGCAACAGGCTTATCAATACGGCAATGGACTTCTGCAGAGACAAAGGACATAGGCGGGTGTACCTCTGGACGTTCGAGGGACTGTGGACTGCAAGGCACCTGTATGAAAAGGCCGGGTTCAGGCTGGTCCAACAGCGCAGAGGGACCCAATGGGGCGTTGAAGTTAATGAACAGCGTTTCGATTTGTTGTTTTAGCTGCGTGCGGAAAAGTTCAAATCATGGAATTAGAATATTTTATGTTTGAGGATATCAATCAGTTAGAAATATAATAAGCTGAAAGCTCAAATTCTCGCTTGAGAAGCGGCCCAGTCGATGAGGGAATCCACGCCGAATTTGCGAAGCAGGTTACTTAAGGTTACCACCCATTACGAATATAACCAAGGACGCGTACCTTGAGAACAGGCGATTTCTTACTGCTCGTTTTCAGATAAATGTTGTCGATATACCAACCCTTCTCCTGTTTCACATTATAAATGGTCAGTAGATATTTTATACCATCCGGCTGATTCATTTCAGCCAGGTCATAGCGGATATTATCTCCTTTTTCCGCCTTCACTCCCAATATCTTGAACGGGTTTTCGGCCCGAGGAACTATGGTCACCGTCTGCTTGATTTTCTGACCGACATTGCCGGTCAAATTCGCTTCTGTCGGATTGATATCGGCAACTGGCTCTACTTTCCCCGAGATCACCAATTCAAAGTTAGGTTTATTTTTGTCATTTGTCCGTACAAATATGGTCTTGGTAATATGCTGCCCGCCATAGCTTCCCGTATCCAGCTTAATGGCTATTTTCCCCTCCCCTCCGGGGCGGATCTGCCTCGGATAAGCCACAGTCGTACACCCGCAGTCGGGTTTCACCTCTCTCAGGTCCAACTCTGATGTCCCTCTATTCAGCAGGACAAAGTCGTGCCGCACCTCTTCTCCCTCGATAACCGGCGAAAATTCATAATATTCCTTGGGTATATAGATATGAGGTGCGGCAGAGGTTCCGGTTTTGGCGTGATAAGAGCCATACCAGAACAATATGATGAAGAACAGAATCAGAAAGACAGAAAATATTTTTATTCTCATATCGTCACATGGATTCGCATTGGACATGACTCAAGGCTGTTCTCATAAGATCCATCTTCCTATTCATAAAGAAATACCCAGAAACAATCGTTCGGAAAGGCCTTACCTGTTGGGGCGCTAATTTCTCCCATAGATGTGCGGCCTCTTGAATCGGAAAAAATTATCTTTTTCCTCGAGTTCAATGGTATTCGCCTCATCATTAAAGTATTGCTCTCTCAGCGCGTTCAATTGCTCTTCCTGATCCGTTCCTTGGTATGTCTGCACAACCTCATCGCGCTTCTGCATATACTCCAGGCCGATTTGCCAGCGCTGGTCATTGTCTGCGTCGTGTGCCGCCATACTTTCAATCTGCTGCTCAGGGATCCCCATCTCCCTGCGGATGTTGTTGATTTCCCATTGGCGTTGCTCGGGGTTCATACTTTTCAGTACATCCTGGACGGAATCAATGCTGAAAAATATCTTGGAGAGCATATTCGGATCGTCAAGCATAAGTTCCTCCGGAGAACCTTTAAACGTTTCATGCAGAGAGCCCTGATACATTTCTAATTTCTCATCAAGGGTCGTATCGTTGGATTTATTTAAAACGGCCAGAGTATCTTTAAACTTTGCTTTTCTCAATTCTGATGTGAGCATTTCACCTGTCCAGATTTTCTCGGCATCATCGCCGAAAAGTTCCCTTCTCTTTTTCCATAAGGCGGCAGCCCTCTCCTCCTCGGTCATTTGTGAGAGCATCGTTTTATTGTCCTCAAGCCAACGGTTGTACTGATCCATTTTATCCAACGTTTTCATGATTTCGTCGGCATAATCCGGAAATGCACGCTTGAGAATATCGTAGAAAAAGGCCTTCCCGTTCACCGGGTGAGTTCCCAGGATAAAATCCCTTAAACTGATAAGGCTCGTTTGAAGGCTTTTATCCGATATCTGTTTGCCATAGTACTTCTTCAATTGGCTGACCATTTTGTCAATAGTAGAATCATTCTGGAGTAGTAGGGCAAGAGGAGCCATTACGCTCTCTTTATGGACTACTTTAGACTGAGCAGGCCTTTCATGGGTATTGTGTATGATGAAAAAATAGCCGAAAGCGATGAGCAATACGACTGCGGCAATACTGATTGATAGAGCAGTTATTTTGGTTTTTCTGTCCATGTTTACTTTCTTCTCCACATGGGTTGCGAGGAAACAGCACGCTCTATACCAATTTTTCCGTGCAATTCAGGTGCAGGCAAAATAAAAAAAGGGTCACGACGATCCTTTTTAAAAGCTGTCGTGACCCTTCGGTATTAACTACAAAGTGCATGTTGTTATTATATCACCACTCCCTTGCTCTCGATCCCTGATTGCCGTTTTCACAGCCATCACTGTTTCCATCCCGCAGATCTTAATCTTTTCTTCAAACTGCTAAAGGCAGGTCGCCGGTCACTCAGTCCTTCACATCCGAGGTTATGATGCTCTCGTCTCCGGTATTAAAGAACGGATTTGAGATAGGGCCAGATCAAGGATGCGCATTTGTATGAGCCCGAATCAGCGGGATGTACCCCATCGGGGAGGATATCCGAGTTGTTGATGGACGACCGGGGATCAACACATACACGGTAATTGTTTACAGCAGTCGCGTTTGTGACTTCCTTAACAATCATCGTATCCCCGTAATCGACTGCCGCGTTTAATGTTGACAAGTTCCCCAAGATACCGTCTTTACAATGATAATATTCTAAAAAAATGATATTCTTCACGCCGTCTCTGCCCATCTGGTTCAAAAAATTCACGTGTTCAACGTATCCGTCGTTTATCAATGCTGTACATGTCGCTGAAAGTGATTGCCCCGGGTTAGTCTTGCATTGATAAGGATCACCAAGGATGGCAGGCAATAAAACTTCATTGCCTCCACCGTCCATGAAAATCGTCTTGATATTGCTACTATCACTTCTTGCTATGGCATATTGCGTCTCAATATCGGTAGAAGTAACCGAGCTGGCACCTTGCATATAAGCGCCCACAACGCAATAATTGCGGAAGGTTTGCCAGGCAAACAACTGCAAATAATTATGAATCCCTCCGGTCAGGGCATAAATGGAATCCCCTATATTAACGACATCGTTTCGGGTGGCAATCCGTATCCATGGTACGGAGATAAAATTACCGAGAACGCAAGCTGACCCCATTGCAAGTAATAATGAACAGACGGTGATACGAACAGCTAACCATGATTTGAATCTTTTCATCTGACACCTCCTATATGATCAATTAATTTTTAAGAAATTAATTTCTTAAATCATAACAAAGAACTACAGGTCTTGATCTTTTCTAAATATATTATTTAATACTATCTTATTTATTTATATATTAAGCGTAGTTAATAGTCAATAGTTTTTACGGAATAATATTCAAATCGGGCGGAAGCTTTATATCAGCCTGTACAAAGCCTCTCAACGGTCTTGTACGTCAATCACTTCGTTGCGGTTTTTTTCCTTCTTCCGCCTTATCCTTCTGATCACCGACCAGATTTTGGATGATCTCCTGGAGATAAGGCCTGTCCCTGTTGCCAGGAAACCTTATGCCTTGCCCATCTGCAGACCCCGTGGTAATTAATGCTTAATCTTCAATAGTCCGCTCCTGACGAGGATATGCCCATGCACATCGATAAGGTGATATTCCATCCTGAAAGCTATCCGGTTAACGACATCTATCCCTTTAATCTCCAGACCCTGCACAACACCCTGGACCTTGCCTTCGAGACAAACATCACCTTTTTCATCGGCGAGAATGGTTCGGGTAAATCCACTCTCTTAAAGGCCATAGCCAGGAGAAGCGGCATCCATATCTGGGAGGAAGAACGTTGTCGCTTCGGCAACAACCCCTATGAAGAGGATCTGTTCAAGTATATCGATGTTTCCTGGACGCGTGATAATAAACCCGGGGCATATTTCTCATCAGAGAGATACCAGCACCTGGCCAAGATCATTGACGAGTGGGCCATCTCGGATCCCGGGCTGCTGGACTACTTCGGGGAAAAATCCCTCATGTCCCAGTCCCATGGCGAATCGTTCATGGCGTTCTTCCGGTCGCGCTATAAAATAGAAGGGCTCTACTTCATGGACGAGCCCGAAACGGCGCTCTCCCCCCGCCGACAGATCGAGTTCGTGCAGCTTCTTTCCAGCCAAAGCCGCGCCGGCCATGCCCAGTTCATCATTGCAACACACTCGCCCATCCTTCTGAGCTGCCCCGGCGCCACCATCGTTTCATTTGATCATCATACGTTAAAGATGATTCCTTACGAAAACACGGATTATTATCTCATCTACCGTGACTTCCTGCTCCACCGGGAGCAATACCTGGCAGAATGCATCGAGGATAAACCTTAATGAGGGGAATGCATAAATCGTAATGGATCATGGAATCTCAAGACAGGAGGATCTTTATGCCTATGGAAAATCGCGACATAATGGCCTTTGCGAGAACACGGCTTCGAGGAAAATGGGGCGTGCCCGTTGCAACCTTTCTGGTATACCTGGTGATAACGTTCGGCCTGGGTTTAATACCCGTCATTGGATGGATAGGCGGTTTCATAATCGCAGGTCCGCTCCTTGTGGGCTTGCATTGTTTTTCCTTGGCTATCATACGAACCAAAGAAGCACGGGTAGGACAACTTTTCGAAGGCTTCCCTTTCTTTGCGAACGGCCTTGTCGCCTACATCCTGGCATTGGTATTTACCTGCCTCTGGACCCTGCTGCTCATAGTGCCGGGCATCATGGCCGGTTTATCATATTCCATGACATTCTTTATCCTCGCTGATGATATGCAGCTCGACGGTCTTGAAGCTATCCGCAGAAGCAAAGTCATGATGCACGGGCACAGGTGGAGGCTGTCCTGTCTGCTGGGCAGATTCACCGGCTGGATGCTGTTGGGCATATTCACCCTCGGGATAGGATTTCTCTGGATCGGGCCATACCTTATGGTAAGCGTTGCGAAATTCTATGAAGATCTGCATGTGTTTGAACAATCGACCCGACAGGGAGTACCGGAAATAGCCCCGTGCTGCTAACGGGAATGTTTTATGGGCAATTGTTCACTTTATTCCTCCATATACAGGATCGTGAGACATATTCCGAAAGGCAAAGTAGCAACATACGGTCAGATTGCACGATTGGCCGGTATACCCGGCCACGCCCGTCGGGTCGGGTATGCACTTCACAGCCTCCCTGACAACTCAAAGGTCCCGTGGCACAGGGTGATTAATCAGAAAGGCCGGATCAGTCTTGATTCCGCAAGATCTTTCCAACATGATCTCCTGGAATCAGAAGGTATTTCATTTGATATACATGACACAATCGATTTAAAGAAATACCAATGGACAGATTCATAATGCAAAGGGGGCAGTGACGTTGCCGGGTCATTCAGAGAAGTATGTCACTATAGCAACATACATCGGCGCCTGGGAGGCCCACCTGGCCCGGGCAAAGCTGGAATCCGAAGGGATCTACTCTCTTGTTCTGGATGATCAGACAGCCAGTATAAACTGGATCTATTCGAGTTCACTCGCCGGGGTGAGACTGCAGGTAAGAGAAGAGGACAGCGAAAGAGCGCTTCATCTCTTGGAGGAAATTTCGAAGATAGAGCCTGCCCTCCAACGGGAAAATTCAGCTCCCGATATGACTACCCCTTGCTGTCCGGCATGCGGCAGTTCTCGCATCCGTCGTGCGAGGTTTTCTTTGCCTGTTACAGTTCTTTCATTTTTACTGTTTGGTCTTCCTTTTCTTTTCAACCGCAATCGAGTCGTATGTATGGATTGCAACAGGAAATGGAAGCGGATACCAGGGCGGGTTTGCAAGGATAGTGTATCTCCGGCTTTCCCTTTAAAGAGGTAAACACAGTTTCCCTTCCTTAGCAGTATGGAGTACTTGGGGCAACGATATTTATAATGCAATCATTTCTGATACATCTTCTCAATCCTGTCCTTGTACTTTTCCAGGACTACCTTGCGTTTCACCTTCATGGTGGGTGTCAGCTCGCCGGTCTCTTCACTGAAGGGGGCATCCAGCAAATCGAAATAATTGACCTGTTGGTAGTGCGCCAAGGTGGCATTCACCGCATCCACCTCAG
>Ga0326728_10018864_pt1 | contig 13495 bp, 9 predicted proteins | sample MB3enrmetagenome_FD_207602 | JGI IMG/M metagenome (GOLD analysis project Ga0326728, IMG submission 207602) | Lab enriched peat soil microbial communities from McLean, Ithaca, NY, United States - MB31MN | ecosystem: Environmental > Terrestrial > Soil > Wetlands > Peat | place: USA: New York... | reverse complement strand
GTCGAACTCGCCGGCGGCATCGTCGAGTTCACCGTGCACTCGCCGCTGATCGCCAAGACGGCGCAGGCCGGCCAGTTCGTGCGCGTGCTGCCGACGCCGCAAGGCGAGTTCGTTCCGCTGACGCTGGCCGATTGGGACGCCGAGGCGGGAACCATCGATCTGGTCATCCAGGGAATGGGCGCGAGCACCATCGGCATGAACAAAATGGGGGTCGGCGAAGCGTTCACGGGGATCGCCGGGCCGCTCGGCCAGCCGAGCAAGCTGCACCGCTACGAGGGCGACCAGACGGTGGTTTTCACCGCCGGCGGGGTCGGCCTGCCGCCGGTTTTCCCGATCATGCGGGCGCACTTAAGGATGGGCAATCACGTCACCCTGGTCGCCGGTTTCCGCACGGTCAGCTTGTTGTTCTGGACCGGCGAGGGCGAGCGCATCGACCGGCTGCAGAAGGAATTTCCGAAGCTCTTGGACGTGATCTACGCCAGCAATGACGGCACGTTCGGCGTGAAGGGCTTCGTCACCGTTCCGCTGGAAGAGCTGCTGAAGCAGAACACGGCCGGCAAGGGCCGCAAGATCGCCGAGGTGGTGACGATCGGGCCGCCGTTGATGATGCGGGCCGTCAGCGAACTCACCAGGCCGTTCGGGACGCCGACCATCGCCAGCCTGAACTCGATCATGGTCGACGCCACCGGCATGTGCGGCGCCTGCATGGTGCCGGTGACGCTGGACGGCAAGCTGGTGCGCAAGCACGCCTGTATCGACGGGCCGGAGATCGACGCGCACATCATCGACTGGGACAAATACCTGCCGCGGTTCGACCAGTTCAAGTCGCAGGAGCAACGCAGCCGGGCCAGACACGGCCTCGCTTGAAGCCGCACCGGACGGGGGGAATATGGTTGGCTGTGGCGCCCTGTTTCAGGGCCGGCTTGCGCGCCTGCGCATCGACCTGGTTATTGCGGCCTTCGGCGCGGGGATCGCCCTCCTGCCCGCCGCCGCTCCGCCCGCGTTCGCGGCCGACGCGGCGCCTTCGCCGGCGGATCAGCAATGTCTCGCCTGTCACGGCGTCGCCGGCATGGAGAAGAAGCTGGCGGACGGCGCAACCCTGCAACTGTTTGTGCCGGGGGATATGTTCGCCAAGTCCGTTCACAGTTCCGTCGGATGCGCCGGCTGTCACGCCGACATCGATCTCGCCGCGCACCCGCCCGCGCAAAAGGAGATCGAGAGCAGGCGCAGCTTTTCGCTCGCCATGACCCAAGTTTGCCGCGGGTGCCATGCCGACGAGTTCAAGCAGTGGGAGACCAGCATTCACGCCGCGCTGGTGCGCAACGGCGAAGCGGCGGCGCCCATATGCACGGACTGCCATAACCAGCATGCGGTCATCAAGGATGCGGCGACGCAAATCGACCAAGTTCCCTGCCAGAAATGCCACTCGGCGATTTACACCGCCTACTCCGGCAGCATGCACGCGGCGTTCCGGCGCAGCGCCGATAAGGGCTATGCGCCGATCTGCTTCGACTGCCATAGCGCCCACGACGTGAAACCCACCTCGCTCGGCCAGGGACCGGAGGCGGCCTGTTTCGGCTGTCACGACGGCGTGCTGGAAGCCCACCAGAAATGGCTTCCTAATTCAGCTCTGCATTTCCAGGTCGTGTCTTGTCCGGCCTGCCACGCTCCCCTTGCGCAACGCAAAGTCGACCTGATGCTGGTCGACAGTCAGGAGGCGCCGCTGAAAACCGCACAGATCGGCCTACCGATGTTCGCCGCCAACGCCCAGTCAGATCGCAACGGGATCAATGCGCAGACGCTGTTTAATCTCCTGCAGACGTTCAATCGCGAGGGCATAGGCGGCAAGACCATGTTGCGCGGCCGCCTGGACGTTCGCACCGCTCCGCAGGCGCACGAACTCGCCGACAAGAGCAAGGCGATCAGCGACTGCCAAGTCTGTCACAGCGCGGGATCCTCGGCGTTCAAGACCGTGACCATCTCTCTCCTCAGGCCGGACGGCCGACGCATTGACTATAGCGCAAGCGCGGACGTGCTGAATTCGGCGCTCTCGCTCGCGTCGGTGCGCGGCTTCTATGTGATTGGCGGCACCAGGATCGGATTCCTCGATATCTTGCTCATCTTGGCCGTCCTCGGAGGCCTTGCCCTTCCGGTTGGGCACTTGTCGCTGGGATGGATCTTGAAGCGCTACGGCTTGGCCGCGTCGCATACCGGCGGTTCCGGCGATCGGCCGGCCGGCGGCGATGGCCCTAAGGCGGCATGACAGCGCGGGAGCGCTGAAAGGAACGGCGACATGCAAAGACTCTATATCCACCCGCTGCCGGTCAGGATCTGGCACTGGGTCAATGCCGTCGGCATCGTCCTGATGATACTCACCGGGCTGCAGATGCGCTATGTCGGGCTGATTGATGTGGCGCCGTTCAGGACGGCGGTCACCGTGCACAATTGGACCGGCCTCGTGCTGAACGTCAATTTTTTCATCTGGCTCGTGTTTTATCTTTTTTCGGATCAGATCAAGGCCTATCACTCGGAACTGAACCCGCGAAAGCATTTCCTCGGCAGCTTGCGGCAAGCCTATTACTACGGCTTTGGCATCTTTAAAGAAGATCCCAATCCGCATCGTCTCACCATCTATCGCAAGTTCAATCCGCTGCAGAGCATGTTTTACCAGATCGTCATGATGCTGTGCCTCCCGATCCAGTTCTATACCGGCATCTTGCTGTGGTACGCAACGCGGTTCCCCCGTCAGGTTGATTTCTTCGGCGGCTTGCGGGTCATCGACACCGTGCACACCCTGATCTTCATTTTCTTGTTCTTTTTCGTGATCATCCATGTCTATCTCGCCACCTTGGGTCACACCCGGACGTCGCATATCAAGGCGATGCTGACCGGCTATGAGGAGGTGGAAGTCGTGCCCGCCGTGGCGGAGCTCAAACCCGCGCCGTCGGGCGACGCCCGCCCCGACTGATCGGATCACGCCTTCGCTACGGCGGGATCGGCTGTAGTCGCCGGGCGAAACAGCCATTCACGATTCGTTGGGGACCTCGTTGTCGCCGACGTCGTGTTCGGCGCCGCGCACGCGGATGGCGTATTTCTTCATCAGCGCCTGGAAATTCGCGCGCTGCATTCCGGTGTCCTCGGCGCTCCTGGTGACGCTCCAGCCGTTGCGCTTGAGCGCCTCGAGCACGAACAGCTTCTCGATCTCCTCCACCGACTTCTCGCGCGCGGCCTTCTTGAGCCGCTTGAGCTCGTCGCCAGTTCTCGGCGCCTCGAAGGCGGCCTGCGACGGCGACGCCTCGATAATGTTGACGAGGTGGGCCTGACGGATGACGTTGTCGCTGGTCAAGATCGCCGCCCGCTGCACGGCGTTTTCGAGTTCGCGCACATTGCCCGGCCAGCCGTAATTGACGAGCGCGCTCATTGCGCCTTCGGAAATGTCGGTGATCTTTTTGCCCAGCTCCGCGCTGAACGCCTTGAGGAAATGATAGGCGAGCGCCGGAATGTCGTCCTTTCGTTCGCGCAGCGCTGGGACATGGATAGGGAAAATGTTGATCCGGTAATAAAGGTCGTCACGGAAACTGCCGGCGGCCACCATCGCCTTCAGGTCCTTGTTGGTGGCGGTGACCAAGCGGAAATTGGCGGTCTGCGTTCGGGTGTCGCCGACGGCCCGGTATTCCCGCTCCTGCAGGACGCGCAGCAGCTTAGCCTGGATCGCCGTGGAGAAATTGCCGATCTCGTCGAGAAACAGCGTGCCGCTGCCGGCGACCTCGAACATGCCTTTCTTGTTCGCGGCGGCGCCGGTGAAAGCGCCCTTGACGTGACCGAACAGCTCGCTTTCCAATAGATTCTCGCTCAACGAATTGCAGTCCACCGGAACGAACGCCTTATCCTGGCGCAAGCTGTTGTAGTGGATCGCGCGGGCGACCAGCTCCTTGCCGGTTCCGCTTTCCCCGGTGAGTAGGACGGTCGAATTGGTGGGCGCGCACTGCGCGACGAGGCGATACACAGCCTGCATCTGCGCGCTCGACCCGATGATGTTCTCGAAACGATATTTCGAGCTGACTTCGCTCTTGAGCTTGAGATTTTCCTGCAGCAGACGCCGCCGCTCCAGCGCGCGCTGCACCACCAGTTTGATCTCGTCCGGATCGAATGGCTTGGAGATATAATCGAAGGCGCCAAGCTTCATCGCCTGCACCGCGGTGTCGATCTGCGACAGGCCCGTGACCATGACGACGTCCACGTCGGGATGCGACTCCTTGACCCTGCGCAGCACTTCGAGGCCGCCCATGTTGGGCATCATGATATCGAGGATCATTACGTCGTAAGGGTTTTCCTCTACTTTGCGCAGCGCCTCCCGACCGTCCTGCACGGCCTCGACCCGGTAGTCGCCATCGCCAAGAATGCGCAAACAGCTCTTGACGATGATCTCCTCGTCGTCGACGACCAGAATTCGCGCGCTCATTGCATGCTCCCGCTGGCTTTGCTCTCAGGCCCGACTGATGGCGGCGTCAGCGGAAGAAAGACCCGGAACGTCGATCCCTCACCCACCTTGCTTTCCACTTCGATGAGGCCTCCATGGGCCTCGACGATCCCGTGACTGACGGAAAGTCCCAGTCCGGTTCCCTTGCCGACGTCCTTGGAGGTGAAAAACGGATCGAATATCCGCCGCAGGTTCTCTTCCGGGATGCCGCAGCCGGTGTCGACGATCGATATTTCCACCATCGGTATTGGCTCGGCGCCCTGCGCGGGAGCCCGCGGATGCGGCGAACGGCGGGTGCGGATGGCGATGTTTCCCTTCTCCTCGACGGCGTGCTGAGCGTTGACGAGCATGTTCATGATCACCTGCTTGATCAGATCGCCGTCGATCCAGATCGGCGGCAGCGTCCGGTCGAAGTCCATGGTGATCTCGATGTCGCGCAGGTGCGCGGGCCGCTCGACGAGGCGAACTGTGTCCTCGATGACCTTGTTGAGGTCGGTGAATTTCTTCTCCGGCTGTTTTTCACGGGCGAAGTCGAGCAGCCGCTTGATGATCGCCGCGCATCTCTTGGTCTCGCGGATCACCAGGTCCATATCCTCGGCGTCCTGGCTCTTATCGGGCATTTTCTGCCGCACAAGGTGCGAGAAGGTCAGGATGCCGGTGAGGGGATTGTTCAATTCATGGGCGACGCCCGAGGCGAGCAGTCCGACCGAGGCGAGCTTCTCGCCGCGCACGGTCTCCGCTTGCGCGCGGCGCAGCTCCTGCGTCCGTATTTCCACTTTCTTCTCGAGCGTATGGGCCCAATCGCGCAGCTCCGCCCGCGAATTGCGCACGGCGGCGGTCATGCCGTTGAACAAAGAGGCAAGTTTGCCAAATTCGTCGGCGCTGCGCACTGGAATTGGCTGCTCCAGATTTCCGGCGGCGAGTCTTTGCGCCCCGTTTTCGAGATCGCGCAGCGGCAAGTAGACCAGACGGTGCACGAAGAAGCCGACCGAAAGCGAAGCAATCACGATGAAGCCAAGAGAAAACCCGGCGATCCCGAGGGTGCTGGCGCGCAACTTTTGATCGGTCGCGTCGAGTGAATAGACGATGTCGAGAACGCCAAGGACGGACGTCTCCTTCGAATGCTGATGGCAAGCGGCGTTGTAGCAAGACGGCTCGTTTCGGATGACCTCCATACTGCCGAGCAGCGACTGGCCATCCGGGCCTTTGAACGTCCAGGTTCGCTCGCTCCTGGGAACTTGTTCGAGCGGCCGCTCGCTCTGATGACAACGCGAGCAAGCCTCGGCGTTCCGGTCCACCGTCTGGCCGACTTCAGGCGCGTAGGTCGAATGGGTGATCTTTCCCTCTTTGCTCAGGATTCTGACCCGGTCGATTTGTTCCTTGTCGGCCACATCGTGGATGATCTGGTCGACATAGGAGGGCTGGTTCTGCAGCATGGCGAAGCGGGCGCTCTTGCTGATCACCTCGGAGAGTTGAATGACGTGATCGGACACCTTTTCCAGGATTTCCTTGTGCATAAACCAGGCGACCAGCACGGTGAAAAATAGCATCACCACCGACAACGCGATCGTGAGGTAAAGCACGACCTTAAACTTGAGGGTTTTTGGTTGCATGCGCACCATCGCGTCCTGCCCTGCGCCGGAAAGGGGAGCGTTTAATCAATTTCAACAACCACCGGCAAACCGGTCTGAGCGACCCTCGCGCCCAAAAACCCATGAAATATCATTGCCGTCAAGCCAACACCGGCCATTGATGCTTATCAAACTCAGTTTTTCGTATGGCGGTGACGTCTGCATGGCGAGCCCTAAATTTCAGCGATATGCGCGGCTGTTGACCCAGTTGATTCGCGAAAAGCGCGATCCGTGGCTGGCGAGCATCGCATAGTGCTTTGATATAGCGTAAGATTTGGCTGCTGACGCCAACCCTTCGCGCCGTCGCGCCGGCCCCGCTCGCCATGACCCACGATACGGTCCTGGCGTTCTCGTTTCCAGCCGTCTCGCGCCAGCCCGTCACAGCCGCTTTCGACGGCGGACGCCTCGCCTCAGTTGGCGGCGGTCCAGGCTTGCCAGGGATACGAAGCTATTGCACATTGGCGTCGGAACCGACGGCCGTCTTGGCAATGCCGATTTGCTGTTTCCTCGCCGCTTAGAACAAGCGCTGAATGTTGTCTGCATGGAGGCTCCTTTGAAAGTTGCATTCGCTCTGACGCTGGGGGCGGCGGCAGCGCTTTCGGCAATGGTTCTCGCCGGCGCGGGAAGCAAATCGCCGCTATGCCAGGCTCAAGCGGCGCAGCCGCCGGTGCCTCGAGTGAGCTTCTCCGAAGATGTACTCCCGCTTCTGAAGTTTAGATGCTCGAGCTGCCATCAGCCGGGCGGAGAAGGATACGAAAAAAGCGGTTTGGACTTGACCTCATATCAGGGCGTGATGAAAGGCACCACGTTTGGCCCGATGGTTATTCCCGGCGATCCTGAGGCGAGCAATCTGATGAGACTGTTAGATTGGCGCGCCTCTGCAGAAATTCGTATGCCGCATGGCAAGAAGCAACTGTCGATCTGCGATCGAGACACCATCCGCACGTGGATTTTTGACGGCGCGAAAGACAACTGAGCCCTACCGCGGCTTGAGGGCGCGCTTCGCGGCTTCCGCAGCCCATTTCACGCAGGGTCAGGCGTCGTCTTAACCTGGATTCGCCGCCCTGACGGGAATACGCCGCGAAATTCCTTGGCAAGACCCTTGCAGGGGCGCGACGCGTAGCCCTTGCCAACGCGCCCGCAAGCGCTTCTTCGAGCATATCCGAACGATCGCTGCTTATCTCGTCTTCGCCTCCTGGCGAACTCTCATGACGACGCTCGTCCATTCCAAACTCCCCCTCGAAATCGAAAAACAAATGGGCCTGTGAAATTCGTGGGGAGGAGGATTGAGAATTGCTGCAAGAGAATATGCCTATTTCCCAGCGCCGAAAATATGCTTTAAGAACCACCGCGCGTCGCCCGGCGCAACGCCGGCGCCGCTCGAAGCAAGCGTGCGGCCGCGTCTTGTCGGTTCGTCGCGCCTGGTCGCCTAAGAGGCCGCACTGATGCTGTGGTTGGTTCTTGCCGGAATGACGGGCCTCGCCGTCTTGGGCGCGCTGTGGCCGCTGGCGTTTCGTCGCCGGAGCGGCGCCGACGCGGCGAGCGAAGTCGCCTTCTACAAGGCCCAGCTCGGCGAAATCGAGCGCGACGTCGAGCGCGGCCAATTGCCGGCCGAGGAGGCCGCCGGGGCGCGCGCCGAGGCCGCGCGGCGCCTGATCGCCGCGAGCGCGGCGACGCCGGGAAATAGCGGCGCGGGCGAAACGGCGACGGCGCGGCGCATCGCCGCCGCGCTGGTCGCGATTGTCATTCCCATCGTCGCGCTCGCCCTTTACGCCGATCTGGGTCGGCCGGACCTGCCCGACGCGCCGCTCGCCGGCCGCCTGGCGGAGGCCAAGAGCGCCGACCGCGTGGAGGCGGCGATCGCGCGCATGGAAGCGCATTTGACCGCCTCGCCCGACGACGCCAAGGGCTGGGCGGTGATTGCGCCGGTCTATATGCATCTCGGACGTTTCGACGATGCGGTCGCCGCCTTTCGCGAGATCCTGCGGCTCGACGGCGAAAGCGCGACGCAACGCGCCAATTACGGCGAAGCGCTGGTGGGGGCGGCGGGCGGCGTCGTCACCGCGGACGCGCGCGCCGCCTTCGACAAGGCGCTCGCCGAACAGCCGGACCTGCCCGCGGCGCGCTACTATCTCGGCCTCGCCGCCGAGCAGGACGGCGACAAGGCGAAGGCGATCGCGCTTTACCAGGGGTTGTTGGCCGAGACGCCCGCCGGCGCGCCGTGGGCCGCCGCGCTCGAGGCGCGGCTGGCGGCGGTCAAGGGCGAGAGCGCGCGGTCCACGCCGGCGCCCGCCGCGTCGAACGAGGCTCCCGCTGCGGCGGCGAGCGCGGCGCCCGCCGCGGCGGACGACGCGCAGCAGGCGACGATCCGCGGCATGGTCGAGCGGCTGGCGACGCGCCTGGCGCAGAGCGGCGGCGACGCGAACGAATGGGGGCGCCTTATCCGCTCCTACGCCGTGTTGCACGAAGCGGACAAGGCCCGGGACGCGCTCGGCGCGGCGCGCAAGGCGCTGGCCGGCGACGCGGGGGCGGGAGCGGGCCTCGACGCGCTCGCGCGGGAACTGGGAATCGAGGGCGAGAGCGCCGCGTCGGCGAGCGCCCCGTCCGCGCCGGCGCCCGCCGCGTCGAGCGAGGCTCCCGCTGCGGCGGCGAGCGCGGCGCCCGCCGCTTCGGACGACCCGCAGCAGGCGATGATCCGCGGCATGGTCGAGCGGCTGGCGACGCGCCTGGCGCAGAGCGGCGGCGACGCGAACGAATGGGGGCGCCTTATCCGCTCCTACGCCGTGCTGCACGAAGCGGACAAGGCCCGGGACGCGCTTGGCGCGGCGCGCAAGGCGCTGGCCGGCGACGCGGGGGCGGGAGCGGGCCTCGACGCGCTCGCGCAGGAATTGGGAATTGGAGGCTGACGGGTGACGCGCAAAGGCCGCAGGCTCGCGCTCATCGCCGTCGCGCTCGGCGTCGCCGCCGCCGCCGTCGGCTTGGCGCTCTATGCGCTGAACGACAACATCGTGTTCTTCTACAGCCCCAGCGAGATTCTGCAGAAGAACGTTCAGGCTGGCGCGCGGCTGCGCATTGGCGGCCTGGTCGAGGCCGGTTCGGTCTTCAAGTCGACGGGCGACAAGCTCGATTTTTCCATCACCGACGGCGCCAACCAAATCAAAGTCTCCTATGAAGGATTGCCGCCCGACCTGTTTCGCGAGGGACAGGGCGTCGTCGCCGAGGGGGTGCTGGAGGCGCCGGGGCGCCTGCGCGCCGAAACGATCCTCGCCAAGCACGACGAGCGCTACATGCCGCGCGAAGTGGTGGAAGCGCTGAAGAAGCAGGGCCGCTGGCAAGAGGGGAGCGCCAAACCATGATCGTCGAAATCGGACATTTCGCGCTGATCCTCGCGCTCGCCTTGGCGCTCGCGCAGGCGAGCGCGCCGCTCATCGGCGCAAGGCGCGGCGATCGCGCGCTGATGGGCGTCGGCTCGAGCGCGGCGCTCGGCCAGTTCGCGCTCATCCTCGTCTCGTTCGCCGTGCTGGCGAGGGCGCACCTGACTTCCGATTTTTCGGTGCTCAACGTCGCCGAGAATTCGCACAGCGCCGTGCCGACGATTTACAAGTTCTCCGGCGTGTGGGGGAACCACGAAGGCTCGATGCTGCTGTGGGTTCTCATCCTGGCGGCGTTTGGCGCGCTGGTGGCCGCGTTCGGCCGCGCGCTGCCGGCGACTCTGCGCGCCAACGCACTCGCCGTCCAGGGCCTGATCGGCGCGGCCTTTCTCGCCTTCATCCTGCTGACCTCGAATCCGTTCGAGCGGCTGTCGCCGGCGCCGTTCGAGGGCCGCGATCTCAATCCGGTCCTGCAGGATCCGGGTCTGGCGATCCATCCGCCGCTGCTCTATCTCGGTTATGTCGGTTTCTCCATCGTCTTTTCCTTCGCCGCCGCGGCCCTGATCGAGGGACGCATCGACGCCGCGTGGGCGCGTTTCGTGCGCCCCTTCGCCCTTATCGCCTGGAGCTTCCTGACGCTCGGCGTCGCGATGGGGTCCTACTGGGCCTATTACACGCTGGGTTGGGGCGGCTTCTGGTTCTGGGACCCGGTTGAGAACGCTTCGCTGATGCCCTGGCTCGCGGGGACCGCGTTCGTCCATTCGGCGGCGGTGATGGAAAAGCGCGACGCGCTGAAGGTGTGGACGATCTTTCTGGCCATTCTCACGTTTTCGTTTTCGCTGCTCGGCACGTTTCTGGTGCGCTCGGGCGTGCTGACCTCGGTGCACGCCTTCGCCAGCGATCCCAGGCGCGGCGTGTTCATCCTCCTCATTCTCGCTTTCTTCATCGCGGACTCGCTGAGCCTGTTCGCCTGGCGCGCGCCGTTGCTCAAGCAGGGCGGCCTGTTCGCGCCGATTTCGCGCGAGGGAGCGTTGGTGCTCAACAACCTGCTGCTGACCACCGCCTGCGCGACCGTGGTGTTCGGCACGCTCTATCCGCTGGCGCTGGAACAGCTCACCGGCGAGAAGATCACCGTCGGCGCGCCGTTTTTCAACATGACCGCCGGCGTGCTGCTGCTTGCGCTGTGCTTCGTCACGCCGTTCGGCTTCTCGCTCGCGTGGAAGCGTGGCGATTTGCTCGGCGTCGCCCAGCGCCTGAGCGTCGCGCTGGCCGGCGGCTTCGCCGCTTTCGTCGCGCTGATCGCTTATCTGCGCGGCGGGCCGGTGCTAGCGCCGATCGCGGCGGGGCTGGCGATCTTCGTCATCCTGGGCTCGCTCAGCGAAATCGCGGCGCGCGTCTGGCGAGGAAGCCTTTCGCCTTCGACCGCGCTTTCTCGCGCACGCGGCCTGCCGCTGTCGTTCTGGGGCGGCGCGCTCGCGCACATGGGCGCCGGAATCGCCTTGCTCGGCCTCGCCGCGACGGGGTTCGGCGCGGAGACGATCGCGGCGATGCGCGTCGGCGTTCCGCAGACGGTCGGCCCCTACCAGATCGTCATCGATTCGGTCAGCGAGCGCGCCGGCCCCAATTACCGCGAAACCGTCGCTCCGATGACCATCCGCTCGGGCGGCGGCGTCGTCACGGCGATCGAGCCCGCGCGGCGGCAATTTCCGACGCGGCAGATGGCGACGACGCAAGCGGGCATCGCGACGCTTCATTTCGGTCAGATCTATGTCTCGATCGGCGATCCCGACGCCGACGGAACGATCCCTGCCCGCCTTTACTGGAAGCCGCTGGTGACGCTGATCTGGCTCGGCGCCTGCGTGATGGCGCTCGGCGGCGCCTTGTCGCTCGCCGACCGGCGTCTGCGGTTCGGCGCGCCGGCGCGGGCCAAATCCGGCGCCGCCGCGGCGGCCGTGGCGGCGCGCTGACGATGAAAACGCTGCGCGCCGCGCTCATCCTCGCGCTGATCCTCGCCGCCGGCGCCGCGCGCGCGGTGCGGCCGGACGAAGTCCTCGCCGACCCCGCCCTCGAAGCGCGCGCTCGCGCGCTGTCGTCCGAACTGCGCTGCCTGGTGTGCCAGAACGAATCGATCGACGACTCCGACGCGCCGCTGGCGCACGACATCCGGGTGCTGATCCGCGAGCGCATCGCCAAGGGCGAAAGCAACGATTCGGCGCGCGCGTTCCTCGTGTCGCGATACGGCGACTTCATCCTGCTTAGGCCGCCGTTCAAGCCGGAGACGCTGCTGCTGTGGCTGAGCGCGCCGCTGACGCTCGCGCTCGGCGCGCTGGGAATCTATTTCGCCATGCGCCGCGCGCGCCAGCCCACCCCCGCGCTGAGCCCGGCCGAAGAAGAGCGCCTCGCCGCCCTCGCGCGCGACGGCGAGGGGACCTAGCGCCCACTATCGCTAGCGCATGAGTCGTGATTCAACGACGCATGAAGAGCGCGCCCGCAGCGACGCCGATCGTCTTGACCGGCGAGGAACGCGCCGAACTTGAGGGTTTGGCGCCTTCAATGAAGCGCGAGCGCCTCGAGCGCCGGCGCGCCCGGATTGTGTCGATGGCGAGCGATGGCGCGGCGTCCAGATAGCGCGGCGCCGACCTCCGCAGGTCGCGGCCGCGCGCGCGCGAGGCGCGGCTGAGCGGATCGCCGAATTCGGTTGCGTCGTCATCGTGGCTCATCGCCTTTGCGCGCCGAGCGCCTCTTTCCAAGCGCCGAGTTTCGGCCGGCGCCCTCAAGCGACATAAGGTCGGCGAAAGTTTCGATCTCTAAGCAACGAGGGTCGCCGGGCGCCGCGCCCGGCCCGGCCGGTCCGGCGGGTCGTCGACCTCGCGCGCCGGAGCTGGGCGCGGCGCCGCCTGTTCCAACGGGTTCTCGACGTCGCCAATCTCGCCGCGCAGGCGCCCCGGCCCATCCGCCGCAGTTCGGTCGGGCGTTGGCGCGCCTTCGAGCCGTGGCTCGGCCCGTCGCTCGCCGAACGTCAGCCCTCGGTCGATTGATCGAGGCGCGATGTCCTTGCGCGTCTTGCCATAGGGGCGGCCCGCGCCTAACTCTCTGGGAACGCCATTGCGACCCCGAGCGCGGCGAAGGGGAAGCAATCCAGGGCGGAGCCGCCGCGTGGATTGCGCCGTCGCTCCGCTCATTGCAATGACGATCGAAGGGGTTGCCGGTCGCCGCCGAGACGCGGCCGAATTCAGCCCGTCGCGTCCGCCCGCGCCCTTTACGAGGAACTCATGCTTCAGACACCGCTCGCCGAGGGTCGCGTCCTGCTTGCCGGCGCCGCGGCGGAGGGGCGTCGATGAACGCCAAGGCGAAGAGCCGCGCTTCGCGCCGCGCGGCGTCCGCCGCCGCGCCGGCGATCGAGGAATCGGAGCCGGCGGCGCGGCCCATCCTGGCCGTTCCCGCGGGCACCGTCGAGTTCGAGGTCGGCGCGGGGCAAGCGGGCGAGCGGCTCGATCGCTTCCTCGGCCGCGCGGCGGAGAAGCGGCGTCTCGCGCTTTCGCGCACGCGGCTCAAGGGGCTGATCGAAGCGGGCAAAGTCGCGGTCGACGGCGTCGAGGCGCGCGATCCCTCGGCCAAATTGGCCGAGGGCGGAAAAATCGTCGTTCTCGCGCCTCCGGCCGAAGAGTCGGGCCTCGCCGGCGAGGACGTCCCGCTCGACATCGTGTTCGAGGACGAGCACCTCATCGTGATCGACAAGCCCGCGGGCATGGTCGTGCATCCCGCGCCCGGACATTCCTCGGGCACCCTCGTCAACGCGCTGATCCGCCATTGCGGCTCGAGCCTCTCGGGGATCGGCGGGGTGAAGCGGCCGGGCATCGTGCACCGCCTCGACAAGGACACCTCCGGACTGATCGTCGTCGCCAAGAGCGACGCCGCGCATCAGGGGCTCGCGGCGCTGTTCGCCGACCACGGGCGCACGGGATCGCTCACGCGCGAATATCGCGCGCTTGTCTGGGGCGCGTTCGAGGGAA
>Ga0326728_10018863_pt1 | contig 13495 bp, 11 predicted proteins | sample MB3enrmetagenome_FD_207602 | JGI IMG/M metagenome (GOLD analysis project Ga0326728, IMG submission 207602) | Lab enriched peat soil microbial communities from McLean, Ithaca, NY, United States - MB31MN | ecosystem: Environmental > Terrestrial > Soil > Wetlands > Peat | place: USA: New York... | reverse complement strand
ACATGGCCTGGGCCGAAGCCCGTCTCGGCCCCAAACGCGTCGCCACTTCCTACGCCTGGGCCGAGTTCCTCCGCCGCGGCGTCACCGTAGCCTTCGGCACCGACGATCCCGTCGAGCCCGTCACTCCTTTTCGCAACATCTACGCCGGCCTCACCCGCATGAGCGAAGACGGCCACAAAACCTATCCCGGCCAAAAGCTCACCATCGAGCAGATCATCGCCGCCTACACCACCGGCTCCGCCTACGCCGAATTTGAAGAAAAAGAAAAAGGCCGCCTCGACCCCGGAATGCTAGCCGACTTCGTGGTCTTAGATCAGGACATCACCGCCGCTCTCCCACCCAAAATCCTCGAAACCAAAGTCCTCCGCACCGTCGTAGGCGGCAAAACCGTCTACGCAGCCAAATAAAGTTCACCGCGCGACTAAATTCAGTTCGAAGGATCGCAGCAACCCGCCGCTACAAAGAAATTCTTTTCCTTACGTGATGTCTTTTGCCTGCCGTTTGCGCTTTCTTCAGTAGAGGCAGCAAATCTTCCATTCAGGAGCGTGTCAAATGCGGCTCGCTAAGATCAACAACACTATCCACAACCTACCAACCGGTCTAAGGAGAACATTTCACATGAGGTTCACGAACAGCGCTCTCACCTTCACGGCCATCGCGGTGCTCCTTGCTGCCATTCCCGTCCACGCTGCCACTTGCAGTTACAGCTTCACCGCGGGGAAGGCCGGCTATTTCCAGGGCGGCAACTCCATGCAGTACTGCATCACCGCCAACGGCACCTTCGCCAATTTCCAAAGTCCCGCGGCGCAAACTTGTGCTAATTGTTAACAACAGCTACCGGTATCCAGCCTGTTATACCAACTCCGGAATTCCGGTTGGAGGTGTTCATTGCGAATCCACGCTCTAAGGATCCTGACGTTTCTGCTTGTGTATGTGGCGGCAGTTCCCTGCCGGGCACAGGATAAAGTGACGATCCTCTACGATGCCTTCGGGGAATCGAAGGAACTGACGAAAGATTGGGGATTTTCCGCTTTTGTGGAGCACAACGGAAAGCGAATTCTGTTCGACACGGGGAATGATGCCGCGATTTTTGAACACAACGTGAAGGCGCTGGGCGTAGACCTGACGAAAGTGGATTTTGTGGTGATCTCGCACCGGCACGCAGACCACACGACGGGGTTGAGATACGTGCTGAAGGTGAATCCGAACGTGACCGTCTATGTGCCCGCGGATGGCGGGAACGGATTTGGGGGCCTGCCGTTTCCGAAGACGTTTTTGCGGGCGGATGAGAGCTTGCCGGCGAAGATGCGGTATTTCGGGGGAGCGGATCCGGAACATTTCGCGTGGGGCAAGCTGTATGACACGGGGAATTTTGTGCCGGTAGATCATTTGACGGAAGTATCGCCGGGAATTTTCCTGGTGCGAACAGTTTCGCAGAAGAAGGGGACGCTGGAGCTGCCGGAATTGACGCTGGCGATCAAGAGACCGAACGGATTGCTGCTCGTGGATGGGTGCTCGCACGCGGGGATTGAAGCGATTCTGGAAGCGGCAAGCGCGGTCGATCCGAGAACGGAGATTGTGTTTGGGGGATTGCACCTGGTGACGACGCCGGTGGAGGAGATTGATGTGCTGGCGGAAAATTTGAAGACGAAGTGGAAAGTGCAGAGGATTGCTCCGGGACATTGCACCGGTGAACCGGCGTTTGCGCGATTGAAGAAGGCGTATGGGGAGAACTATTTGTATGCGGGGTTGGGCACGAAGATCGAGCAGTGAGAATGGCGCCACATCCAGCAATGGGGCAGGCTGTCGAGCCGAGTGGCGAGAGGCGAGAGGCCAGAGCCGAGCGGCGAGAGGCGAAAAGCGAGACCCTACGGCCCCGCAATCATAAACACCGGATTCTGCGGCGGTGGCGTCGTGCCCTGAATCGGATTACGCGCACTATTCGGCCCCGTCATGCTCTCCACATACGAATCGGTCGACGTGTAAATAATGTTCACGCTTCCGCCATCGCAGCTGGCCAGGTAAGCGCGCGAACTGTCTCCGCCAACGGCCATCGTGATGCGGAACCGCGTATTCGCGCACACCGGAACGTAGTAAGGACTGCTCGAAATCGTAGCATCCGGATATCCCGGAATCGCCAAGGAGGTCTCGATGGTGTTGTTCGAAGTCGTAATCACCGTAACCTGCGGACAGATATTCCCTGCTCCATCCGAGTAGTAAGCGCCCACATAAGCGCGGCTGCCATCGGGCAACGACGTCACCGCAACCGTAGTAACCGCGCTCGCAGCGCTCGTCTTCGAACAAGGATCGCTGCGCAACCGCGCGCTCGGCTGCACCACTGGAAGATTCGTAATCGGGCTGTTCGGGGCTTGCTGCGGCGCGGATCCCGAAACATCGATGATCGCGATCTGGTCTCCTCCCGGAATGTAAAGCCGGTTCAGAACCACGTCGTACCACATGATGGCGGAACTTAACAGCACATCCGGCGGCACCGGAGCCGGCGGTACCTGGATAGAGGTTTCCGTGAACGTGTCGCCGGTCGTAAGCGCCGTATCCAGATAGCCGAGCGTGCCGTCGCTCTCGAGCACGTACGCCTGCTGGCTGTCACTCCGCGCCGAAATCCACACCGGAGCCGCACAGGGAGGTTGATTACATTGTGCGTTCGGCGCGGCGGTTATCGTCCGCGTTGAACGATCTTTGGTGTTGAATGCGCTGAGCGACCAAGACCCGGTCGTACCATTCCCCGCATTCGCCACATACAACTTCGTCCCGTCGGGAGTCTCCGCCGCGGCAATCGGGTTCGTCCCCACCGGCAAGGTCGTCACTACGGCGTCGCTGGAGGCATTAATCACCGCAACCGAAGGCACGATCGTGCCGCCAATATTGTTCTGATTCGGCGGCTGGTACAGTGGCATCAGCACATACGCCTGACTGCTTTCGGTCGTCGCGACAAAGTTCGGCGCCGCGCTCACCAGATTGCCGCTTCCGTCGTATGACGGCGGAAGCGTGATCGTCGGGATCGGCGGACCCGACGGTGTCGTGCCGCTAAAACTTATCTTACTCACCGAGTCGTTCGGCTTAGTATCGTTCGACTGATTGACGATGAGCATCTGGCTGGCGGTTTGCAGCACGGCATGAATCGGATTCAGCCCTATGTTTCGATTCCCCGAGTCGCTGTCTCCGCCAACGTCGACCACCATAACGCTTCCCGGATTGATCGTTCCGTTGTCGTTGATCGTCACCACCGTGTGCGCCGCCGCCGGATTGGGAAACTGCGGAGGATTCGGAATAATGATGGGTCGGAACACGTCTCCACACCCCACCCACACCACGGAAAGAACCAGCGCCGCTCCCAGACACAAAAACCGCTTCATTCAATCTCCAAGACGGTAAGATGCAAACGGAACCGATATTGTAGCGGGAACGACGTTAAAAGGGAAAATAGCCCAGACTTGGGAAAGGGCCTAAATCTGAATTAGATCTGCACCCGGGTTGGGTAGCGTCGTGGTTTCGCCATGGTTTTCTCTGCGCCCTCAGCGTTCTCTGCGGTGAAAGTCTTTTCTCCGCGAATCTCCCCCGCTCAGCCTCGCTTGCTCTTGCGCCGCGCCACGGACTCCACATTCTTCTCCGACGCCGCCGGCTTCTTCGCATTCTCCAGGCTCTCCTTGAGCGCTGCCATCAGGTCGACCACTGGCGCCAGCTTCTTCGGTTGCTCCACCGCCTGCACTTCCCCGCCCTCGAGTTTGGTCTCGATCAGCTTCTTCAGATTCTCCTGGAAGTTGTCATGATATTTTTCCGGGTCCCACTCGGCCGCGAGCGCCTCAATCAGCTGGTGCGCCACCTTGATCTCCGCCTCTTTGATCTCCACATCCGGCGCGCCAAATCCCTCCACCTCGCGCACTTCCTCTTTGTAATACATGGTGTGCAGCATCATGCCGCCCTTGTGCGGACGCAGAAACACCGTGTATTCGCGGTTGTGCATAGTGAGCTTGGCAATGGCCACATACTCGCTCTCGTCGAGCGCCTTGGTCAGCAGAGCATACGGACGCCGTCCCGCTTCCTCCGGCAACATGTAATACGACGACTCGAAGTAAACCGGATCCACCTCGCTCGTTTTCACAAATTCCAGGATCTCCATCGTCTTCGCCGTCTTCGGCTCGATCTTCTTGATCTCTTCCGGCTCGATGATCACGTACTCGTCCTTGCGGTACTCGTAGCCTTTGACGATGTCGCTGCGTTCGAGCACCTGGTTGTCGAGCGGACAAATCAGCTGCTGCTTCACCCGGTGATGGTCAGTGCGGTGCAACTGGTTGAACGAAATCCCGCTCGACCGCGCGCCCGAAAACAGGCGCACCGGCATCGAGATCAATCCAAACGTGAGATAACCCGACCAAACCGAAGATGCCATGTGTTCTCCCCCCGACATGCGCTTCGAGCCTTGCGCTCGGCGCGTCGCCACTCACACCGCTGAAAAGCGCCCAGTCCGCAACCTGGCCCTGCCCCGGACACAGCCTTCTCCGCCGCAGCGTACAGAATTTTAGCTTAACCGCCTGCCCACGCACCCGCCAGATTCCGCACGGAATCCAAAGGTCAAGCACTACCTGACGTATCCCCGTCCCCACCGCCCCACAATATGGTGTTGCCGCTCGCAGAACCTGCTTGGCATCCCAACCGCCAAAAAAAGATCTTCTCGGCGTTTCTCGGCGTCTCGGCGGTGGAATGTTTGCTCACTATCGCTTCTCCCCCTCCTCCGCCAGCTTCCGCTCCGGCAAAAAGTAAGACAGCGCGACAAACACAAAGATCAAGTAGGAAATCCACACATTGAAAAATCCCAGCGGGATCGTCGCCGCATACAGCGCCGCCGATATCACGTTCTTCCGCTGCACCCGCCGATGATAGGCAACCAGTTCAGGCTTGTCGCTGAGATGGCACAGAATCGCCGAACGCAAAAACGTAAACGCCAGGCTACACAAAAACAACACCGCTCCATACAGCCCCGCCGCGCGCGGATCGCGATAGTTGTTGCCCACATACGCGGTAACAAACGGCACCAGCGACATCCAGAACAGCAGGTTGTTGTTCGACCACAGCAGCGGCGCATCCGCCTGCCGCGCCACATGCAGCAGGTGATGATGATTCACCCACATGATCGCCACCAGCAAAAAGCTGAACAAGTAGGCAAGAAACTGCGGCGCGATGCTGACGAGCGATGTCAGCGTGGTATCGCGCGGCACCTTCAACTCCAGCACCATGATGGTGATGATGACGGCAATTACGCCGTCGCTGAAGGCTTCAATGCGATTGGTGCTCATAGGTTCTTATTCTTTACCAGATTTTGATGGCACGGGCCGAGGGCTCAGGTGTCAGGTCTCAGGTAAGGACACAGAGGCACACGGAGGAGCAAAGTACTGAATCACAGCGTCGCTACGCGTGCATCACTTCACGAACACCTCATACCCCCACGGCTTCAGACTGATCCTCGTCGCTGCGTCCAACTCAACCGCCTGCCCGCCAAAATACTCCGTGTACTTCCCGTAATAGAGATTGTCTTTGAACGTAACCGTCTGCGGCTGGCCGGAAAAATTGATCACCGCAAATACCTTGTCCGTATCATTGCCCCGCACAAAGCTGAACACCTTGTCGGGCGCGCTGTTCGTCACGGCAATCATCCTCGCTCCCCAGTGCCCATTCCACAGCGCCGTATTTTTCTTCTTGAGCGCAAACAACTTTTTGTAGAGCTCCCCGTTCGGATGCGTTTTCCAAACGATCGGATCGCGCTCGAAAAATTTCAGCCGCTTCGTGTTGCCCGCTTCCTGCCCGTTGTAGATGAGCGGCATGCCTTCGCCCACCACCGAAAGCACCATCGCAGCCGGCACTCCGTCGCCGAACTGTTCGAACTCCGTTCCGTCCCACGCGTTCTTATCGTGATTGCTGAGGAACATCATCCGCATGCTGTCGGGCGGAAACTGTTTCTCGTTCGTCGAGTAATACCCGAACAGCCCGCCCAGGTCCTTGCTCTTGCCCGCGGTGATCGCATGCATGTCGTCATACCAGCCCCAGGCGTAAGTCATGTCGAATGCTTCCGCGTGCAGGTCGCGTTCTTCTCCTTCCGCCAGCATAAACACCGGCTTAATCGCATCGAGTTCCTTACGCGCGTTATTCCAGAAATCCAGCGGCACGTACCCGGCGACGTCGCAACGGTAGCCATCCACGTCCGCCTCCAGCACCCAGTATTTGAGCGCGTCCGTCATGTACTTGCGCAGCCCCGGCTTGCTGTAGTCAAGCTCAATAATGTCCGCCCAGTTCTCCCATGGCGTGGATGTGAAGTCACCCTTCCAGTCGCGCGCGTACCAATCGGGATGCTGGCTGACGAGCACGTTATCCCATGCCGTGTGGTTCGCCACCCAATCAACAATCACATGCAGCCCCAACTGGTGCGCCGTCGCCACAAAGTGCCGCAGATCGTCCAGCGTTCCGAAGTCTGGATTGACCGCGAGGTAGTCCTGCACGGAGTACGGACTGCCCAGCTTGCCCTTGCGGTTTTTCACGCCAATCGGATTAATCGGCATCAGCCACACAATGTCGATTCCCAACTCCTTAAGCCGCGGCAATTCCTTCTCCGCCGCGCGAAACGTCCCCTCCGCCGTGAACTGCCGCGTGTTGATCTGATAGATGACCGCGTTCTTGCTCCACTCCGGATGCTTAAGCTTCACGTAAGCCACAGGCTGATAAGGATCCCGCTGACTCACACTCGAGATATTCGCGCTCTTCGAGCACCCGCTCAGCAACGACAAAATCAGCAAAAAGAGAATAAAGAGCAATGGAGAAATAAAGAGGGCCGGAGAAAAGAGGTTTGGAGAAAAGACAGCCAAACGCCGTCGGATGTGCATGGTCAAATCATCGCTTGCCCAGCGCATTCGGGCAAGTCGAACGCTGGACGCCGGCGTCCTCGGCCGTTGTTCTCGGCGCCCTCGGCGGGTCTTCTCGGCGTCCTCTGCGGTTAGAGCCTTGCCGCAGTTCCCTCCCATTCAACAAATCTTCAAAAGTCTCTGAGCGCTAAGTAGGTCTTCGATCAGTATCCATGCGCCCCAAACGCACTTTTGCACAGTTATGCCAAAACCGGAAAACCCACTCCGTTTTCGCCAGCGAAGCGGCGGCGCAGCAAAAAATCCGCGTGAATACTGGAGATTCGCGCACGCCTCGCAACGATTGCACAATTCTTGCGACACCCGCCTGTGCGCAGGCTGCACTCGCTTGATAAACGGCAAGTTACAAAACCGCAAATTCGATTGACGAAAAAAATGAAAAGAGTAGAAACATAATCGTTCTTTGACACGTTCTGAAGTTTTTCCGGTTGGTGCAGCGTCCGGGGCTCGAGCGGGATCACACCGATAGCCGCGAGGTAAGTCGGCGAGGGTCAGCAAGGGTCTATAGCTAAGCGCTGGTCGAGACGAACAGGAGCCTCTGTCGAAGGCAGGATAGAGTCCCGAGGCGTTGGACTGATTTATCCGGTTGGCGGTGAGCCCGGAGCCCGAGCAGGATCGCCGGAAAGCAAACCCGCAAGGGAGCTTTCTGAGAGAGGTCAGCAAGGGTCTAAAACGCGAGCTACTGGCCGAGACGAATGAGACCAACATCACCTCGGGACTCTCTATTTCTAGCTACGACTCCCCTTGTCATGTTGAGCGAGGATTGAGCTCGCAAGTGCGTGCTCAACCGCAGTCGAAACATCTCTTCCACCTCGGCATGACGTCCCCTGGCCCGCAAGTCCCCAAATCGGAGTTCTACTGCGTTTTTTTCGCCGCCGGCAGTTCCGCCAGCAGTGCCTCCAGCGCCGCCGAAGGATCGCCAGCCTTCCCCATCGCCGCGTACAGGTCCCTGAACTTCAGCCGCACTCCCGCCAGCATCTCCTTATCGTTCATCAGCCGCTCAACCAGCGTCTGCCAGTTCGCCACCGCCCGATGATCCAGCACCAGCTTCAGCGCAATGTTTTCCAGGAAAAGATACTCCGTAGCCCGCAACACCAATGACAGCCTGCCCTTCTCCGCCTTGGTCATAAACACCCGCACGGGTTAAGAATTAAGGAACTATTCGATTCGAAAGGTCTAACCTGACGGCTGATATCTAGTTCACTGGCAACTGACCACTGGCCACTGGCAACTGTCTCTACGGCCCCACCGCCACCTGCAACGGCCCCCCCGTCTGCAACCGCTGCCGCAAAATGCTGTTCTTCGCCGCTATCTCCGCCGACGCATCCACGTGCACCACGTAGCCCCCGTTCGGTAGCGCCAGGCCGAACTTCACCGGTATGTTGCTCGCGCCGGGCTTCAGATCAAAATGCTCATACCCCAGCGTGGTGGCCCGCTGATCGAGCGTTGCCACCGCCACAATCACCACCGTCAGATCAAAAGTATCTTTCGAGCCATTCGAGACCTGCACCGACCCGTCGATCCGGTTGTCGCGCACCTTCGGCTGCTCCAGCCAGTCCAGCAGCAGCGCCTCGCTCACCGACGGACTATAAGCCTTCGTCACGGTCCGCGGCGGATGCCCCGAATCCTCCACCTTCAACGTGAAGTTGTACGCGCCCGCCTTGATCGGCCGCCCCGAAAGCTCGCCGCTCGCGCTCAGGTTAATCCCCTCCGGCAGGTCGCCTGCAAGCACGGCCCACACAAAAGGGGGAGCAATGCCGGTCGCCTTCAACTGCGCGTGGTATTCCCCTCCGGTATTCATCGGAGGCAGCGGGTCATCGGAGATGGCGAGATAAGTTTGCGCGGCGGCACAGGCGCAGAAACACGCCACCAGTGCGGCCAGTTTGGCGATCGTTATTGCGAATCGTGGCAAATCCCCTCGCTTTCGAAAACCTCGGTAGTGGTGCAGTTTGGTTGTCATCCCGAGCAAGCGGTTTTTGCGCCGCGAGGGATCTGGGCGAGCCGCGCGTTGCGTCGCGGGTTTGCGACGCAATAATCGCGCGTTTGGCTCGCTTCCCTTTTGAAACTGCACCACCACCAAAAACCGTCATTTGATTTTACGTTGGATGCGGCGTAAAAGAACCTGCATATGCCTTGTAGTCGTCCCATCGCCGTTTCTCTCCTTTTTTCTGCCCTTTTGACGTTGAACGCCCTCGCGCAGGTTTCTTCCGCAAAAAAATCCGACCCCTCCCAGGAAGCCGCCATTTTCCAGCACATCCTCAACCGCGCCCGCTTCGAAAACGACGGCACCGGCGTCGAAGAAGCCGAGGCCGTGGTCCTCATCCAAAGCCAGGCCGGCGTCGAAGAGTTCGGTCAACTCGTCTTCGGCTACTCCTCCGCCACCGAAAAGCTCGACGTCGAATACGTCCGCGTGCGCAAGCCCGATGGCCAGGTCGTCGAAACTCCCGCCACCACCGCGCAGGATTTCGCTCCCGACATACTTCGCGAAGCGCCCATGTACAGCGATTTCCGCCAGCGCCATATCTCCGTCGCCAGCCTGCGTCCCGGAGACACCCTCGAATACCGCACCGTAACCCACATCCTCACTCCGCTCGCCGCCAACAATTTCTGGTACGAGCACACCTTCCCCAAAGGCATCTTCGTGAACGAGGCCCGCCTCGAAATCGACGTTCCCAAAGCCCGCGAGCTCAAGCTCAAAACTCCCAAGCGCTCTCCCGAGATTCACGACAACGGCGATCGCCGCACCTACACCTGGCTTGTCAAAAACATCGAGCCCGACAACGACAAAACCAAAGATGACGACGCCGAAGAAGACTCCGGCCCCGATGTCCAGCTCACCACCTTCACCGACTGGAAGCAAATCGCCCAGTGGTACGCCAAGCTCCAGGGCGAGCGCATGACCATCGACGACGCCGTGCGCCGCAAAGCCGACGAACTCACCAAAGGCGCCAAAACTCCGGAAGAAAAAGCGCGCCGCCTCTACGATTTCGTCGCCCTAAACATTCGCTATGTCAGCATCTCGCTCGGCGTAGGCCGCTACCAGCCGCACGCCGCCTCCGACGTCATCTCCAGCGGCTACGGCGATTGCAAGGACAAGCACACCCTACTCGCCGCCATGCTCAAAGCCGAAGGCATCGAAAGTTATCCCGTCCTCATTGACAGCTCCCGCAAGCTCGATGAAGACGTCCCCTCCCCCGCCCAGTTCGATCACGTGATGACGCTCGCCCACGTCGGCTCCGCCTGGACCTTCCTCGATTCCACCCAGGAAGTCACTCCCTACGGCCTCATCCTTTATCAACTGCGTAACAAGCAAGCCGTCGTCGCCGCCGATAACGCCGAGGGCGGCCTGCGCCGCACCCCCGCCGATTCCCCCGTCTCGACCTTCGCACGCTTCGCCCTCACCGGAAAATTCACCGACTTCGGCGCGCTCGATGCCACGCTCGAATTCACCGCTCAGGGCGATCGCGATTGGCCCATGCGCGCCGGTTTCCGCCGCACACCGCAAGCAAAATGGGAGGACCTCACCAAAGCCATCTCCACCCAGTGGGGCTTGCCCGGCGATGTCGATAACGTTCAGCTCGATCCCCTCGAAGACACCTCCAAGCCCTTTCACCTCAAGTACCACCTCCGCATCAGCCGCTATTTCATCGTCCCCTCGGCCAGCGTCGATTTCGCACTCATTCCACCGCTCGGACTTCCCGCCGTCCACGCCTCCAGCAAAAGCACCGAGCCCATCGACATCGGTCCTGCCGGCGAGTCCGACTACAAAGTTCATCTCGAACTTCCCGCGAACTTTTCCGTCCACACTCCGCTTCCCGTCAAAATGTCGCGCGACTTCGGCGACTACTCTTCTTCCTATACCTTCACCGTTTCTCCCTCCAAGCAGGGCCTTCTCGAAGGCGACCGCAAGCTCAACGTGAAGATGAATGAAATTGCTGCCTCACGCCGCGCCGATTACGAGTCCTTCCGCAACGTCACCTTCAGCGACACCGATCAACTCCTTTCCGCCACCATCCTCGCGCCCTCCGGTAACGCGCAAGCCGCCGCTGCCATGGCTGGCACTCCCGCCGAGCTGCACACTGCCGGCGTCAAGGCTCTTGATAGCAAGGATTATCGCGGCGCCATCGATCTCCTCAAGCGCGCCGTCAACGACGACGCCAACATCAAAGACGGCTGGTTCGATCTCGGCCGCGCCTACGCCGGAGCTAACAATCACCCCGACGCCATCGCCGCCTTCAAAAAACAAATCGAACTCGACCCCAATCACAAGCTCGCCAATCGCGAACTCGGCATCGAACTGCAGCAGTCAGGAAAAAACGACGAAGCTCTCGCCGCCTATCGCAAGCAGCTTGAGATCGCGCCCTACGAGCAGGCCTCGCACAAAAATCTAGGCCTGCTGCTCGCGCAGATGGGTCGCAACGCCGAAGCCCGTACCGAGCTCGAAGCCGCCGCCGCCATCCCTCCGCCCGACCCCGAAACCAAACTCGCCCTCGCTCAGGTCTACAGCAAGCTCGGCCTCACCGCGCAGGCGCAGGAACTGATGAAAGGCTTGACCGGCAGCTCCACCGGAGAAGCCGGCGCCGACGTTTATGCCGCCGCGCTCAAGCCCGACATCGATCCCAATCAAACCGAAAACGAAGCCCAGCAGGTCCTCTACGACATCGGCGGCCAATTCGATTCCGGCGAGTTTGACCGGCTCCCGCCATCGGCATTCTCCGCCATGAAGCTAGTCGCGCTAGCCTGGGCGCGCATGGGCTGGGCAAAATTCATTCGCGGAGAAAATCTCGCCGCCATGCAATTCCTGAATTCGTCCTGGCTGCTAAGCCAGTCCGGCACCGTCGCCAACCGCCTGGCTCAGGTCTACGAAAAACAAGGTCAAAGCGACAAAGCGCGCCACATGTACGCGCTGGCCGCAGCCGCCGGCGGCGCCGACGAAGCCGATTCGCGCGAGCGCCTGGCCAACTTGGCCGGAGCCGCAGGTGCTACCGCATCCTCGCCCGGAAGCGCATCTTCGCAGGCTGCCGTAGAGAAGGAAATCGCCGACGCGAAAGTCGAGCTCGTGGAGTCACGCACGGTACTCTTAGACCAGATGAAGCCTGCCGCACTCGCGGCCTCCGCCGCCGATGCCAATGGCAAGCCGCCGTCTGCCCTTTTCAATCTCGTCTTCGACAGCTCCCCGCGCCCCGAGCGCGCCGAATTCGCCCAAGGCGACGAATCCCTCCGCCCCGCCGCCGACCAGATGCGCGACAAGGATTTCCCCGTCCGCTTCCCCGACGCCTCGTCGATCAAAATCGTCCGCCGCGCAGTCGTTACCTGCGCGGCCTCCGTCTGCGCGGCCGAACTACTTCCAATCGAAGCGACAACGGCGGGCCCGGCATCGAAGTGAAAAGGTCGGACACCCCAGGCTGCCCCACTCAACGCGATTTTCGTTGAGTGGGATTCCACCACTCTCAACCATAGGTCTCCCCGCTTCCGGTAGGGTGGGATTCCAAACGCGGCTGCCCCACCCCCACGCGGGTGTTCGAGGGGTGTGATTCCACGGCGCTCGCCCACCGCACCTTATGTTGCGCGCTTTTTTTTGACGTCTGACCTCATTTTCCCGCTCTCATGTCCTCGACGCATTCCCACTCGCTCCGTTAATCTATTGAGTCTTCCCAGAGCTTCTTTGGAGGTCTTCCGTGCGCGAAGCCGTAGAACGTTTATGGCCCGAGATTCAGTGGATCGCCGACCCGCAGCTGCGCGAGCAGGTCACACAAACCTGGATCGAAGCGCTCAAGCGCAGTCCGCTCAAGCCCGACGATCTCAACCAGATTCCCTTCACGCTGCTGATCCCAAATTGTCCCATCAGTTTCATGGAGCACAAGCGCTGCGTCGTGCACATCGCGCGCGACAGCGCGAAGGCGATGACCGACTTCATGGGCCGCGCGCTGCCCATTGATCACGATGTGGTGATTGCCGGCGCAATCCTCGCCGATGTCGGCAAGCTGCTCGAATACGAGATCGGCCCCGATGGCAAGAGCAAGCAGAGCGAGCGCGGAGAAGCGCTCCGCCATCCCTTCACGGGAGTTGCGCTCGCCCTAGAATGCGGAGTTCCCGACGCGGTCTGCCACATCATCGCCGCGCACGCCGCCGAAGGCGATCTGGTCAAGCGCACAACTGAAGCGTTCATAGTGCATCACGCCGATTTCATGGCGTATTTGCCGTTCAAGAATCCGAAGAATGTGAGAGTCAAGCCGTGAGCTTTGAGCCATGGGCTTTGAGCAGGATGTCTTGGGTTGCTCATAGCTCATAGCTCACAGCTCAGAGCTTTCAGTGTAAGGAGAGTCCAACGTGGCCACCGCACAAGCATCAACCACCAAAGAAACCATCACCGCCCGCATGGCTCGCTGGGCCGCGGCGCTCGAATACAAGGACCTCTCTCAGGACGCGATCTATCAGGCCAAACGCTACCTGCTCGATTCCGTCGGCTGCGCGCTCGGCGGATATCGTCAGCACGACGTCATCATCGCGCTCGGCGTGCTCAAGGAAATCGCCGGTCGCGGACCATCAACCGTGATCGGCACAGGCGA
>Ga0326728_10018862_pt1 | contig 13496 bp, 18 predicted proteins | sample MB3enrmetagenome_FD_207602 | JGI IMG/M metagenome (GOLD analysis project Ga0326728, IMG submission 207602) | Lab enriched peat soil microbial communities from McLean, Ithaca, NY, United States - MB31MN | ecosystem: Environmental > Terrestrial > Soil > Wetlands > Peat | place: USA: New York... | reverse complement strand
GTCCACGCTTCCTGGCGGGGCATCGATGAAAGGGGCGCTGTCGGCAAAGCCCAGCAGGATCAACCCGGGTCCCCCCAGCGGTGGATCCATTTCCACGTCGAGTCGGCCATTATCAATAGGGAGAGGGTATTCATACGCGACCCAGAGGGTACCTAGCCGCTCTGTCCATGCCTTTGGTCCTTTTCCATTGCTTTCTCTCTTCATGAAGAGTTCTTCAGCTTCATCAATGCAATCCAAGCGCCAACTGGTAAGCCCATCAAAACGCAGTGGCTCGCCCCTCGCAGAGCCGCAGTCTCTTCGCAAATTCGCGAAGTTCGCGAAAAAGCCACGTTGGATTCTTGAGGGAGCGCGCTTCGGCTAGGACCTTGATTCAATAGGTGGTTGACTGAAGTAGTGCTTGGTTGGCGCCGCCCTGCTATGATGCCTCTGCCCAAGATGTCATTCCGAGCGGCAGCGAGGAATCTCGCTTCGAAGCCAGATCCCTCGCTGCCGCTCGGGATGACATCATCATTGGTCGATGACATCATTGGTCGAGGTCCGCACCGCGGGGCGCCAGAGCCGCTGGCCATTGTCAAGAACTGGATGTTACAGCACACTAATTTAGACCGAACCGCTCCGGGCGGGCAGGGTAGTGGAGAGTGCCCGTGCCAGCGTGCAATAGCGTGCAATGGTCGGCGGCAAGTATGGTAATCTTGGCATGGGTGGCAATCTGGAATCTGCGTCTTACGGAGAAGCAAAAGCCCGGCAGGGGTCGAATCCCACCCTCTCCGCCAGTTTATTATGGCCTGCCGTTGACAGGCGATGAAGATTCGCTTTTATCTCGACCCCACGACTGGGCAGCCACACACGCGTGAGCATGGCGTTGACGAGAGCGAAGTGGAAGATGTGCTCGAGGAACCCGGGGAAGACCGACCCGGACGTGAAGGTTCAAGGGTTGCCATTGGTCAGACGCGGGCCGGACGTTACCTGCGCGTTATCTATGTTCCCGATCCGGATCCCGAGAGCGTGTTTGTGGTTACAGCCTGCGAGCTAAAGGGCAAGCCCTTGCTTGCGTACCGGAGACGCCGGCCGAGGAGGCATGTATGAGTCAGAACAAGTTTCCGCCTGGGTGGGACGAAGGTCGAGTCGAGAAGGTGATTGCGCATTACGAGCAGCAGACGCCTGAAGAGGCGGTGGCCGAAGACGAAGCGGCGTTTGAAACTGAGGACGAGACGGTGATGAAAGTCCCTCACCGTTTAGTCCCGGCCGTCCGAGAGCTTATCGCCAAGCATCAGCAGTAGTTTCGGGGCGCCTCGAAAGCGTCTTGCCTGCCAAAAGCGGGCACGTGGGTTCGAATCCCACCCTCTCCGCCATCCTACCTTCTGTAAGATATGGAAAATCCCAAAATCTAGCGTGCCGGTTTTCTCTTGACTTTCTGGGCAAAAAGTCCCACCCTTTGAAACTAGGGAGAAAACGGAGGTCTCCGCCATGGCCGATTTCGCCAGAGCCCTCGGTGCCAGCAAGAGCGCCTCGACGCTCCTGGTGCTGTTCGTCCCGAGTAAGGACCGCGCCGATCAGAATATTGATCAGGCTTACTGGGTCAACGAGGCGTTGACGGTTCTGGGCACTCTGTTCGGCGGGGCGACGGCCTTCCCGCAGGGTAGAGGGGTGTGGCGTGACGATGCCCAGGGTGGCAAGCTGCTCTTCGACGAGCCGGTGGTCATCCAATGCTACACCGGCGAGCACACGCTGGAGCGGCAGGCAACCGGCTTGCGCGACTTCCTGCACCGCATGGGACGCGATGCCCGCCAGGGAGCGTCGGTTTCGTCATCGACCGCGATTACCTCGAAATCGGCTTTCCGCTCAAGGAGCCCTCGCCGTCGCGGCCCAAGCACAAGAGACGGAGGTAAGCAACATGGCTAAGAACATTCGCCGGATTGCCGGCCGCCTCGGCGCGAAAGTGGTCACCCGCCTGCCGGATGTCGGCGGCGGCGCGTTTGGCGCTGCCCGTCTTGGCGCCATCGTCGAGACGGTGCGCCGGCGACTCGTGCCTGGACAGGGCCTGCGCGCGGGCCGGCCGACCGACCCAAGCTGGGTACACCACCCCAAAGTACCCATGAGCGAGACCACCGAGCGGCTTCTTACCCGCCTGGCCGAACAGGCCAGCACTGCCGGGCGAAAGGTGAGTCCCATGCAACTGGCGGCGCAGATCCTTGAAGACGCTCTCGCCGGCATCCCGGCCAGCAAACATCCTCAATAGCACGGGGTCGCTGGAAGCCGCGAATCCTGGCCTATGGCAATACACCCCGGCGGTTACTTTGTGGCTGCATGGATGACCGTAGGGAAGTGGAGAAGTCGGCATAGGATTAGGGATAGAGCCGCTTACTATCGCTCATCATTTCGCATAGCGTGGGCGATAGGAGGTGTGCTATCGCTCGTGAATTGGAACTGGCAGCACCTCCAGCGGCTAATGGGCAAATTTTCCCACCCGCCGAGCGTGCAATGGTCTACGGCATCCCGGGCAATTCTGGCATGATAGGCAACGTGGAATCTGCAACTTACGGATAGGCAAGAGTCGGGCAGGGTTCGAATCCCACCCACTCCGCCACTTTATCCTTACTGATTTCAGCTAGTTGGGGCGGTCCATTGTTTCGTGTACCTCTGGTGTCCCCCTCCTTGCGGGAGTATACTTTTTCGGGGGGGCGCCGGGGGGCGGCACTTTCCCAAGCAAGCGGTGAATCCTCCCGCTTGAAGAAGCAAAGGAGGCGGATCATGACGGATGGAGAAAAGATCCAGTGGCTGAAAAAGGGTGTGTACAACTGGTACAACGATCCCACGGCAAAAGCGTACGTCGAGGCGCGGGGCGTATGTACCTACTGTGGCGAAGACGTTTTTGCTTCCCCCGCCGGATTCTGGTCCAGTGGCATCGACCACGTTCTTCCCACTGCGACGTATCCGCAGTTAGAGCTTGAACCGCTCAACTGCGTCTACTGCTGCCGGCGCTGCAACAGCAAGAAGGGCAGAATGGATCCGCTCGAACACTGGAAACAGAACGGAGAGGACGTCAGTGATCCCCTCAAACTCCTGCGTGAAAGGCGGTCGGAGATCATTGGCTTCGTTAAACCGTGGCTGAAGGAGAAACGAAGTCGGGACGCTGAGGAATATGAGAAAACTACCGCTCTTATCCGCGATTGCTAGCGGGAGGAACCGGGGCGCAGCGCGGCCTCAAAAGTGATCTCTTGATCCAGGCCACGGTAGCCCATGAGGAGCGAAACCCAGTGGTGACCAAGCCCAAGAAGGACAGGAAGAAGCCATGAGGATCCGACCGCTTGACCCAAACCAGAAGCCGGCTCCCGGGTCCCTGGAGGCCCTGATGGCCGAGGTCATGGACGCGCTTATCAAGCAGCCACCCGCCCAGCGCCGAGAGTCGGTCAAGCGCATCTACGAGGGACTGACCGGCCAGCCGTACGTACCCCCGCTACCCGATATCCCTGACGATAACGAGGAAGAGTGACCCCAATGAATTCCCATCCTCTGCCATCCTGCCCCAAGCCGTTGCCAGATGACCTCGATGGAGAACTGGTACGCCTCGCGTCTCTGTGGGCAAAGCATTCTGCGCGCCCACGTCTTGATGCAACGGTCGCGCAGCATTGGGATGAACTGATTATGTCGTGGAGTGTTGAACCCTCGCTGCCCCTATTAATAAGAAAGTCAGAACGAGGCTTCGCTCGCGGTCAGGTCATTCAGCACGAATCAGGCCGCCAGATCGTTTTGACCGACAATAGCCCTGCATCGTGGAGTTACATGCTCGCCTTCGCCAAGGCGAGACCATCGCTCAAAGACATTAGGGCTTACCTTGAGCAAGATAAGGTTCCGGTTGCCATGGTCGTCACCCGGGAGATGCGGGAACAAGCGAAGTACACATGCAGCTTCTTAGTCACCGTAGCTAACCCCAACCAACTCGGCTGGCAGGTGTGCCATCGGCGGGAAGTTGCGCTGCGTGGCCGCAGGAGCGTGAAACAAAGAGACATCACTGATCTGAAATCTCACTTCCGGGACTTCTTGGCCCCGTCGAACATGTTCCTTGTTCCTCTTGTGCTTGGTGGTCTCGGTGAACTTAGGCATCTCATCGACGCCGTCGCTGATGATTGAGCAAGTTAGTTGGGACGCTCCATTTTCTCGTGTACCTGTGGTGTTACCTTCGTTCCCGGAATGACCAGCTCCCATGTGCGCCTCACGTCGGCCTCAAGCTGTTTCTGCCGCTCTTGCACCCACGGCGAATAATGCTTCTCAGTTACCTTGACGCTGCTGTGACCGAGTACCACCGAAACGCGGTCCATCGGTACCCCGGCCTGGAGCAAGTCGACGGCGAGCGTGTCTCGGAAGCCGTGGGCGCGGCCGTCTGGAATCCGCGCCGGCTCGGACTACGCCAGACTAGACTAGTCCTTTATCAGAATTCCTTCCCGGTGCATCTGTTGACGAATGCTGAGTTCCACGCCTTGTAGCAGCCATTCGCGTGTGATGTCAAAGACGTCGTACACGAAAGCGTAAGTCCTCCTGTACACCTTATGCGGGCCGCCCTCTTTAGCCCAAACACCTGGGTGAATCTGGTTTCTGGTGTTTCTTACGCCGTGCATAAGCTCCTTTAGCGTCGTTTTTCGTCTGTCCAGTTTGATTTCTTTTCGCGAAATCCAATTCAATTCAGCAGCGACCTCTATGAGTTGGAACAGGCTAAACTCGAGAAATCTGTTGCGCTTTGACCTGAAACTCCTTCGCTTATACACCGAGGTGGATCTAACCTTGCGGTCCTCGATGTAGCACATCGACAGCAGGATGGCTTCGAGCGCCGCTGCGGCAAGAACGCAAGCGGCAAGGTAGGCTCGGCCACGAGCGCAACGTTCAGCCTCTTGATGATAAAAGTGCGATATCTTTGCAAGCCTGTCGGATGTGTCAAGAGGCGGCGCGAGTATCGAGGACGAGTACTGCTTCCCTGGTTTGGGTGTGCTCATAGTAAGTAAAGAGATCCAGCCGATTTCAAGTCGCGCAGGTGTGCGCGAACCCGAGGATTATACACCTCTTGAAGGTGCCGGAAGATGATTAGGGCGACGGTCTTGCAACACGCTCCACTGGTGAAGGCGGGCGCACGTACCGCTGACCTTTCGGAGTCCCGCTGCGCGCTATTTGGGCGAGTGGTCGCCAGCGTGGACTGGAGGGCTGCGCGGGGAAGCGCTCGCGGAAGGGCGGCCAAAAGGGGTACATCACCGGCGGCGGATCGGATCCCACCCTCTCCGCTAGTTTATCCTTGCTGATTTGAGACTGGTTGGGGCGGTCCACTTTTTCGTGTACCTCTGGTCTCCCCTTCGTTCGTCCCCTTAAGCGCAGCTATCGCTTGTGTTCTGCAGCGAACCCGCGGATCCCTTTACAATAGGCACAGAAAAACCAAAAGCCCCCAGCGAGGCCGGGTTGAGACGTCTGTCTTACGAGTTTGCGGTCGACATCCCAGCAAGTCATACAAAACGGGCCGTCATCTTTGCCCTCGTTAACGAGCCAGTAGGCGTTGTCACGGACGCGTAGCTGTCCAGTGACTCTGCTTTGCTCCTTGACCCTGGCCAGTTCATCCTTGAGGCAGCGATTCTCCTCCTCCACCTCCATTACCCTTGTCTGCAGTTCGGAGAGCTTCTTATAAAGCTCGATGTTGTTGACGGTCTCGGCAACCTTCAGCACGTCTTTGAAGCTGTCCACGATTCCCATTTGCTTCCCCCCAATTCCTGGCGAGATCCTCAATTCCCTGACCGCCAGTATACATCTGCCCGCCCCCCATACACAGCAAGCGTAGCGCAGGGCTCGCTCTCCAAGCCCTGCGGCACTTCTCTTCCTGCTTGCTCGCGCTTCGACACGGTTGCCGAAGAATCGGCGCCAGAGCTCCCGGCGCCCACCTCTCTAATCTCAAGGCTGGTCAGTTCTCACCACATTTGTGGTAGAATACGACCTATGCTTGATCTGCGTTCCAAAGCGCGCCAGCGGCTCTTAGCCTATTACTTCACCAATCCCACCGCCCGGCATCATCTGCGGGACCTGGCGGAGCGGTTGAGCATTGATCCTTCCAATCTGTCGAAGGAGCTGCGGCGTTTGGAGCGCGAAGGACTGTTCCGGTCGGAAGTGAGTGGCCGCCAGAAATACTTTCAACTCAACCGCGGGTACTCCCTGTTCGGCGAGGTGCGCGGCATCATTGCCAAGACTGTGGGCGCTGTACCCCTGATGGCGCTAGCCCTCAAGAGAATCCCAGGGATAGAAGAAGCGTATCTGTATGGTTCGTTCGCGCGAAACCAGCAGGACGCGGCGAGTGATATCGACGTTCTCGTGATCGGCAATCCCCCCAGCGAGCCCTTGGCTCAAGCAATGCAAAGGCTTGAGCGGCAGCTCGGGCGGGAGATCAATTACACGGTCTTACCGCGGAAGGAATTCGAGGCGCGCCGCATGCGGAAAGATGCCTTCCTCGAAAACGTGTGGCACAATAAGCGGGTTTCGCTCCTGGGCGCCGCATGAAGAAATTCAAGCCTCACAAAGTCGACTGGTCGCAAATTGACCGCTTTCTGGCCAACGCCGAGAAGAAGCTCGCCTCCGCTCACAAGATTCTCGCTTTTGACGAAGAGGCTTCGTTGGAACAGGCCTACGAAGCGATGTTGAAGGCTTCCCTCGCTTTTATGTTCAGCTACGGCTTTCGTGCCCGCAGTCAGCCCGGCCATCATATCGCCATCATCGATTTTGTCTCAGCACGGATTGACAAAAAACACGCAGGTCTGGTTACGGTGTTTGACCGCCTTCGACGACAGAGAAATCTGGCGCTGTACGATGATACTGGATTCGTTTCTCAGCACGATGCCGAACAAGCCTTGGAGACCGCTCGCAACTACCTGGACGCTATTCGCGCCGACATCGCTCGGCGGAAACCCCCAAGTTAGTGCCAGGCATCGGCGGGGAGAATTGTATCGTGTGTTCAAACCAGGCGGGGATCCGCTCGGTCGGAAACCGGAATACCCCCGGTCCTCTGGGGAATGTGGCTGATGGCCTTGCCGAGCTGCTGGCGGGCAAGGTCGAGTTCGTAGGTTTTCTGTAGATTCATTCAGAGATCGGGACTGGTTCCAAAGCAGCGGGCCAGGCGCAAGGCGGTGTCGGCAGAGATGGTAGTGGGACAGTTTGCTGTAGCGCTTGCCGGCGACGATCTGCGAAATGCGGTTGGCCGGCACTCGGAGTGTGCGGGCCGGTTGGGCGCCGGAAATGCCGATCTCCTTCAGCTCGTCGGCGAGGATTTCGCCGGGGTGGATGGGTGTGCGCGCCATGGCTTTTGTACCCCGGTCTTATGATACGCCTGCGGATGCAATTGGGCGGCGTCAACGCGCCAACGCTTCACGCTCAAGAGGCACTGCGCAATTCCTCCCGGATCACGCGCCGCAGCGTTTCCTCCAGCGCGGGCCTCTGGACGCCCTCGATATAGGCGCGAAGCGCGTCGTTGATCATGGTCTGATAGTTGCCGCCGCCGGCACGCTCCACCAGGTCCCGGAAGTAGTCCACAATGTCGGTGTCCAAGCGGATCGTGATGCGTTCCTTGCCGGGTGGCACGGGCAGCACCGGGCCGCGTTTTCCCTTGCTGAAATCGTAGGTTCTCATCGTTGTCTTTCGTACTCCTTGCGTTCGTGAGGTTCGGCGGGCCGCGCCGAAATAAGCCGAATGTCCTCGCCGCGATACGTGTAAACCACCACCAGAACACGACCGTTAGCCCGGACTTCTCACCACGAAGGGTCAAGGGATTGATCCATTGCGCCATTGATCCATTGAGTCATTGAAGAAGAGAATGGCGGTCTCCAATGGCTCAATCAACCAATGAATCAATGGATCAATTCCCTGACTCGCTTCGTGGTGAGAAATCCGGGTTAGGGTCGGCGCCAAGCGTCACCCACCGGGCCTCCGCGGGCTCGGACTCGTAATCGGTGATGGTCATGGCATAGGGGTCGTCGAGAACCAAAACGGCATCGGCAAAACGGACCCCGTGTTTCTGGAGGTTCTGCTTTGCTTTCCCCTGGTCCCAAACCACGCCCATTGAAATACTGTACGTCTGTATGTACGCGGGGTCAAGAACCAACTGCGTCCCAATTAAGGATTCAATGGCCCACCTTTGTCCTCGACCGCGGGCGACCCAGGACCTTGCCTTGCGCGCTGGGCTACGCTCTGGCCGGGTTTCGCTGCTTCTAGGCTCCCGAAAATATTTTTGTTGACAAGACTGGGAAATAAGCCTATAGTACATAGTGGTTGAGTTATCGGCACGATTTTCGGTTGCCCCGCTCGTCGGATTGCCTGTGCAGCCAAGACGGGTAGTGGGTCAGTTGGCTTGTAGCGGCGCTCTCTGAGCGCCGAACCGGCTGGGAAATGAACGCCCCCGGCGCTCAGGGAGCGCCGCTACAAGCCAGGACGGCGCGGGAGGTTAAGTGATGTCATTGGTCAAAAGTCCTGAACTCACTCCGGAAAAGCTGGCCGCCAATCAGGCCAACGGCCGGCAATCGCAAGGGCCGGCCACGCCCAAGGGAGTGGAGCGCATCCGCGCCGCCAATACCCGGCATGGCTACTACTCCAAGGCGCCCGGGGCGGAAATGCACCTTCTGGGCGAGGACAAAGAAGAGTGACAAGTGACGAGTGGCGAGTGGCGCAAGAAGAAAGCTTCGCGTGTCGAGGAGACAGCTTCAACATGACTAGCGCAGCCGCGTGGCCGCAACCAAAGACCTCTGAGGAGACAGCTTCTTCTCTTAATCTCCGAAATCTGCGCAATCTGTGGATTCTCTATCTTTCCGAGGATGACACCACGACCTGAAAATGAAGGGATATCCCACGATGTATTTGAAAACAAGGAACTTAAGAAATCACTGGAAGGGATATCCCACGATCTTATTGAAAACAAAGGACGAAAAAACAGGCGGAGGGGGAATATCCCACGATGTTGTTGATAATAAATCTGTTATAGTTAGAAGGCCACGATATTATTGAAAACAATAGGGTAGTTTAAATTTAACACATCTAACTAGCCAAGGGCTCCACCCTTGATATCCAGTAGGCCTTTTTTTTCAGGAACAAAGCCGAGGAGTTATTGAAAACAAAGGAAAATGCCCGGGAACAAACCCAAAACAAACCCAAGTGCGGGTCGCCCACAACTGGGAACAAAAACGCGAACAAAGTTCGCGTTTTCCCGTCCATGACGGACTAACTAGCCAAGGGCTCCACCCTTGATATCCAGTGGGGCAGGCCTTTTTTTCAGGAACAAAGCCGAGGAGTTATTGAAAACAAAGGAAAATGCCCGGGAACAAACCCAAAAACAAACCCAGGCGCGCCCCCAACACTCTGTAATAGTATGAAAATAAATGACTTACTTCGTGATGGGGGTTCGTGATCGCTTGTATGTTATTGAAAATAAAATGCAAACATACCAGGCGCCCGACCACAGCGTTGCCCGGGTCGCTACCGGGACTTCACCGGCACGTCTCGGTTGGCGGCGCCAACCTGGAACAACTCCTTCGCCGGGAGGTTCTTGAAACGGGCCACGAACACTTCCGGGACCTGCGCGATACGGGTGTTATAGCTGTTCACCTCAGCGTTGAAGGACTCCCGCCGGCCGGCAATCTCCTCTTCCAGGCCGGCGATGCGGCCCCGGAGTTGCAGGAAGCTGCTATTCGCTGTCAGCTCCGGATAATTCTTCGCCACGGCGAATAGGTTTTTCAGGGCGGCGGCGAGCATGGCGTCTGCCTGCGCTTTTTCCTGGACCGTGCCGGCTTTCGGGTAGGCCTTCCGCGCTTCCACGATCATCTGGAACGCCTTCTGCTCGTGCGGCATGTAACCCTTGCAGGTCTCGATCAGCTTCGGCAGCTCGTCGTGCCGCTGCTTGAGCAGGACGTCGATATTCGCCCAGGCTTTGTCGATATCGGTCTTGAGCCGCACCAGGCGGTTGTGGATGCTGACCAGATAGCCGCCGGCGCCTACGACCACGAGAATGACGAGCAACCCGGCCAGAATAGTCATGCCCATTTTCGAATCCTCTCGTCTAAACCGCAATTCCAAAATCGAGTTGCACTGTTTTGCCCTAATCAGTTTAGATCGCAATGACTTGAGACAAACCGAGGAGGGACAAAACACTGCGACAAGAAATTATCCCACATTGGGGCGAAAAGAAAGTGGAATTGCGAGAGACGAAGCGGGCGGTGACGCCTTGGGGAGGGTTGGTCGTGTTCGTGGAGTTTCTGCACAAGGCCGAGTATGTGGAAGCGGTGGAGAAGCATTGCCCTTTGTCTTGACGTCGCCCAATGCCATCGACCCGGTGCAGACCTTCACGGCGTTTCTGATCTCGGTGTCGACGGGAGCGCGACGCTTCGCCCACCCGGGTTGGCTGCGCACGGATACGGCCTTGCGGCGAGTATTAGGGATGGTGCGGTTTCCGAGTGATGACACCCTGCGGAGTGTTTTCCGATAGTTTGGGCGACAGTTTGGACACTGAATTGCGGCAAATTTTGCCAGGCTCATTATGGCTCCGCATGTAACTGTAACAAAAGACAGAGAAGATTTTTTTCATGAACAGTTTTATTGAGCAACTTTCCTCTTTCTGCTATCATCCAATGACGCGCTCAGGCCGAAAAGGTCTTGGCGGTAGAAAGGTGAAGGGAAAGGAAAAGTGATGGCAACAGCAGTGAAGGCCAGTAAGGCTCCGTATCGAAAGATCCTGCTCAAGAAGCGGGACGAGCTTCTGGCTGTAGTCAGAAACGATGCACTGGCGACCAGTGTGCAGTCGCCGGATGAAGTGGAATTCGCCGTGAAGGCCCTCGAGCAAGATGTGACGGCCATGACCGTCGAGCTGCACACGGGCATGCTGAAGGAAGTCGAACGCGCCCTCAAGCGCGTCGCCAAGGGCACCTACGGCGAGTGTGAAGCTTGCGGGGAGGCGATTTCCCCCAACCGGCTCAAGGCCCTCCCTTGGGCCCGATACTGCGTCACCTGCCAGGAGCTGAGGTCGCGCAACTAAATCGCTGGCTCGCGTCAAGACAGAGATTGGGCGGCCGGGCGCCAGGAGCGTCCGTCCGCCTTGCGCTTTCAGAGGCGCCGAGAATCCGCCGAGGGCCAGCCTGGGCTAGATATCTAGACTAGTCTATCGAGGCAGTCAGCCGGCGAAGCGCACCGGATCCTCCGGCCGTCTTGAGACCGGCCTTCAGAGTCTCCACCACGAATCATGAAACCATCCCGCCGCCAGTTCCTTGAATCCGCGCTGGGAGTGCCGCTCGCCGTTTGCCTGGGACGAAGGGCCAGCTTGGGCGACCCCGGCGAATCGAGTCCCGCGGCGTTTGCCATTCTGCTGCCGCCGGCAGGCCCGATGCAGTTTGACAATCCTCACTTGATTCGCTACGACGCGAACTGCTTCACCATCCACGACCAGGATACTTTCGTGATGAGCGGCGCGTTCCATTACCCTCGCTGCCCGCGTCAGCTCTGGCGCGACCGCCTCACGCGGTTCAAGGCCGCCGGCTTCAACACCGTTGAGACCTACGTCTTCTGGAACTACCACGAGCCCGGGGAAGGCCGCGCGGATTTGAGCGAGTTCGAGGACTTCGTGAAGCTGGTGAAGGAGATGGGCTTCTGGATGATCGTGCGGCCCGGGCCTTACGTCTGTGCGGAGTGGGATCTGGGCGGATTCCCCCACTGGATCGTGGCCAAGCGATTTCCGCTGCGCAGCGACGACCCCGAGAGCATCGCCACGTCGCAGCATTGGTACAGCCTGGTGCTGCCCATCATCCAGCGTTACCAGGTGACGGTGGGCGGACCCATCATCATGATGCAGATCGAAAACGAATACGACTACTGGGAGCTGCCCGAGCCGAAGAAACTCGCCTACGTCCGAGCGCTCGCCGAGACGGCCTGGAATTCCGGGATCACGGTGCCGTTGATCACCTGCTGGACCAAGCAGACGCGCGAGAATTCGGACCCGGAGATGGCTCGCATCATGGACACCTGCAACTTCTACCCGCGCTGGAACGTGGTGAAAGAGGCGGTGCCCGCGCTGGCGAAGCTGCGCCAAGAAGAGCCCCAGTCGCCCGTCGCCGTTACGGAGCTGCAAGGGGGATGGTTCAGCGAATTCGGCGGCAAGCTGTCGGTGGATCAGGACGGAGTCAATGGCTCCCAGCTCAACCTGCTCACCAAGACGGTGATCGAGCAGGGCGTGACCTCTTTCAGTTACTACATGGGCTTCGGCGGGACCAACTTCGACTGGGCGGCGAAGAATTTGACCACCACCTACGATTATGCGGCACCCATCCGCGAGCCGGGAGGCTTGTGGGAGAAGTATTACGCAGCGCGCGGCATTGGACTCTCGCTTGGCATGTTGGGACCGGTATTGACGCGCTCCCGCCTCCCCGAAGGAAGTAACGGCGCCGCTGTGCAATCCACCAACCCCAACGTGAGCGTCACCGAGCGCTGGAATGGGACGAGCGGCGTGGTTTTTGTGCGCGAGAATGCGGACGCCGAGCAATCCTATAGGATGAGCTTTCCCGACCCCGCCAGCCCCACGCATCGCGTTATCGGCGTGCCACGCGAGGGCGAACTCGTCATCGGGCGGCGAGAGATGAAGATGCTGCCCGTCGAGATTCCGATTCCCGGCAGTCGGCTCAAGTACACCACGGCGGAAGTGCTTGCCTGTGGGAGCCTGGTCGAGTGGCAATACCTGGCCGTCTACGACGAGCCGGGCCGCGTGGCGGAGATTTCCCTCGCCACGCGCGATGAGCCGCAGATCGAGGGTGAGACCCTCTACCGTTATTGGGACCAGGATTACGAGTCCGTGGTTTTCGGCGTGCGTGTCGAAAAGTCAGACAAGATCCTCCTGATCAACAACCACCTGCTGCTGGTCGTGTTAGCGCGCGAGCGGGCGCTAAGGTGCTGGACGGCGGAATTCCAGGTCAAATCCCTCCCGCAAATAATGACATTCGAGGAAGAACAGCGGGCGGAAAGAGAGAAGGGGAAGGCAGCGGAGCAGATGTCGGCTCTGTTTCTCGGCGATATCGCCATGCTGGCTGCAAGCGGCACGATGAAGAACCGCACTTGGGCTGAGCTGGATTTCCGCCCCGGCGAGCATGACCTCACCATCCTGCTGCCTCCGGGACCCGCCAAGTGCCGCGTGGATGGCGTGCTCACCGATTTCGGCTACGAGCGCCCGCGGCGCTCCACCCGCCTGCACGTGACGACTCCGCCGCTGCCCGCGCAGTCGTTTGGATTGAACGACGTCGAGACGTGGGTCGAACGGTTCGATCCGAGTGTTGGCGAGTGGCTCAGCGGTCCCCCGCGCGCGCTCGAGGACCTCGGACCAGTCCCTTACGGCTACGTCAAGTACCGCGCCGAGTTTTCGTACGGTGGGCAGACCAAGATGTTCGTGTCCACCTTCACGGACGACGCGAAGAAGGTCTTTGTCAACGGCAAGCTCGTATCGGAAGCGGCGAACA
>Ga0326728_10018859_pt1 | contig 13498 bp, 12 predicted proteins | sample MB3enrmetagenome_FD_207602 | JGI IMG/M metagenome (GOLD analysis project Ga0326728, IMG submission 207602) | Lab enriched peat soil microbial communities from McLean, Ithaca, NY, United States - MB31MN | ecosystem: Environmental > Terrestrial > Soil > Wetlands > Peat | place: USA: New York... | reverse complement strand
TCGGTGACGAGCCGGGCCTTCATCTCTTTGAGGCGGTCTTGTTGCAGGGAGATTTCACGGTCGAGGCTCACGGCCTCGGCCACCAATTGTCTGAGTTTTGTTTCATTCATAATCGGGGTTGTTTTCCTGTGGTTTGAGTTGGCCCCTGGCCTCCAGCCTTTTCAGGGCGCGGACGATTTTGCGCAGGGCGCTGTTTTCGAGCTGGCAAACGAGGCTGGTGGAGAGGCCGAGGATTTCGGCGACTTCCCGGCTGGTGCGAACGGGCTTCAGGGCCATGGAGAGATGGTCGATGTCGCTTTGCGACAGGTTCCAGCGCGCTTTTTCATTGTTCATCTGACATTGATCTCCTCTTGAGAAATTCAAAAACGCTCTGGTAAAGAATGGCCGGGGTTTTTCCGGGGCCGGCCGGCCCGACGCAGCACAACTCGCCGTCGGCGATCAGCCCGGCCAGGTGTCCCTGGCAACAGAGGAATCGTCTTTGCAGCTCCCTGCCGCGCACGATGGCCGTGCGCGGGGCGAGGGGGGGCTTGGGCAGAATGGCTCCGATGACTTGAGGGAGGGCGAGGTCGTCGGCCCCGAAAGCTTTCGGGGCGCCGCCGTTTTCCCGGGCCAGGTAGGCGAGGAGCGATTCGCGCCAGATGCGCACTTCCGGGCGGCGGGCGCCTTTGCGGGAAATGTCCCAGGCCCACCGGATTTGGCGGGTGTCGATCAGCCGGAGGACATCGTCATTGCAGAAGCGCTTGCGGCTCAAGCCGATAAGGGTCCTGGGGTGCTGGAGATGGCACCAATCGGCCGCGGGGGCGGGAGATAAAAAAAGTTGATTTTTTTGGTTGATTATCGGTTTAGTATTTATTATCATGTTTCTAGATTACGTATTCTTGTGATGTACGTCAAGTGATAAAGTAACTAAAAATAAAAAAATAAAAATATGGACCCATTAAAAGAAGAGTTTGCGAGGCTGGTGGCGATCATGGGCTGGAACCAGAGTGAGACGGCGCGGCAACTGCACATGAGCGCCGCGGCGGTCAGCAACCTGATGAACCCGAATCATTCCAACCGTCCGCGTCCCACCACGCTGCAGTTGTTGAAATTGATCGTTTCAGGGGAGCACCCGGAGGCGATCGAGCCGCGGCACTTCAAACTGAAGGGCAAACCGGGAATGGGGACGTCGCTCTCAGTGAGGGAGGATTATCTGGACGCGCGGGAGAGGAAGTTGATCACCGATATCCGCCGGTTGACGGACAACGAACAGGAGACGATCTATCGGGTGGTCTATGCCATGATCTTCAGGGCGCTGCCCCATGGCGCGGCGAGGAAGAAGAAATAAGCGCGGGCGGATGGATGGGCGGGGTTTGGTTGATGTTGGCGCCGGCGCGCCTGGCGTGTGAATGCCGGGCATTGCGCCCTGCGGGGAGGCTTGCATTTTAAACGCCGCGCGGGCCGCGGCTTTTCACGGGTTTGACTTCAGGACGCGCCCGGCGTCGTTTCATATTTCATAAGCGACGGCTGTTTCGCTGGCAAGGGGATCGTCTATTTTCGAGAGAATTCGGTAGGTCTTGATTTGGAATGACACCCTTTGCCCGTCGGCCAGCCCCAGGCGCGAGTATTCCTCCTTGCTGATGCGGGAACGAATGATGAGGCCGCTGTCGAGGGCCAATTCCAATCGCAACATCAGCCCCAGGAAATAGGCGCGGCGCAAGACAGCCTGATAACGGTAAACGCACGGGTCCGGCGAAACTTGAACCGCATAGGGGCGAAAGCCAATGCGCATCTTCTGGCCCTCGGAAAGGCCGTGGGCCGGGAATTCCAGTTCCTGGCAACGCGCCGCTCCGTCGCGCACTTGCAGTTCGAGGACGTTCAAGACGCCGACAAAGCGGGCCACGAATTCGTTTATCGGCTCTTCATAGACTTGCCGGGGTGTGCCGATTTGTTCGAGCCGGCCTTTGGAGAAAATGACGATCCTGTCGGCCACCTCCATCGCTTCCTCCTGATCGTGTGTGACAAAGATGGTGGTGAGTTTTAATTCCTGATGCAGCCGAACGAGCCATTGGCGCAGTTCCTGGCGGATTTGGGCGTCCACCGCCGCGAACGGTTCGTCCAGCAACAGGACGGCGGATTGGGCGGCCAGGGCGCGGGCAATGGCCACCCGCTGGCGCTGGCCGCCGGAAAGTTCATGCGGATATCGTTTTTCCAGCTTTTGCAGCTCGAGGCGGTTGATTAAATCCGTCACTCGCGCCTGGATGCGCGCGGCGTCCCATCTTTTTACTTTCAGGCCAAAGGCGATGTTCTTGAAGACGGTCATGTTCTTGAACAAGGCGTAATTCTGGAAAACGAAACCGATGTTGCGCCGCGCCGCGGGCAGGTGGTTGACGGGCGCTCCCCCGATCAGGATGGAACCGCCGTCCGGGTTGTCCAGTCCGGCGATCAGCCGCAGGACGGTCGTTTTGCCGCCGCCGCTGGGCCCGAGCAAAGCCACCAATTCGCCGTCGCCGACCGAGAAACTAACGTCGTCCAGGGCAACGGTTTTGCCAAAGCGCTTGGAAATATTCTTCAGTTCAATGCTCACCTGGAAATTAAAAGATAAGGCCGGGATATTGTGCATGGGAACAAGCCGGCGTCAACGGAATTGAACCTGGTGTTTCCATCGAATCGTCCGCGATGCGGGAAGAATCATGAACAAAAATTGCCTTGTCTTTCCCAAATTCGGGAGAGTTTGGCGGGGGGATTCCGGTAAATTTTCCCCAGGTTGATTTCGATGAGCTGCTGTGCGGCTCGCGAAGCAGAACGAACGGAAAGCAAGAAGGCCGGGAGTCTATTCAGCATGGAAAAGAGATGGTAATATCGGATTGTAATCAAGAAATGCATACGGCATATGATAGCTAGAGCAATTTTGGCCGGGCGCGGCCTGGCAGTGTTAACCATATTCTTGTCCGCATTCTCCATCGCTCCGACATGGGCGCAAAGCGTTTCGCTGGCGTGGAATCCAAGCCCAAGCTCCACTGTGGCGGGCTACGACGTTTTTTATGGATTGGCCAGCGCCAACTACACTTCGTCCAACAATGCCGGCACTAATACCAGCTTCACAGTGTCCGGTTTGACCCCCGGAGACACTTATTACTTTGCCGTGCTGGCGTACGATGCCGACCAGGATGAAAGTCCATTCTCAAACGAGATTACTAACACTATCCCGATGCCTCCTCTGATTACAATCGAGCCTCTCACTCAAGCGGTCATCGCCGGAGCCTCTGCCGCTTTTGCTGTCAGCGCGGCCAGCACGGTGTCGTTGACTTTCCAATGGTTCGACGGCGCGACGGCCTTGCCCGGGGCAACCAACGCCACGTTGACCGTGGCCGATGTCAGCGATGCCAATGGGGGCAATTACAGTGTGGTGATCAGCAACAGCTCAGGCAGCGTGACGAGCAGCGTGGCAACATTGTCGGTCATTGATCCGCCGGTGATTACGTCCCAGCCCGTTGCTCAAAGCGCCGGTGTCGGCGGGAACGTCCTCTTCCAGGTGGCTGTGAGTGGCACGCCGCCGTTCACTTTCCAATGGTTCGACGGCGGGACGGCCATTGCCACAGGAACGAATGCGACGCTTCATCTGATCAACGTCAGCGGGGCCAATGCGGGGAATTACCACGCCACCGTTCAAAATGCCGCCGGCGCCGCGACAAGCGCCAATGCCGCGCTGACCATTACGAATGCTTTTGCGCTGCTGGCAGGCGCGTACAATGGTTTGTTCTATCAAACCAACGGCGGCCTTCCCAATATTGCCGTTCAAACCGCGGGAATGCTGGGCAATTGCATTGTCAGAACAAACGGGACTTACAGCGCCAGGGTCTATGTCGGTGGATTCAATTACCCTCTCACCGGGGCCTTGAATGTGACTGGCAACGATAGCGAAGTAGTGTCGCGCGCGGCCAAAGGCCTTTCCAATTTGAATGTCACCCTGAATCTGGACATGACGGGCGCAACCGAAACGATTTCCGGCCTGGTTTCGAATATGTCCACGGTCAATCCGTGGACCGCCCCGCTGCTGGCTGACTTGGCCACCAATACGCTGCCCGTGCCGGCGAGGATTTTCGGCATGCTCATCCCGCCGGAAGTTGGCGCGCTGAATTCGCCGCCGACAGATGGCGATGTCTTAATCATGAGCACAACCAATGGCATCATCACTCTGTCAGGCTCCCTGGCTGATTCGACACCGGTTTCTCAAATAATCCCGGTTTCACAAGCCGGGACCATCCCGCTCTACTTCAGCTTGTATGGTGGTTTGGGGCTGGCCGAAGGATGGATCAACCTTGCCGGCGGCGTGCCGGCCGGTACGATAACATGGATTCGCCCGGCCGGGTTAACCAACGGCCTCCCGTTCCCGCTGGGTTTTACGAATATCCTGACCGTTTCTGCCGCGAAAAACTTTGTGCGGAAGCAATATGTCCACAAATACACCGGAACATCCGTCGCCATCACCCCGACAGCGGGCGACTGTCTCGTGGCGTTCGCCCAAGCCAATGCCATTGCAACATTGACGGTATCCGATGGGGTGAATACGTGGGTCACGCAACAAAAAGCGCAGCAAACTTCCGGAGAATTAATAACCGTGGTCGCCGCCACGGCTTTGGACGTTGCGGGCACAGCCGTGACGGTTTCATTCACGGGAAGCAGCGCCGATGCTGGTATTACAGTGATTGAATATTCTGGCGTGACCGGGATCGATACTTCGGCCCAGGCCACAGCCACCTCAACCCTTTCAGTGGTCCTAAACACAGCTCAGACGGATATGTTTGTGTGCGGTTGGGGGAATGAAACATACGGTGACGGCACCATCACCAGCGAAACATTAAATCCAGGCAACCTGGCGCCTGCTTTGGTTGAGCATGACACAGAACACTACGATGCAGTATGGGATGTCTTGGACTCCGGCGCCGGATTTTCGGCGGGCACTTATACCAATACATTTGTTGGCTCAACAGGCGGTTGCCTTGTGGTGGTGGCCCTTAAATAAACAAGGCCAAAAAACCCGCAACAGGTTCTTCGTTGTTTTCGGTGGAATGGATTTGCCCCGCGCAAAGGAGAGCGCCCCTTCAAACCTGACGGCCGGAGTGACAGGTGGTCAAAAATCGCCAGAAAGGTCATATTGATAGATAGAGGTCCGGAAAATCGGCAACACGGCAACAAACCCCATTTTACAAGGGTTTCGTTGCCCTTTTCCGCCGGCAACACAGCGGCAACAGGTGGCAACATATTGCTGATTTTCGTCTCTCGGTGCCTCAGAAGCTGTATAAAATGAGCCAACTGGAAACGCAAGATTGATATGAAGGTCTGGAAAATCGGTAACACGGTGACAAGTGTTGATAGTCAACGACTTAGCCGGTAACAAAATCGGCAACAGACCAGTAACAAGCCGGTTACGTTAACGATAAAGCCGGTAATGGAACTGCACAAACGCGAAGGCAAGGCCGTCACCAACTTTCAACGCACATTGCCGCCGCTGCCGTTTATCAATGAGATTTATCAGCGGCGCGCAAACCACTTTCGCGCGCCAAAAAGCAGCCCGCTAATCGCGGTGAGCGCAACAATGCTTGGCTCAGGAGTGAGGACAAAGGAGATGTCGTCGAAATTTATCCAAGTCGCGCCTTGAGTGTCAAATATCGCACTTAATTCGAGAGATCCCGTCTGCCCTGCGTAGGGTGCGATATTTATACCATAAGTGTTATAGGAGGCACCAGATGAAAGCAGGATCGGTGTAAGCGTATTCCCAGCGAAAGAAATCCCGAAATCTGATGGATTCCCATACACCCAGGCTTTGAGTTGCATGGATTCAGCGTTTGCGGGTATAGTTCCGGTTTGCTCAATTGAAGCATTGCCTGTGTATCCGCTCGGCACGGCGCCTGCTTCCAGCAAAACGCTGTAATTACCATCGATTATCCCTGGCTCACTGGTTGACCAAGTAGGGCCGAGTACTGCAATATTTGCGTCACCTGATGTTAAGGCGTTGTACTCTACCTGTGTTTGTTGCTCGGCCCCCAAATAACCCGTCCAATCAGGCAATGCAGAGCTGATAGGAACAAGATTGGGATACTGGTTTGGCAGAGCTGGTGATAGAATTGCGGATTCAAAGTCAAGATTTTGGAATGTGACTTGGGCTTTAGCGTTGTCAGGGCTTATACAAAGCGCTACAAGCCACGCTACAAAAAAAAGATGCACAACATGTTTCATAAGGTTCCTTTCTGTTAACGAATCATCTAACAATTTGTCCAATGAGAATATGGATATATAGAAGAATTTAGCTTTCATAAGTTATCTTACTGTAAACGGGTCACCCACCACTTGGATGTATGGCGTTCCATAACCGTAGAATGAATTCCATGCGCAGCATGCAAACGTCTTACCCGAGGCCCAGAGGCCGAAATAGACATATGGATTGTTCACTTCGGTCCCAGGTTCGTCAACTTGGGTAACTGCTCCAACCGGCGTATTCGCGTAGGCTGTTCCCGTATTTGCGCAATTTGTTCCCTCAAAAGCGTTCGTGGAATACCATTGCAGAAAATTCCCTTGAAAAGTTGAACGCCTGCCATTAAATGATTCGTCTGTTTCGATAATATACCACCCACTATTATTGGTGAAGACAACAGTTCCATCCACAGCGTATGCGCCTCCAAGACCTTCACCATTCCATCCCCAAGATGAATAGCCCGCGAAATTGGTTCCTCTGTTGATGTTATTCGGACCATTCGTATAGAAAACCGATGCCGACGGGTTTGCCGCCAGGACGCCCAATTTGGACTGGTATATAACAAGCTCCAGTCCAATGGTTTTATCGTTGAAATACCAGTTTGTATTTCCGTAGCCTCCTTGGCTCGCACTGATGATTAATTGCCCGGGCGAATTAGTGCTCGCCATTGATGCCAACTTGTCAATATAGGCAGTGCAATCGCCCGCGCCATTCGAGCCGTTCATATTGATGGCCGTGACGAATGGAAACCAATTGGTCATGTATGAGGTGTTTAGGCGATACTGAACGCTCGGAGTTTCGGTGCCTCCGTAATCACCCGAGTTATCTAAATTTACCCGTGATGGAATATCTTGGAACAAGATGACATATTGGGGACGTATCGTTGGATTTGTAGCCAGCCATGTCTGCACCTGAGCGACAAATACGTTTGTGTAGTCAGAAGGAGAAATCGTCTCGTTCGTCGTGCAGCCAATTCCAAGAACATTAGCATTGCTGACCATAGGTCGATTTGTCAGATAATACTGGCACACATTGAAACTGTCAATGGAATTCGTGTTGTAAATGAGGAGCAAATCCTTGCTCACATCAACCGGATACTGCACCAGCGGCGAGAATATGGCGGCCATCGTGTGGTCGCCACCAGCGGCAATCAGTTTAACGTCGATGGGTGGATACGTGTTAGTCGGGATAGAAGGCGGCGGCCCGCTAGGCGTGATGACGATGTTCGTTAGTTCGGCAGGGGCAATTGCCTGGCCGCTGCTGTTGTCCCCCCATTCCACGAGCGTGCCGTTGTTTTGCAACGCCACGCTGTGCGCGGAACCTGCTGCGATTGCCATGACATTGCTCATACCGGATGGCGCATTGGTTTGGCCAAAATCATTGTTCCCCCAAGCTACCACCTTTCCGTCCGATTTCAAGGCTAAACTGTGCTGGTCGCCCGTCGCGATGGCAACCACGTTGGACAATCCATAGGGAACGTTGGTCAGTCCGTAATTAGTGTCGCCCCATGCTTCCACGGTTCCATCGGCCCGCAGCGCAAGGCTGTGAAATTGCCCGGCAGCAATGGCAATGACGTTGGTCAAATCGCCTGGAACATTGGTCTGGTTATAGGTATTGTCGCCCCAAGCGAGCACGGTGCCGTTTGTCAGAAGCGCAACATTATGGTTCCAGCCAGCGGCAATCGCCTTTGCGGGTTGAAGATTTGTAGGCACGAAGTTCGCAAAGTCATTGGTGAGGCCCCAATTCGTGACCGAGCCGTCGGCTGATAAGGCGAGGTCGTGGCCCCGGCTGGCGGCAACGGCAACCACATTGGTAAATGCCGGAGACGAGCCAACGGCATAGAAATTGGTGCCATCCGAATATTTTCCCCACTGCAAGACTGTTCCATTGTCAGTCACCGCAACCGAATGATAATCTCCCGCCGCAATGGCCGTTGCGTTGGTCAGTGTGGCTGGGCGATCACATTCCCCGTTAGTATCGTCCCCCCAAGCTTCCACCATGCCGGGCAAAGCCAAGCGGACATCCCATGTCACGCTGTTGCTCCCCGCAACGTTGGTGACAAGCAGGGTGTAATTGCCGTCGGCGGCGGCCTTTGGATAAACCGTGTAACTGCCCGACGCGGCGGAGATGTTCGTGCCGTTTAATTCCCACTGATAGCCTACAGGATATTTTCCTTGGTCTGCCGCAATCACCCCGACGTTCAGGGTCAGATCGGCATTAATCCATATGTTGGTCGGTGCCGTGAAGCCGGTGGAAATCTGCGGTGCCACCACCAGCGTGAAAGTCGCCACCGAGCTGGTGATCGATCCGGAGTCCGTGAAGACGATGACCTGATAGCTGCCATTGTTGCTGGCCCCGGTGTCAGTCAGCGTCAACGTGGCATTGGTTTCGCCCTGAAGGTTTGTGCCATTAAACTGCCACTGATATTGCACTCCGGCAAGTGATTCTGCCTGAACCGAAAAAGTTGCGTTGCTGCCCGCCGGGGCATACTGGTCTGTCGGTTCCTCCAAAATGATCGGGGTGAGCAAATCCGATTGCAGTACCAGGCTGTGCTCAAAACCGCCGGAAATCGTCTTGGCAGCGGTCAGTCCGGGCGGGATGTTGGTCAGGGCCGCCAAGCCCCATGCTACCACCGTCCCGTCCGCCTGGAGCGCCAGGGATTGCAGGCCGCCCGCCGCGATGGCCACGACATTGCTCAAACCGGCCGGCACGTTGGTCTCGCCATTGGGGCTGTAGCCCCATGCTTCGACCGTTCCATTGCTGCGCAAGGCCAGGCTGTGCAAACCGAAGGCGGCAATGGCCACCGCGTTGGTTAAATCGCCGGGAACATTCGTGAGATTCCAGCCCAGATTGCCCCCGTTCAATCCCCAGGCTTGCACCACGCCATTGCTCAAGAGCACGACGTTGTGGTTCCAGCCGCAGGCAATGCCTTGGACGCCGGTCAGGTTGCTTTGAAAGGCCAGGGCGTTGGTGGTGGTTGCGTAGAGATTGGTAAGCCCCCAGGCCACCACCGTTCCGTTGGACAGGAGCGCGAGATCGTGCCCAAAGCCCGCCGCAATCGCCATGACGTTGGAGGCCGGCGGACCGGAAAGGCCGGAGTAGTTGGTCACGGAGTAGAGATGGATTCCGTCGCAATACGACCCCCAACTCTGGACGCTGCCGTTGGCCAGCAGCGCCAGACCATGATATTGCCCGGCGGCAATGCTGACCGCGTTGGTAATGCCGGAAGGAACATTCGTTTGGCCGCAGGTATTGTCCCCCCATGCCACAATCGTCCCATTGTTCTGCAAGGCCAGGCTGAAAAATCCGCCCCCCGCAATGGCCATGGAGTTGCTCAACCCTGCTGGCACACTCCCGCTGCCATTGATTCCAAACTGCACCGCCATCGTTTGCACGGGCACTGCCAAAATATAAAAGGACTGGTCGGCTGGTTGGTTGCCGAAGGAAAAATGGTTGCACGTCAGACATTGGCCAATCCAATTCCATTGGTGATTCGTCAAACTATTGGTGACAACGCTTGTGCTAAAAATATCATACAAAACGCCGTTTGTACCGCCTTGTACACTGAAGCTCACCGATGTGGTTCCGTTGGAAAGAAGCGTAGCGGTGAGGTTGGTGATATAGACCGGCCCGCCTGGAGAGCAAGGCGTGGCGTTGTTCGGGTCATAGACGTTTCCGGGGCTGCGGATGCTGTTCATTGCAAGGCCCCCGCGCCGTTGGCCCCAACCGGGTTGTTCTTCGGCGCTGATCGGCCCCAAAGCCGCTTGCCCGCTGGTCATTTGGTAGTACTGGCCAACGCCAAAAGCCGTGAGAAGCCGATTGAAGGAGAAAAAATCGTCGAAATCCGCTCCAACCGCACCCGTTCCGGCGAGCGTGCTGCCTATGACCAGTTGGCCCGCCGAGGGCGGGATGGACGGCAGGCCGGAGCCTTGCGCGGCCAGCGTTCCATCGAGGAACAACGCGGAGCCTTGGGGACCAAAATCAAGAACGACGTTGTGCCAGGCGCCCGCCTGCCAGGAAATCGGGGCTTGCAGAACCTACAGAGGAGCTTGTTCCGGGAAGGGCGGCAACGGGGAGCGGGGCATGGCGCAAATACCCTGCGCCCAAAACAGACCCGCTAAAAGCGCCATCTGCGCCAAACTGTCAAATCGACCCCGTCGGCGGTTGTTCCTCCTTGCCGTTTTCATCGTTCGTTCGCTGCGATAAGGCGTGTTCATTCGCAAATGGTTGATTTATAAGACAAGTTGATACTGCTTTCGCTGGAAACGCGCAAGAACAAAATAAAAATTATTTCACCATAGTGAAATGCACCCTCCGCGTCTTTCTTTTGTAATTATGAGGGGTGACGCGAAAAGCCCAAGCGCTGTGCCTCAAAGTAATTTCGCTCCTCCAGGAGGAGCGGATGGGGCGCAAACTGTCCAAATACTTTGTCGCGCAGGAATCCGGCCTCTCGCCGCAAATGATCGCATACGTCGAACGAGGAATGAGAAATCCCACGCTGGAGACGGTTTTGCGCATGAGCGAGGCAATGAATGTTGACCTTGCCAAAATAATCAAACGAGCGAGAAAAGAACTCTCCAAATGAACCAAGGCCATGCCTTGTTCACATTAGATCAGTTCCAAAGCTTGAGCAAAAAACAACCGGCCAAGCCGGCGAAGGCGAGCGCCACGACACCTTTTGACGACCGCGAGGCCAGGCGCATCCTGTCCAGGGAATCTTTCACCGCCTCGCTGATCGGACGGCTTTTCACGCCGGTTTTCAGGAGCTTTGCCACATCGAGAATGCAATGGGACTGGGGCATGGCGGACGGGGTGCGGGACGGATCTTCTTCCGGCCGGCCGAAGTTGAATTGGAAGGGGGGCTTGAGGACGCGCTGCACACCTTCGATAATCTCGCGGGTGGTGATGGCGCCGGGATTGGTGACATTGTAGATGCCGAACGGGGCGCGAATTTCCCAGAGGTCCAGCGCGGCCTTGACGAAATCCTCCAGATGCGAAATGGAGTTTATATGATCGTAAATCGTGGCCTGCCGTTGCAGCCGGAACAGCCAGTTGCAAGGCTCGTCCCGCTCGTTGAAGGGCAGCCTGGGGCGCCAAATGTAGCTCTGCCCGATCTCCCGGATGGCTTCCTCGGCCAAAGCCTTGGTTCCGCTGTAAAAGTTGGAAGGCGAAGTCCGAAAAGAAAAATTCGGTTCGTCCAGTTCCGTATAACCGAGGAATCTTGCCGGCTCTTTTTCATAGAGCTGGCGCAAGTCCGGCCGGCTGAGGTCTGTTTCCGTCCACAGTGTTCCGTTTTCAAGCACCCTGGCCCCGGAATAGATTTCCCCGGAGGAAACGTGACCCCAGGGCGTTTTCGTCATCGAGCAAACCCGCGCGATCATCTGCGGCAAAATGGCGTTGGCCGCCATCATTTTTTCCCGCTCGCCACGCATGGCGCTCTCGTTGGCGGTTCCCGAATAACTGGCCGCATTGATCAGGAAGACCGGCTTCATGGTTCGAAGGTAATCGAACAAGAAATCGAAACGGGAATAATCGAACGCCCGGCGGGTGAGCGGAATAAACGAATGTCCGCGCCTGCGCAATTCGCTGGCAAAAGCTCGCCCAATAAATCCGCTTGCGCCTAAGAGCAAAATCATACGTGTCCTCTAAGCTGACTTCCGCTCTATTGCTAGCCGCAAATATTGTGCCATAATGAAAGAAGCCGGTTTTCCTCAAAGCAATGGCCGGAAACAGCATTATGTATGTGCCTTTACATCAATATATTATGAATTACAAATGGCCTTTGCCTGCTTATGTCGGACTCCAGGTGAGGGCCATCATCTTGCCTGAAAAGTGTAAGGTTTCCCGACAGGGGATTGACACATTGCTTCAATGGAACAAATGCAGGAACAGAACGAAAACGCCAATCAAACCAACGCCAATTCCAAAACCGGACAGGACCAGGGCTTTGTGGTGTTTGAGTATCTCGCCGATAATGGCATGCGTCGCCAGAAAAATGAAGCCGCCGCCCGCATGCGCCAGCGCGACATATCCGAGAGATGAATCTTCGTTCACAGGGACAACCCCTTTCAATCATTTGCCTTTGCCGTAGCGCAGAAAAGTTTCCAGGTGTTGGGGATGCTCATGCCAAAACCGAACCAACCTGGAAAAAACCCGCAAGGTCTCCGGCTTGAGATGGTGCTCGATGACTTCGACTTCCTGCTCCACCGTTTCCGCGCTCAACCCGAGCAAATGCAGCAATTCGGCCAGCGTTTCGTGGCGCACCTTGATGTGGTTGGCCACGGCGCGGCCTTCCGGCGTCAGGGTGAAGCCGCGGTATTTTTCATAATTGACGAACCCGCGCCTGGCCAGCCGGCGCACCATGTTGGAGACGGCCGAGCGGCTCAAGCCGAGCGACGCCGCCATGTCAGAAACGCGGGCATAACCCTTCAAGTCAACCAATTCCTGCATCCGCTCCAAATGATCTTCGGTGGAGTCCGACCGGATTTGGCCGGCGATTTTTGCGTTCTTCAAATTCGCGCTCACCGGAGTCTTTTAACAGGCTGGCGGCGCGATGGCGAGCTTTTCCCCGGTGGGAAGGGGCGGGTTGGCGGCATCTCACTTTTTGGACTCTGGTCAGCGCCACCGGAGGGCGCGGGCAAATGTCTAATGACGAAAACCTAATGACCAATCAATGCTCAAATGACCCAATGACGAAAAAGGGACGCCGGGCATCACGCCGCTTTTGGCGAGATTCGTCATTGGGACTTCGTCATTATTTCGTCATCCGTGCTTCGACATTCGTCATTCCCCGGTCATGCGACTGCCTTTTCCAGCAAGCCCTCGGTTCGTTGGCGAATCTGCCGCTGGCGGGCTTCCTGCCGTCGCGCGGCATAAACCTTTTCCTCAAGCAACACCGGGAAAAAAAGCAGCGGGAACGGCGTAATCCACGCCAAACCGGCCGCTTCATTGGCCGCGCGCCGCAACGGAGCGCCCTGGGCCGGGTTCGTCGATGCGTTGAGCAACGGCCCGAGCAAACGCTCCTTCAATTGCTCGAGTTCGGTTTCGAGCGCGCCCCGAAAGGGCACGGGCGCGATGGCGCCCACCTCGAATTGAGTTTCGGCTTCAAAGCGTGTTAAAATCTGTCCGTATTGCTGTCTCATGTTTCGTTTCAAAATTGTCTGCCAGTCGAAATCGTTGGCCAGAAAACAAAAAACCCACGATTGACTGGCAATCGTGGGTTTTAAATTTGTTTTCTGGCCTTAGAAAATTGCCTCCACGTTG
>Ga0326728_10018858_pt1 | contig 13498 bp, 12 predicted proteins | sample MB3enrmetagenome_FD_207602 | JGI IMG/M metagenome (GOLD analysis project Ga0326728, IMG submission 207602) | Lab enriched peat soil microbial communities from McLean, Ithaca, NY, United States - MB31MN | ecosystem: Environmental > Terrestrial > Soil > Wetlands > Peat | place: USA: New York... | reverse complement strand
GATGAGGAGACTCCTGACGACAAGACTACCACGTGATAGAACCTAGTTACACAATTTGTTTTAACCCAATCCCTTGGACGAGATGATTATGAGCGAAGATGGGCTGATCTCCAACGCCAGAGAACTTATCGCTGGAGTAAATCAAGAGAAGAAATGGATTATGACCATTGGACTAATGGGCATTATTTTTTCCGCCATATTCGCGATGACACTCTTGGCCTTTGACGTGCTCCGCCCCGCAGGATTGTTGGATATTGGAACTTTAAGACCGATTTTTGAGGTCTCCAGATTACTTTTCGGAATCTGTTCCGTAATTTCCACCATTGCAGGCGTAAAAGTACTCCTTTTCTTTAGAACATGGCAGAGACGATATTCGAACCTTAAGACAGCAGAAAAAGAACTTGAAAAGAGATACTTCAGCAACGCCGAGAACAAATGACTATTTCCTTATCGGTATTCGCGCATTGATTTTTTCAGATGCAGAAGTTAGTCTGTTAGCTAAAAAGTGGAAAAAATGGGTGGTTTGTCGACACCATTAGTGTCGCTGCTTTTGATTTACCAATGGCGGTGACGGTAGTACCAATGGTAGTAGTAGTTGCCGTGATATCTGTATATGCTATAGTAATAGTAACCCGGGAATGAGCAACTTGCACCAATGTACGAGTATCCTGGTGGACAGTAAGCGTAGTAATTGTTGTAATTGTTGTAGTTGCTGTAATTGTTAGAGTAGCTTGGAGGATAACAATTCCCACTCACGTATGAATAACCCGGCGAACAGTAACCATTGTTGTAGTAGGGCGCATTATTGTAGTACGGTGCATTGTTATTGTTCGATGGATAGCAACTGCTACCAGCGTATGAATAACCAGGTTGGCAATAGCTGTAACTATTGTTGTAGTTGCCGTAATTGTTAGAGTAGCTTGGAGGATAACAATTCCCACTCACGTATGAATAACCCGGCGAACAGTAACCATTGTTGTAGTAGGGCGCATTATTGTAGTTCGATGCATTGTTGTTATTTGGTGGATAACAACTTCCACTCACGTAGGAATATCCCGGTTGACAGTAGCTGTAAGTGTTTTGGTAACTTTGGTTGTAGCCACCGCCAATCGTGACAGCCTGGGAGGTTGTTGCCAACAATGATCCATTGTTACCAAATGCGGTATTGTAGATTGACACAGAGATCTGTATAGTATCACCTTGAACTGTCGTAGGTAAATAGAAGTTGAGTTGACCATTGAAGTTGCCGCCGCCAGCAGAGCTCAGACCGGTGTTAACTGAACCTAGATCCGAATTCGTTGTTGTGTCATATGCATCGCCAACAGCAAACAGTTGTCCGCTGTAATTGGAACAGGTAGCGGAAACGGGTACCGTCATACCGATATTCGGATTGTAGGATGATGAAATCGCTGGGTAACTTACTTGTGCAATGCAGGGGGATTGCGCAAACACTTGACTGTTACTCGTCGCAAACGTTGCTATTACAAGAAAGATAACAGAGGCTAATAGTATGAAATTTCGCGTCTTCATAGCACAGTCATTACCTCGTCGGCACTACACTCTGTAGTTACCTCACCATAAACTACATCATGTAGTTAGATATAACTAAATCGGAACGGGCCCACGGTAGGTAATTTTACCTTCGAGATACAAAATTTGAACTGTCCGGACTCAAACGAATCTCTGACCTAATCTGAAAGGAAATTACTCGGGTATTGATCCGTAAATTAAAACCGTAAGGCTGACGGGCCTGATTGTCTTCCGCTTCTTCTGGTGATAATAGGAAAGGCTTATTCAATTCAAAGAATTCAGCGTATTGAGGAATAGCGCGCAACGGAGATTTGCCATTATGACTCGAAGTTTATCAATGGATCTTCTAGAGCTGTACAATTCTTTGAAGGAAAAGAGATGGATCGATTTGACTCATTCGTTCGCTCCGGGAATTCCTCATTGGTATGGATTTCCAGACGAGGAACGCCAGACGCTCTTCTATTATGATGAGGGTGTTGGAAGCATCGGTTCATCAATCTTTATCCAGAAATACTCTCATGTTGGGCAATGGGGCACTCATGTTGATCCACCTGCACACTTCGTAAAAGGCACTAGGACCTTAGATGAAATCGACGTCAAAGAAATGATTCTCCCTCTTGTGGTTATTGACATTCACGAGAAAGCAGCAAAGAACGCTGATTATTCGGTGATGATGGATGACGTCAAAGCTTGGGAGAGCAAACACGGATTGATTCCTGAGGGTTGTTTTGTCGCTTTGCGAACGGACTGGTCGAAGCGTTGGCCCGACGCTCGCGCAATGGAGAACAAGGATTCATCCGGTTTGGAACATTTCCCGGGTTGGAGCATACCTGTATTGAAGTATCTTTTCGAACAACGTAAAATTACAGCATGCGGGCACGAGACAACAGATAACGCTCCGAACGACTTAGATGTCGAGCGGTATGTTCTCAGCACAAACCACTATCAAATAGAGTTACTGAAAGATCTAGACCAAGTGCCAGAGTTTGGCGCACTGATTGTTGCAGCCTTTCCGAAACCAAAGAGAGGCAGTGGTTTTCCAGCAAGAGTCTTTGCTATCCTGCCATAGTGTGTCTCGTCAATTAGTTGGCAATCCAGAGAAGTTTCAGTTTATCTTAAGATGGTTTAACGTTCAATCGGAAAAGAACGTTTCCCATAAGCAACATACCTGAGAAGCAGCGGTAATAGACTGAGTATTTGAGAGAAGATCTTCTATTTTGTTAGGGCGTGCATTCGGTTGTGCCAATCACGGAGTAAAGCGAATTGGGTAGGAATGTGGTTGCCCGAAACCTTCAGCGGATGAAAAGCCCCGTATAATGCGAAGTCGGCGAGACTTGGGTGAGGCCCTAGTAGGAAATCTTGTGCACCGAGCATGTCTTGGGAGAGTTTGCAGATTTCTATCACGCCGGCAAGTAGTTCATTTCTCCGAAGGCGGAGAATTTCAATAGAACCGCGTTTGGCTTCTTGGAGTTCGACGAAGATCCAACGTTCTTGCGGGTCATGAAATATTTTAGGTAGGTCGGGCAGAACGTAATTCCATACCCTGTCTTCAACCACGTTATGTGCCCAATGTTCGATAATTCGACTCCTAGCTTGAGTTTCTTTCGGGTTTTCTCCAGGATATATGGTGGGTTTGTGTTTCGTTTTCTCCGCCCAGTCAGCAATATGAGGCCAAGTGACGCCTTTTCCGTCAGAGAGCCAAAGATAGGGAACATAATCTTGTCCGCTAGCTTCAATGACTTCATGGTGATCGCCCTCGGGCACATTCACAAGCTCGAACAAGATTTGTTTATACCGCAAAATCGCGCGAGCTTTCTCACAGTAATGACTGGGTTTCTGATAGTAGAGCCGAGGGGATTTCATCTAGACCGGATTATCTGAATTGAATCGCTATCAAAAAAACAAATCGGCTAGTTCGAGCTAGTGTCTTGTGATATGAACCAGGGTGATCGTTTATGGTTGATTTTCTCGCAGTCGTGTTTCGATATATTCAGTCACTTTTTCTTCACTGTAATTCTTTTCTTCTTGCTGCTTTCTGAGTTGTTCTCTGATCGAGTTTATGAGTACGTCAATTTTTACTGGCTTAGTTATGTAATCGTTAGCGCCTTTTTTGACGGCCGTGATGGCGTTTTGTATGTCAGGAAATCCTGTTACGATGATTTTTCGCATTTTGGGCGTTGTTTCCTTCAGTTCGGAGAGGAGTTGTGTGCCTTCCATGTCTGGTAGGTGAATGTCGATGATTGCTAGATTGTATGCATTTGTTCTGGATTTTTCTATGGCTTCTTTTCCGTTACTCGCGGTGTCTGTTATGTAGGATTCATCGTTAAGTGCGGTTGAGATGACTTTGCGTATTCCTTCATCATCGTCTATGACTAATATTCTGGCTTTGATGGTTTTACTCAATCTGATTCACCTCCGAAGCTGTCTTGATCGGAATCGTGGCAGTGAAAGTTGAGCCTTTCCCGAGTGTGGTTTCTACTGAGATTGTGCCGCCATGCGCTTCAATGAATCGTTTGCAGATTGGCAATCCTAAACCCATCCCTTTGGATTTAGTTGTAAAGAGTGTATTCCAAAGTTTTACTAAATGAGCTGGTGAGATTCCGATGCCTGTATCAGTCACTCGAATTGAAACTTGACCATTTTCTTTGGCGCTCGATATCGAAAGTATCCCTCCGTCCGGCATGGCGTCAACAGCATTCTGGATAAGATTAGTAATAACACGGTTCATCTTAGATTCGTCTGCGAGAATTTCAATATCGTTCAGCAGTCCGTCTTCTATTTTTATGTTGTTTGGGACCTTTGTGTTGGTGAGTGCTTGTTTCACGATCGACTTCGTTGTGGTAGGCAGCAGATGGATTTGTGTTTCTCGTGAGAAATCGAGTAGGTCATTTACAATTCGATTGGCGTACTGTACTCCGCTATCGATTACTCCAAGCATGTCTGTGACTGAAGGGTCGGATGTGGCTCCAAGATGTTTCCGTATGTTGTATGCTGCTCCGGATATTCCCTGCAAGGGGTTACGTAAATCATGTCCAACCATCGTTGCGGTTTCCCCAATCGTAGCCAGTCGTTGTGATCTGAGGAGCGTTTCTCTCAATTTCTTTTCTGGTGTCAGATCGACTATGCAGACTAATACTTTCGCCAGCGTTTCCTCATATCCAGGAACCACTCTGCAGAGCACGTTGACGTGTATGGTTTCACCGTTCAGAGTCTTGTTCTCAATTTGATTACTGAATTGGGTCTTGTCTTCTGCTAATGAGATGAGTTCATCCCGGAATGTGTTAATTGATTGCGTGGTTATGATGTGCTGTAATCCGTTAACAATTTCTTGGATGCCTTTCGCGTTGTAGAGTTTCAGGGTGGCTTCATTCACCCTGAGAATCTTGACCATACTGGCGCATTTTACCACATCATCAGGGTGATAGGTGAAGTGTTTTTTGAAATCAGAAATTCCTTTGAGTCGTAGTTCGTCAAAGTATTCTTTGACAGAGGAAAAATCTTCTTCCCAGAGTGAAATTGGACAAGCCTCAAATAATTCATGAAATTTTTCCTCTGACATTCTGCGATCAGTTACATCTATCCAGTAACCGATTACGTCTCGGATTTGATTTTGCTCGTTGCGAATGATTCGTTCCTCTTCACGTATCCAACGATATTTCCCGTCTTTATGCAGAAATCTGTACTCAAACGCATGTTGTCCGTCCCTCCAGAGTGCGGGTACCTCATCTTGGTATTTTTGGAAATCTTCAGGGGGCACGCGGCTTTTCCAGAACTTAGATCCTGATTCACCGATTAGCTGGTCGGCTTCAAATCCGAGTACCGATTTAATGCTCTTGCTGATGTAGGTTGCTATAAAGTCGGACTGGTCAGGAAGAGGCTTGCCGACATAGATTACGGCAGGATTGGAGAAAACGGCGTACTCTAATTGCTCCTTCGCCGAACGAAACTCGTCTTCCATTTGCTTCTTTTCGGAAACATCACTCATGTATCCAACAACATCATTCGCGTTACCATCTGCGTCTCGGATTATTCGCTGTTCTTCACGTATCCAACGATATTTCCCGTCTTTATGCAGAAATCTGTACTCGTACGTCTGATGCCCATCTCTCCAGAGGGCGGTCATGTTTGCTCTGTATTTTGGTAGATCATCTGGATGGACGTGGTTTTTCCAGAATTCTTCTCCAGAAGTTCCAATGAAATCTTCAGGTCCGAAACCCAGGAGTGAAGTGATACTTTCGCTGACGAAAGTTGAGATCAGACCCGAGTGATCGGGAAGAGGCTTCTCAATTAATACTGCTGCGGGGTTACAGGAGACAACGAATTCCAATCGCTCTCGTACAGAACGTGAAGAATCATCGATCATTTTCCTTTGTGTGACATCAGACAGCAGTCCATACGTGTACCGAATGCCGTCTCTTTCGTAAAGAGATACGGCTCGCTCCTGAACCCAAATCCACTGTCCATCCTTGCGTTGAATTCGATATTCAATGTCGTACTTTCCTTGGTCTGAGAGTGATTCGTGCAACGCTCTTTTCATAATCGGAAGATCGCTAGCGATGATCTCTTCAGGGGTGAATCCTAGCATTTTCACTACGTTCGGGCCTATGTACACTACCTGTCTTTCGCGTATTACCCACACCACGTCCGGTATGTTCGCGAGGGCGCGGGATATTTCATCGTCTTTAACTGAGGTATGGATTTTGTCTTCGATCGCGTGCAACCTGAACTACCTACGGTGATATTTGGCTAATTTTTGAAAGGTCTAATGTTCCAACAGTCGTCAAAGCCAAGTAACAGACTTGTCAAGCTAACTAGAAAGAATTTTCTAACTAACTAAGGAAAAACTTAGGGTTTGCAAGAATTAGTTAGGGCCGAATTCTGATACTGTTAAGGTTGCACAGTATACTATACGCCTTGATATCTGGTTGTAGGCTTGGTGTTCCGCATACGGCTGAGCATCCAATTTTTTTCCGATTGAAATCTAGAAGCTGGAGTGTCGGCTATGTGAAATTGGGTTGTCTTCAGCTCTTTTTCTTTGTCTTCTCCATTGCTCTCCCAGCATATCTGGCTATGAGGAAGACAACTATGGCAACGATTAGGAAGTCGATCATGACACTTACGAAGTCGCCTATCGCAAAATTCATCCCTTCTCCTATCGGTATTGTGATAACAGCATTTTTCCAATTTCCGCCCGGAATCAGAGCTCCTGGAACAGGCATTATAATGTCCTGGACGAGGGCTGAAACTACTTTCCCGATGTACGTGCCCATTATGAAGCCTACAGCTAATCCTAGCACTCCGGCTTTTCCGATGAAGTCCATGAACTCAGCTCGGATGCCTTTCGGTGGAGGGGGTGCAGGTTTCGGTGTGACAGCCTCTCGAATTTTCCTTAGTTCTTCCAAAATCTCTTGATCAGACATAGATGGTCACGATTGAAATTCACAATGTCGTCCTAATTACTATGCACATTACTGATACTTTGTGAAAGTCACTGGGTGATTTCATTAACTAGCTCGTCGATTCGTTTGAGTCCTGCGCTCAGATAGTTTGTCGGTGATCCGTAACCTACACGGAGGTATCGATCCATTCCGAAATGGGCGCCTGGCACCACGAGCGTCTTCTTTTCTTGCAGGAGCCTATTCGCGAACTGTTTCGAATTGATTTTCAGATCATATTTCAAGTATGTTATGGCTCCTGCTTTTGGAGGAATAAAGCGGAAGTGTTCATGGTTTCGATTTATCCATTCTGTGACGATTGGTAGATTTTGTTTGAGTATTGATCTGGTTCTTGTGAGTATCCTGATTCGTGTGTCCGGTTCCATTGCTTTTGTGGCTACGTAGTCGCTAACCACGTTTGGCGCGATGGATGTGTAATCATGATATGCCCAAAGCTTTGCCGCCATCTGCTTCTTAGTTGTTATCCAGCCGATTCTCAATCCGGGGAGTCCGTAGGCTTTTGATAATCCACTGATCGTCAATGCCTTATCGTAATAATTCCATATGGATGATGTGGTTTTTCCGTTAATTTCCGAGCCTTGGTATACTTCGTCTGAGAGAATCCATGCGTTAACTTTCCTAGCTATTCGACATATTTCGTCAAGGTGTTTCTCGTTCATTGTGGCTCCGGTAGGATTGTTTGGATTGCAAATCGCAATCACTTTTGTCTTCTTGTTAACTATTCGATTTAGAGTTGAGAAGTCGGGGACCCATTCATTTCGTGATTCTAGAAGTCTGAAGGTTTTCACTTTGCCTCCAAGGTTTTTGGCAAGCCCAGAAATCTGCATGTAGTTCGGAACCATGAAGACAACTTCACCTTTGTCTTGAAGAAGACGCCATAAAGCCACGAAATTTGCTTCGGAACTCCCGTTCGTGACGATAACGTTATTCTCATCTGCGTCTTCGTATATTGCGGCGATTCTCTTTCTCAGCTCTATCGTTCCATTGGTTTGCCCATATCCCAAATTTTTATCGAGTACCTTAGACGCGTCACCCCCTGTCACTTCCCTTATTGTTAGAGGATGCACTCCGCTTTCTGAGAGATTGTATTCCACCGTGTTCTCCCATGTGGACTGCCAACGCTCCATTTGGAATTCGTGAAATTTCGTCAACTGGAACCCGAGGCGAAGAGATCATGTTACCATAGAAAGTTTTCGTCATCCAATGAGATCTAGAAGCTAAATGATGTTATATGTGAGACTTGTCGCAGTCTGCTATGTTCGTCTGAGTGCTCCTCCTACGAGTCCACCGACTAGACATACGACTGTGTTTCCAAGAGCAAGCAGGGTGATAACTCCGCCTGTGGATCCTTTGAGAAGGGATCCCAAGCCCGCTTGCCCGAGAATGCTAACGATGGTGGCTCCAGCGATTAACAGTATCGTTGATAAGATCACCGCGCCTCCTATTCCCGCAATCAGTCCTGCGGCAGCACCGCGGCCGGCGCCTCGCGTGATCAGCCCGGCAACGAAACCAGCGATTAGAGCTCCGAAAATCGGTATGTACCCGAGCAAAATCAATAACAGAAATCCAGCCACTATCCCAAGGCCAATGCTACTTTTCGGTCTCGGTTGCGAGTATGGCGGTGGTCGAGGTTGCGAAACATTCTGAACTGGAGTTTGCGCGGCTTGTGGCGCGACAGTTGTTAAGCGCGTTCCACAGTCTGGGCAAAACTTGGTTTCCGAATGCTTCCCGCAGTTAGGACAGAACGGCAAATGCGGTTCATGTTGATTTGTTGATTCTGCTGGAAATAATGCTTTCGACAAGCTATATGCTAATCGACGACGCTACAGATTGATAGATTCTACTTAGTTCTTTTCTCAATTCGTGATGTCACACATTCACTGATTCGGTCCGAAAATTTCATCCTGTAATTTATCGACATCTTCTTTCGTGTTGATCTGCAATATTTTTCGGAACCGTTCTTTTGTTCGACCTATGACCCACTGATTTCTTTCATTGCCAAGCTGGAGGAAGAATCCGGTGGTTTGGTTCCATCTAGGCGTAATGTTGTGTTTTCTCATATGTCTGATTAGTTCTTCTCGCGTAGGATCTCGGTCGAGTGGTAGCTCCAAGTATTTCAAGAAGGCCTTGCCCATGTGATCCACTTTCGGTGTTCTATCTTCGAGTTATCTCTCTTGTGATTGGAGTGTGCTTGGAACCGTAATTGTGAAAATCGATCCTTTCCCAAGAGAACTTTCGACGTTGATAGTTCCGCCATGAGCTTCTACTATTCGTTTACAAATTGCCAATCCCAAACCGACGCCCTTAGGTTTAGTCGTGTAGAGTGGTGCCCAAATCTTCTCCATAGTCTCCTTTGATATTCCTTTTCCGGTGTCTGCAAACACAACCTCCATTTTGCCGTTCACTTGCTTGTTCGAGATTGTTAGTGTACCGCCTACAGACATTGCGTCGAAAGCGTTTTCGATTATGTTCCTGAACGCTCGTATGAGTTCATCTTTATCTACGAAACATGTTGGCGTAGTCGTGGTCATGTCTTCTACACGAATTGTATTGGGGATCTGGAGCTTAGATATTGATTCTTTAACGAGGAGACTTGGAGATGATTCTGTTGGATGCAACGTTATGTCCTTCGAATATTCCATCAGTTCCTCGAGAAGTTTGTCCGAGTATTCCACACTCTTATCGATGATCCGGATTATTTCGTCGAGTTTCCAGTCCGTGTTTGATGTTCTTGCTTTGAGAAGATATGAGGCGCCAGCGATGCTTTGTAGAGGATTGCGAATGTCATGTGCGACCATCGCAGCGGTCTCACCGATAGCGGCCAGTCGTTGAGATTTCAAAAGTTGTTCCTGGCTCTGTTGTAACCGTTCGAGATCTGTTAACCGTTTCATCGCGAACGCTACTTGCAATGCTAGGATTTCAAGAAGCTTTTGATCTTCTTTGGTGAAAGCATTCAGCGTTTGTCTCTCCACATCTAATTCAGCGACAACTTTTTGGTCAACGATGATCGGCACAACCAACTCCGATAGCATCGTCGTTTCTTTTCCTTTACGTTTGAAGTCAACATAATCTGGTTCGTGTCGAGTATTTCCTAACATGATTGTTTTTCCAGTCTTGAAAACTCTTACAGTTACTCCTTTTCCGTTGAGATCTAACTCTGAGATGCCGAGTTCTGGGCCTCTGAATCCTGCGATCCTAAGAGAGTTCTCTTTAACGATAACGAAGTCAGTATAATCGAATCCGAGAGTATACTGAATTGCGTCGAGTGTGTGGTTTATGATGTCGTCAAGATCGTTAGCTGAACCAAGTTTCTGGGCATATTTTTGAAGAGCACTTAGCTTAGTATAAAAACTCGCTAATCGCTGTTTCTTCTCTGTTCTAGGTTGGGCGCGCCTCTTTCTACGCATATTTTGCCCTCTGCGGTTCCTTGAAGACGTGCTCACAAACTTACAGTTGTCGACGGGCTTGAATAAATGCGCGTATCTTGAAATCGTCGACGTGCGTCGCCATCTCAGCCCGTAGCTTAGATTGGGTATCGTATATGATACCATGATTTTAGTAACAAGCTAATTGTAGGCTTAGAACCAGATTGGATAGCAAACTTTACTTGAACTCAAGTTAGACGACGTATCTGATGTGGAGCCTAAGGGAATGAAGGGCGCTCTGGCGGTTTGGGAACGAGACGCGCGCAAGTTCGCTAGGCAACCCGTACTGATGTCGTCTGCAATAATTGGGCCATTTCTGTATTTGCTTCTTCTGGGTTATGCGTTTGGTGGCGCAATTACTTATGCTCCGGTCGCGATTGTTCGTGAAAGTTACGGCAAGTTTTCGTCTGATTTCATCGAAATTCTTCGGATCCAATTAAATTGCGAGTATGGAGGGGTGAATTGCAAAAATGCGTTTCAATTGGTCGATGCTCCTGATTTGGATTCAGGACAAGCCATGCTTCGTGAAGGTTTGGTTAAGGCGATTGTCTACATTCCTTTAGGCTTCGATCAAGCGTTGGCGGTTGGGAACAATACTCAGCCGACAATCACCGTTTATTTAGACAACACTGACCCGGTAAGCGCTTCTGCGGTTTCAGCTGGACTGACTCAGGCGGGCCAGCAATTCTCTACTCAGGAAGCGATTGCGTCTTCGAATGGCCCGATTGTTGCCGTAGTACCATCTGACTACTATCGAAATGTCTTCTACATCGAATTCATGGCACCAGGGTCTCTTGTTCAATGTATCATGTTCTCTTCAATTATAGGAGGTGGGGTTGCTCTGCTTGAGGATAAGGAGAGAGGAATTATCGAAGGATATCTTGTCACTCCACTGAAGCAGTACGAGATCGTTGTAGGTGTGCTTTTCGCGGGTGTAACGAAAGCGATGTTCTCAACCGGGATCTTATTCATACTCGCGGTTCTAGTGGGGGCTTTTCGTCCGGACGCCGGAGTATTGGGATATGTGCTCATGTTCGTAACGTTATTTCTCACTTCATTAGGACTAATTTCAATGATGACTGCGTATGCGATGAAGGCGACATCAACTAATGGCTACAGGTTCACATCTTTCCCGATTAACCTGATTCTATATTTCACCAGCGGTGCAGTGTATCCAATCAACGGATTTCCAACTTGGATGCGTGATATTTCAGTATTCAATCCGGAAGCATACTCTGTCCATGCACTTCGCCTTCTAATGTACAAGGGCGCCGGATTGTCAGCCGTCCTTGGAGATTTCGCCTTTCTAGCAGTCTTTACAGGCGTTATGGTCGCGGTGGCTACAATTACCTTCAAACGTGTGTTGTAACCAAAATCAAGACCTAGTCATCTGAGCGTTGAGGTTTCGAGAGTGATTGGATACCGTTAATGGATTACGGGCTAAAGAAAGGTCGTAGAAAGAAAGAGTGCCGTTAGCATCCACGACCTAGGTTTTTACTGCATGAGCCTTGCCCATAATACGCACTTTTTTGGCGTTAAGATCGAGTATGAGGAACGTATCCTGCTCCAAATACACGATTGGTTTCTCAGACTCGATAACGATCGACGTATCGCTCTTTTCTGTGATAGTGATGGGCAGGGTCTGCATACCTACCGTAGCGTGGAAGACACCCTCTTTCACATCGTCCGAATAAAATGGGCTTTTCTTGAAGGATAGCTTCACCGTTGAGCCAGTTCTGACGTCATCAGGAGCGCATAGCATAGAGCCCCTCTTCATTTCTTCAACAGTCGCGCCCTTCATAGCTAGACCGACTCTTGAGCCGGCCTCTGCTTCGTCGAACTCTTCATCTTGCATCTGGATGGAACGCACTATCACTTCTTTATTGGCTGGTAACAACGTGAGCTTGTCATATTTTCTTACGACGCCTCTTTTTATAAACCCCAGAATGACTTCTCCAACTCCCTTAACGCTGAACGAATGATCCACAACCACTACGGTGGGAGATGTTGTATTTCTTTCAGGTTGATAATTCTTGAGCAAATCAAGGATCTTCACTGTATCACGATTCTCGACAGAGAACGATCTGGCGGTTGTATCTTTGGTTAACGTAGCGATCTGGTCAGTCGTAGCGTAGGGAGAAGTTACGGCAATCCCTTTGGACAAACCGACTGAGTCAAGCATCACTAGCGTCTCTCCCAGTTCTCTGGTCATTCCAGAGAATGTAACGATAGCCGCATCGACGCTCGAAATTATCTGGCTCTTCGGTGATAACCTATCTTCTACGGGATACATGAAAGTGAAAATGTTGTTCTCTATTTTGCGGCTGCACATGACAATATCGCTCTCCGTGTTCTTCTTTCCGAGCTCGCGGCTAAGCGGGTCGTCATGGAAGATCCCGACGGTAAGATGGTTCATGGCGGGACGAATACTATAGTAGCATATCAATTCTTACTTGAACAGAGCTATAAGACGGCAACGAAACGTCGCGGTAACTAGGCCGGAACAAGTGACATGCTATAGTTAGCGCGTGTGGTTTGCTGTTTTGTAGTTAGGTTTTGTTGGGTACTTGTTGTACTTGTTGTACTTGTTGTACTTGCTGTGGTGGTGGGTTCTCTCGTCGGTTTCTGGTTGTGAAGAGAAGGGCTAGTGCTGCGACTACTACTATGAGTATGATGGCGCCTACGGTTATGTATAGTACCGTGTAATCCTGATGCCAAGCGGCGGTTACGGTCATCGGGCCATTCATGAGGACGGTTGTGGATTGGGTTGAGGATTGTGTAGATCCTTGCCAACCATCAAACACCCAGTTAACCCCAAACATTGGTGAGGGTGGTGTGGAGACGGAGATCGGCGCGTTAGTACCAGCATTATACCAACCCTGACCTGAGGTTATGCCTTGTGGGGATTGGACGGTTAGATAGTATTGTTGCGTGTACTGAGCTACGGCAACATGAGGTGAGTTCATTTGTAATGATAACGTAGAACCACCCTGGCTATTGCTTCCATCCACGGTCCAACCACTGAAGACTAGTTGCGAACCAGCATTCTGGCTTATGGTTTGAGATGGGACGGAGATTGAAGCGGTG